>Ga0129315_1001254_pt1 | contig 10888 bp, 6 predicted proteins | sample Cm827metagenome_FD_94432 | JGI IMG/M metagenome (GOLD analysis project Ga0129315, IMG submission 94432) | Eastern black-and-white colobus group fecal microbial communities from Wisconsin, USA - Cm827 metagenome | ecosystem: Host-associated > Mammals > Digestive system > Large intestine > Fecal...
CGGCGATTGTCTTTTCCGCGCTTGGCGGTGCGATCGTCTCTCTGCTCGGCCAGCTCATCGCCGCGCCGCTTTTGAGCATGCTCAATGTGCCGGACGATGTGCTTCCCTATGCGCTCTTGTATCTGCGCATCTACCTGCTCGGCATGCCGGTCATTCTGCTCTACAACTTTGAAGCGGCGATCTTCCGCAGCATCGGCGATACCAAGGTGCCGCTCGCGGCACTGGCGATCTCCGGCGTTTTGAACGTCCTGCTGAATCTCTTTTTCGTTGTCGTGCTGCACATGACGGTCGGCGGCGTCGCCATCGCAACGGCAGTGTCAAACGCCGTGAGCGCGCTGCTCCTCTACCCGTCTCGCCGATACGCTCATCTGGAATCCCCGCAGGGGGACAAGTGAGGGATTCCCTCACTTGTCAAAATGCTCCCAGAAGGCGCGCATCGCCGCTTCATACGCCCCGCGCCCCATATAGTAGGTTCTGGCGTGATCCGCACCGGGAATGACCAGCAGCTTGCAGAACGAGGCGCAGGCGTCGCGGTTTTCAAACGCCATGCGCAGCGGAACGAAGTGGTCGTCCTCGCCGTGGATCAAAAGCACCGGCACCTCGGTATTCTTGAGCGCCTCGACGGTGGAGTAGCTGCCGGACGAGGCGTTCAGTCTCTTTTTGCACAGTCCGTCGGCGATGAACGTCGCCGCGCGCGTGGGCAGGCGGAGATTCTTTTTCATCACATACTGCCAGATCTCGCGCGGCGAAGTGTAGGCCGAGTCGGCGATCACGCCGCGCACCGCGTCGGGCAGCACATCGCCTGCGGCCATCAGCACCGTCGCGCCGCCGAGCGACACGCCCATCAAATAGATGGGAAGCGCTTCCCCAAAGCGTTCCGACGCCCACACGGCCCAATCCACGCAGTCGTAGCGCTCCGTCAGGCCAAAGCCGATGTAGTTGCCCTCGCTCTCGTTCTGCGCGCGCTGCTCCACGTAGAGCACGCTGCACTTCTCGCGCTCCAAAAAGTCCGAGACCAGGCCGAAATCCCGATACCATGCCGAGCGCCAGCCGTGAAACGCGATCACAAGGCGCTCGGCGTTTTCACATTCGCGCAGATGGCCCACGAGCGTCAGTCCGTCGCGGTTTTCAAGCAGCACCGTCTCCGTTTCCGAAGAGGCCAGCCGGTTCGCCGCCGTTTTCTGCGCCTCGCGGTAAAGCTCGTCATGGCTCTCCCCTGTAAGATGGTCGCCGCTTTTATGCTGTAGCGCCTTGGGCATGTCTCGCTTCATGGCAACGTCCATCAGCGTCCTCGTCACGCCGTAGGCCGCCGCGCCGTAGAGCGCTGCGACCGCTGTGGCGGCAACGGCCGCCTTTGCACTTTTTTTCATAACTGTGACCTCCGTGTATCTAAACTGTAAACTCTTATCCGGGAGACTGGACAGGGGCATTTCCCCGTGCTATACTCCCTGTTAATCTAAGCTTTGGGCGGTTTTGACCGTTCCTTTCTTCTTTTAGCGTAGCAAAAACTCCGGCTTTTTGCTACGTTCAGTTTTTCCCGTTTGTATGCACTTTTTGCCGGAAATTCAAACAATCGGAGGAATCCTTCCATGAATGAAGTCAAATCCCCGAAAAAACCGCTGCTCTACTACTATGTGGTGGCGCTCCTTGTTGTGATGCTCTTCAACTTTATCGCCATGCCGTGGATGGCCGAGCATCAGATCAAAGAAGTGGACTACAACACCTTCGTCACCATGACCGAGCAGGGCGAGGTCGGCAAGGTGGAGATCCAGCAGCAGGACAACCGCATTCTCTTCACAAGCGCGGATGAAAAAACGGTCTACAAGACGGCGATGGTGCCGGACGACGGCCTTGTGCAGCGTCTTCTCGACGCAGGCGTTTCCACCACGGGTACAGAGATCGAGCAGACGTCTACGCTCGTCAGTATTCTTGCGTGGGTGTTGCCCATCATCATCTTTGTCGCGCTGGGACAGTATATGTCGCGCAAGATGATGGAGAAGATGGGCGGCGGAGGCAACTCCATGATGTTCAACATGGGAAAGTCCAACGCCAAGGTGTATGTCAAATCCGCCGAAGGCATTCGCTTTAGCGACGTGGCAGGCGAGGACGAGGCCAAGGAGAACCTCACCGAAGTCGTCAACTACCTGCACGACCCCAGCAAGTATCAGGAGATCGGCGCGTCGATGCCCAAGGGCATTCTGCTCGTCGGCCCTCCGGGAACCGGTAAAACGATGCTCGCCAAGGCGGTTGCCGGTGAGGCAAACGTGCCGTTTTTCTCCATGTCCGGTTCGGAATTCGTCGAAATGTTCGTCGGCATGGGTGCAAGCAAGGTGCGTGACCTCTTCAAGCAGGCCAAGGAAAAGGCCCCCTGCATCGTCTTTATCGACGAGATTGACGCCATCGGCCAGAAACGCAGCGGCGGCCAGTATGGCGGCAACGACGAGCGCGAGCAGACGCTCAACCAGCTGCTGACCGAAATGGACGGCTTTGAGGGCAACAACGGCGTCATCATTCTCGCCGCGACCAACCGTCCCGAGTCCCTCGACCCCGCGCTCACGCGCCCCGGCCGCTTTGACCGCCGCGTGCCCGTGGAGCTGCCCGACCTCAAGGGCCGCGAGGCCATTTTACAGGTTCATGCCAAAAAGATCAAAATTGCCGAAGACGTGGACTTCAACAAGGTCGCGCGCATGGCCTCCGGCGCTTCCGGCGCGGAACTTGCCAACATCGTGAACGAAGCCGCGCTGCGCGCCGTGCGCGACGGCAGACGCTTTGCCACGCAGGCAGACCTCGAAGAGAGCATCGAGGTCGTCATCGCCGGCTACCAGAAGAAGAACGCCATCATGACCGACGAAGAAAAGAAGATCGTCGCCTACCATGAGATCGGCCACGCGCTCGTGGCGGCGAAACAGACGAACTCCGCCCCCGTGCAGAAGATCACCATTGTGCCGCGCACCTCCGGTGCGCTCGGCTACACGATGCAGGTCGAAGAGGGCAACCACTACCTGATGAGCAAGGCCGAAATGGAGAACAAGATCGCAACGCTCACCGGCGGCCGCGCCGCCGAAGAGGTCGTGTTCCACTCTGTCACGACCGGCGCGTCGAACGATATTGAACAGGCGACCAAGCTCGCCCGCGCGATGATCACGCGCTACGGCATGAGCGATGATTTCGACATGGTCGCGCTCGAAACGGTGACGAACCAGTATCTTGGCGGCGATGCGTCGCTCGCCTGCTCCGCCGAAACGCAGACGAAGATCGACCAGCGCGTGGTGGAGCTTGTGAAAAAGCAGCACGAGAAGGCTGTGAATATCCTCACCGAGAACCGCGCCAAGCTCGACGAGCTTGCACGCCATCTTTACGAGAAGGAAACCATCACCGGCGAAGAGTTCATGCACATCTTAAACGAAGCATAATATCAAGCGGCCCGGCAAAGCACAGACGTTTGTGCTTTGCCGGGCCGTTGTGATTGTGCAAAAAATGGTGGTTTTCGCAGGCCCGGAAAAATTCTCCTTCCCTTCCTCATCGTATTGTGATATTATTATATGAACAATTTATGAAGGAGATGTAACCGTGAAAAAGCGAATATCCTCTTTTATTCTGGCATTCCTAATGATCCTGACTTTGCTTCCCCCTGCGGTAAGCGCTGCCGACAAGGCGGAACTGAAAGTCCAATTTTCCGGTCAGGATACCCTGTCGGATAATTTCATTTTTTCTGTATTTAATCACGTGGCGGTCAAATTCTGCCTTGTTTACAGCGATAACAGGCAGGAACCCGTCAATCCGGACGATCTGACATTCCCGGATTTTGTCAAGTTCGAGGGTCCCTCCGATGGCGACATGTGCTACCTGTCCATGCAGCACACCGGCGAAGGTATGATCACCTACGAGAAGGATGGAACGACCTATACGATGCCGGTCACTGTCGTCCTTCCCGATCTTGGGGCCTACTCCTCACCGGAGTTCACCGAAGAGAATCTTATCGAATCGTTCACGCTGACCGATTCCAACTCGGAGTTTTATCTCGCAATCAAATCGGAGCTGGCTGATCAGGGCTTTCAAATAACGGATGTTGTCGCTGAACCCGACTCTGATGTCCATAATCCGAGCATCACGACGGTAGCGGACGTTTCTGTGTGCGATGACGGCCGCTATGCGGCTGTCAAAATCACAGAACCGACCGCCAGCGGCAATTACCTCGTGCAAATCACGGTATCCACTCCTGACCCTTCTCGCAAAGACAGATGGGTCTTCAGCATATTCATTGCAAATGACCTCCCCAGCCTCTATTACTGCCACGCATCAAATCGTCAAGGTAAGTGGGAGCTTGATCCTGCCGACGCGACGAACACTCTTAGGTTTCGTATGGACTCCAATCATTTCGGTGCCTTCTTCTATGGCAGCGGAAGTGCTGTCAAAGAAGGAAAGGCCGAGCTTGTTTCCGCCGATGCATTGACTTTTCCTGCGTATCTGGATGTCACGAACGCGGAGACCTTTGGCTGCGACATTCCCGGTGTCGTCCGCATTCAGGCCACGCGCTTTGGAGAGCAGGACGAATACGATAAGATCTCCTATGCGCGTGATGGTAGCACCTTTACGATTTCCGCCGAGACAGTGCTTCCGTCTGTTGGGTTTTATACCGAACCGGCGGCAAGCAAAAGTGCTCTCATTTACAGCGGCAACAGTTTTACCATGACTGAGGAAGATCGCACGGTCTACCTGTGTGTGGATCGCCCTGATCGCTATCGGATCGTCGGCATCAACAGATGGGAGAACGCCAGCGATGAAAAGCTGTTCGATATAACAGAGGGCAACACCGGTGATGAATATCTTGCGTTTACCTTAAAGGATGGCGAAAGCGTTCCCAGCCATGAGTGCTTTCTCTTTGCAGAGCTTCAGGACAAGCGAAGCGGCAATTCCTGGTCCGATGAAGCATCTCTCTTCCTCAAAAGCGATATCCCGTCGCTGATGTACCGTCAGGTAGGGCGGGATAACATGTGGGACGGATTCTATGTTCCGGAGGATGCTCCGCTCAGAGGTTCAATGTTTCCTCTTTCCTACCACGACTCCGCCCCCTATGCTTTCTACTATGGAACGGAAGAAAACTACGTTCCCGTATCGGCTGATCAACTAAGCTCCCAAAACGGATCTGTCAGCATCCTCGAAGGCAACGGCGCAATACTGATCACAGGCCTTGTTTTTGAAGGTGAAGATACGATCATCTACACCAACGGCGACATCTCTGCAAAAATGCACGTCAGCATCCAAGCGCCCTACATTGGTCTTTACAGCAGTGAGAAGGCCAGCGCCGAGACTTATCTGGGCAGCGAAGTCAGCATGGGCAGTGCAAACGACGCTTTTTACGTTATCAAGAACGGCGGCCCCATCGGAAAAGTCACGAAGATCCTGCACAGCAACGATCCTCGTGACAGAAGCGGCGATTTCGAGATCTCTTTCTCGAAAGATGGCAGCTGGGCAAGGTTTGCTCCCAAAGCCGGTATCCTCCCGCAGGGCGGTAAATATGAGATCTTCTTTTCCGATGGCTCCGGAAAAAGCTTCACGATCAATCGCACCGACCTCCCCGCGCTTGACACGCCGTCAGCGCTTGAGTGGCACAAGTTTTATTTTCACGTCGAAACCTCCACCGGCGAGCAGCCGTTCGTTGAGCGCATGGGCGCGATGAGCTTCAAGACAGGCGCACTGCTGCAAAATGACTTCTCAGTAGAGATCTATTCTGCCGCAAATTCCTATGCCGTCCCGCTCATAACGGAGCACACACAGTTTGGATCCATGAAACACATTGAGCATCTCACCGTGCCGACTTTTATTTACAGTGATCTCCCAAGCGGCACCTACAAATTCCGCGTCCGTTTCAATGGTGACGGCACAAATTACCGCAGCAGCGAATGGAGCGAATTTTCCGAAGCATGGACATACACACGTCCGTCGCAGCGCCTGGCCGCCCCGGATCCCGCATTCTTCGCCTGGGTAAAGCAGAACGACCACTATGCCTCTACATGGAAACCTCTGGATGACGAGGCTGCCGGATACTATCAGGTTCTCTGGTACGTTGAAAAGCAGGGGCATATGGGGCTAACCGCCGCACACGGTGATATCCCTCTCCATGTTGCCGACGAGCAGAGCGGGATGATCGTTTCGGAGATAGACGATTCGGTTCTGTTTCAGAACGGAAACGCCCAAGAGCTTTACTTCCGCGTTCGTGCGATCCCGTATGACATTACAAAATACCGCATCAGCAAAAGTTCTGATTTCAGTGAACCCTTTGACCTTAACAAAGTCACGGTTTCCGTAAATGACAAGCTTGACAACATCATCAAAGATACCGAATCGACCGACGCCCTTGATACCATCAAAAACGTTCAGGAAGTCCTGAAAAATGACACCGCGGATCTTCATACGGCTATGGCCGCCGACCTTGCAAACTCCGGTGGTCCGTCGAGCGGCACGCTCGAAAAAATAGAGCAGCTTGAAGATGCTGTGTCCGAAAAGGTTGAAAAGAGGATCGAAGCGGACGATTCTGCCCCGCAGGAGATCCGGGACATTGCCAACGGCATCACCATGACCGGTGCAGCACTTAATGTTGCCCCCACGGGCAACGAGGCTGATGAAAAGCCGTCCGTCACACTCGAGCTTGCCAAGCCGAAAGAGGGCATCGTCATTGACGCTCAGCAGCACAACGCTGTTCAGTTCTCCATGAAGCTCAGCGGTGCGGTGGGTGACGATGAAGGTAGTGAGGGGCAGCAGCTCATCGTTCCGATCGTGATCCGTATGCCGGTCCCCGAGCGCATCAACCCCAGCTTCCTCGTGATCCTGCACAAGCATTCGGACGGAAACATTGAACAGATTCGCCCGAGCATTTTCTTCGATGAAGCAGCCGGTCGCAGCTATGCGCTGTTCGTCGTCAGCAGTTTCAGCGATTTTGCCTTTGTTGAGTATAACTTTGGTTTTGCGTCCAACGCCGTCACAAAATACACCAACAGTGCTGCCTTCACCATGGCGGCAACGGGCAATGCGAATGGCAGCAAGGTCACCTATACAAGCAGCGACCCGGCGGTTGCCGAGGTCGATGCGGAAACCGGCCTTGTGACGATCCGTAAGGCAGGCAAAACGACCATCACCGCAACCGCATCGGCAACTGAAATTTACCCCGAGGCACAGGCCAGCTATGAGCTCACCGTGAAAGCCGCTCCGTCGCACACCTCCAATACAGCGCCGGTGGTCAAGCCGGGTACCGATGACTCAGCTGATGCCGCCACGGAAAAGCTGTTCTCTGATGTTCCAAAGCGTTCCGCCTATTTTGAGGCCATCAAGTGGGCAGTCGAGAGCGGCATCACCAACGGTACGGGTGACGGAACGACCTTCTCGCCCAACGAACCCTGCACCCGTGCGCAGATGGCAATGTTCCTGTGGCGTGCCGCCAAGACTCCCGAGCCGAAAACGCTCAGCGGCTTTACGGATGTCTCTGCAAATGCCTACTATGCCAAAGCGGTCGCGTGGGCCGTTGAAAACGGCATCACCAACGGTACAGGGAACGGAAGCACTTTCTCGCCCGATGAACCCTGCACCCGTGCGCAGATGGTGGTGTTCCTCTGTCGCCTTGCAAACGGAGCACCGAAGGGCAGCCAGATGGCATTCACCGATGTAAATGAGCATGCATATTATGCGAATGCCGTTCTCTGGGCGGTCGAAGCCGGCATTACAAACGGCACCGGAAACGGAACGACCTTCTCGCCCAACGAGCCCTGCACTCGCGCGCAGATGGTGACCTTCCTCTACCGTTATTTCGCAAAGTAAATCTGCTGCGACCTCATTAATTTCAACCGCTCCCAATACCGGATATTTTCCAATTTATCAGCTCAGGTAACTCGATGCTACTCCATATCATTTGATAGTAGAATCGTGAATTCCTGAAGAAATTGCTCATACAATGTCTGAAAGAGGTTCCGCCTTCGGCGGAACCTCTTTCTTTCACCCTTAGTGCTGCCCTGCCGTTTTGGGAAACGCTCAATCCCTCCTAAAAAGCGGGGTCATGGGAGCTCCGTAACAGCACGATTGGCATCTATCTGCGGTGCAGATAGATGCCAATCGTATAACGAAATATTTACTATTGTTTGTGCAGCTTCTCTGCGTGAACACAGGCAACATAGTGTCCGGGGCTGACCTCCCGAAACAGAGGATCGGCAGCCATGCACTCTCCCGTGCAATGCTCGCAGCGAGAGGCAAAGCGGCATCCCGGTTTGACATTGATCGGGCTGGAGACCTCACCCTTATGGCGCGCTCTCCGATGTCTATAACCGTCTGTATTCCTGGGGGAACAAGCTGGGTCTCACCGGGCGTAATCGCAACACGGATATTGGGATCGTACTCACATCCGGGGTAGTAAGGCTCCAACTGCAGATTAATATTTCCCTCTCGATACAGCGAGGTGATCATTTCCATGCAGTACTTATAATCGATGTTGACCAGCAGCGCACTAGTTCCGTCCTGAAGAGCGCGGATATCGTTCAAACTCTCACGGTACAGGCTGCGTTTGAGCATAATGACCCTGGCAGACTTTTTGAGTTTGGGCCTCACTTGCTGAAAAATCGAGTAAGAGGAAAGTACGACACAATCTTCCGGAAGAATGGTCGTATCCGGCAGATCCGGAATGATATAACCGTGAAAATCAGCCGCATCACCCAGAAAAAGAGAGAGCTTCTCCGTCATGAAGCGAATATAATTTTCGCGCCGCGCGATCACCGCGATGGCCGTTTTCTTTTTCATATAAGACCTCCGTATACCGGAATAGGCAGGTGCCTTCCTTTCAAGGCAGTGCAAGGAAAGCAAGAGCGAATCTTTCAGCAAAAACGTTTTCCAAAAATTGTATAAAAAAATTTATAGCATGTCAATAGCGGTTTGAGGATTGTTTATTAAGCGCAAAGCGCCGTTTTCTTTTTTAATAAAACCCAGCTTGTAAATTCATCTAATGCATGGGGGCTTCTTCTCATAGTGGGAAAGGAGTTTCCGAATGGGTAAAAGTTTACGAGGCAAAGAATGCGGTAAGGGTATCTACCAAAGAAAGGGCGGATTATATCACGCACGTTTTGTAGACAAAGCAGGAAAACGGCATGAGAAGTATCTTCCGACGCTCCCCGAAGCTCGCAACTGGATTGAAGAATCAAAATACGCCGACGCGCACGAGGACGTTTTTGTAGCCACCGATACGACGGTGGATCAATGGTTTGATTTTTGGATTGAGAACATTGTGGGTGATTTAGCCCCCAATACGCTCCGCAATTATCGGGAGAGGTATGTCCACAATATTCAGCCTGTTATGGGCAAAATGATGATTGCCAACGTCAAGCCAATGCACTGTAAAAAGGTGTTCATTCAGATGGATGCTGACTATGCGGGTTCCACCATCCGTCAAGCCTATATCACAATGGGTACGATGTTCAAGGCTGCGAAGATGAATGACCTGATTACCAAGCACCCAATGGACGGCGTTCGCTACACAAAGCCAGTCCGAGCGCCGGACGACATTCACTTTTTAACGCGGGATGAGCAAATCAGATTTCTTGAAGTTGCGAAACGCTCCCACAACTACAATCAGTACGCGCTGATCCTTGAAACCGGTTTGCGTACCGGTGAGATGATCGGGCTGACATGGGATGCGATAGATTTCCAGAATCGGACGCTGACGGTCAACAAAACCTTGGAGTACCGCCACAAGCAGCACTTTTGGCGCGCAGGCCCTCCGAAAACGCAGCAAAGCTACCGCACCATCCCGCTGACAGATCGGGCCTATGAAATTCTGAAAGAAATCAAGGACAAGCGCCCTTGGCAAAAGGAATCTCCGCTGCTCTCGCAAACACTGGAATATATCGACCGGCGAACGGGGGCAATCTCCCGGCTGGTCATGCGTGATCTTGTCTTTATCAACTGGCGTACCGGGGAACCGGCGAAAAACAGTTCCTACGATACTCATCTCTATAAACTGTGCGATGAGGCCAAGATCAAACGATTCTGTATGCATGCTTTGCGCCACACCTATGCAACGCGTGTAATCGAAAGCGGGATGCAGCCCAAGGTGCTGCAAAAGCTGCTTGGTCACGCAAGTATAAAAACAACGATGGACAGATACGTCCATGTCACATCTGAATCCTTGGATCAGGCAGTGCGGCAATTTGAATCAGGCAGGGTTTCCTAGCATATAAAGTCCACGCGGAAATGGCGTAAAAATGGCGTAGAGGACCCGGCGATACGCAGTTGCGAGAATCGCCTGCTGCAACATTACTAAAAATATTCAAGCTGCCCGGCGCACAAGCAGGGCGGCTTTTTTATCTGCGCGCCGGCGCAGAGAGATATAAGGCATTTCACTCCGCGCTCGTCTGCGTCGCAGCGTCCGGTGCGAAATATTTCCGCCACGGGAAGCGGTCACAGAACGTCCAGTGCTTTTCATAGAACGCGGAAAATCGTCCGATGACATAGCCGTTGATCAGTGCGCACAGGATCGTCCCCCACTTCACGCCCTCGAAGTGCCAAAGCCCGAAGGCAAGAAAGCTCATCGCCACGCCGATCAGACAGCTCACGCAGTCATACCCGGTTTTGAACCGGTTGATGTCTGCACCAAAATGGGCGGAGACCTCCTTCACAAATAGCTCGTAGACCTCGGGCGAAATATAGGTGTGGAACATGGCAGAAACACCTGCCGCGCAAAAAAGCTTCCCCAGCACATAATAGATCGCGCGCAGCCAGACGCTGCCCGCCGGCAGCATAGCGCCCAGCAGCATGAAAGCTTCCAGTACAAAGCCTTAGACGACCGCCGTGACAAAGGAGAAGAGATACGACACACGGAAACGTCGCAGCAGCAGGCGCATAGCGAGCAGCA
>Ga0129315_1001258_pt1 | contig 10851 bp, 11 predicted proteins | sample Cm827metagenome_FD_94432 | JGI IMG/M metagenome (GOLD analysis project Ga0129315, IMG submission 94432) | Eastern black-and-white colobus group fecal microbial communities from Wisconsin, USA - Cm827 metagenome | ecosystem: Host-associated > Mammals > Digestive system > Large intestine > Fecal...
CTATCAGCTGGGAAATGTAAGAAAAATTCAGTAAATACGACAGGAGGACTTCTATGACTATCGCAGAACTGCGGAAGCGCTATCCCTTCGCTGACAACTTCTTTCTTGCAAACGGACTCTCCGTCGAGCACGCAGGAGCACTCACACTTCACGAGTATCTGACTCAGCTTGACGACACAGAAAAAGCAGAGCTCGGCGTCAGCCTCAGTGAGATAGAAAAAAACTTCGACGAATACCTCCGGCAAATGCTCGACTTTCTGGGGGAGGAAAAGTACTTTCAGGGCATCACCATACTCCCCGGTCATGACAAAAGCGGAGCTCCGGAGCACTTCTCATCGCTTGAGCTGCATCCCTCTGATGTCATCTCCATTGTCGGCCCGACCGGCTCCGGAAAGAGCCGGCTGCTTGCAGACATCGAGTGGATGGCACACGGCGACACACCGACTGGACGCCGCATACTTGTGAACGGCGAGGAGCTCTCCACAGAAAAACGCTTCTCGGGAGGGGAGAAGCTGGTGGCTCAGCTCTCCCAGAACATGAATTTTGTGATGGATCTCACTGTCGGAGAATACATCGATCTGCACGCAAAATCTCGGCTCGTGAATCCGGACGAAAAGCGGGAACGCATCATCGAGGATGCCAACCGTCTCTCCGGCGAGAGCTTTCAGCTGGACAGCTATATCACTGCGCTCTCCGGCGGACAGTCGCGGGCACTGATGATCAGCGACACCGCAAATCTCTCCAAAAGCCCCATCGTTCTGATCGATGAGATCGAAAACGCCGGAATAGACCGGCAGGAAGCGGTAAAGCTGCTCATGGCGCGCGACAAGATTGTCCTCATGGCGACGCATGATCCCCTGCTCGCTCTCATGGCGGATAAGCGCATCGTCATCAGCAACGGCGGAATCAGCCGTATCATCGAATCAAGCGAGGAGGAACACTGCGTGCTCGACAGGCTTCAGGAGCTCGACAGCTACATAAACAAAATGCGGCGCAAACTGCGCCGCGGAGAGAAGCTGGCTTAGTAAAGCCAAGATATCACAGAACCAGCTGAGGGTATTGGTGACTGTATCTCACCAATACCCTCAATGTCATGATTATGGAGCCGACATCCCCCATCCTGTACATATGAAAACTTTTATTACGCTATCTTCATCCTGTGTACAGCTCCGGTCTTCTGTCTTCATAGGAAGGAAGCTTCTTTCTCACCTCTGCAATGCGCTCTGTGTCAATATAGACCGGGATGAGGCGCTCCCCTTCTCCGGCGCTCGCGAGCGTGACTCCCATGGGATCCACAGCGATGCTCTCTCCCATGCGTATCCTGCTGTACTGATCGCAGGCGAGCAGGAAGCAGGTATTCTCAATTGCACGTGCAGTGACAAGAGTCTTGAAGTGCAGACTCTTCAGATCTCCCTTCACCCATGCAGTCGGCATCAGGATGATCTCCGCTCCCTTTGCTCTCTGGTCGCGTGCCACCTCCGGGAAACGAACCTCATAGCACACAAACAGACCTATTCTTCCAAAAGGTGTATCCACCGGCTCAAAGAAGGCATCACCTGCCTTAAATTCATCTGATTCCTTATAGCCAAAGGCATCGTACATATGAGTCTTTCGGTAGATCCGAACAAGCTCTCCGCGGTCATTCAGCATGACTGTGGTGTTATAACTGCGCGCATCGGCCGGTTTCTCCACCTTCTCCCGCATTCCAAAGACCATCCACACGCCGTGTTGCGCAGCCAGCGCACGCATCCCCTGCACAAAGGCGCCATTCAGTGGCTGCGCTGTTGCATTGCGAGCTGCAACATCTGCTCCCTTCCCAAATTCAATCATAAAGCTCTCAGGAAAAAGCAACAGCTGCGGCTGATACTTCCGTACCGCTTCTTCAGTAAAGCGCGCAGCTTTCCGAAGATTCTCCTCCGGGCTTTCTGTGCACTCCATCTGCACCATAACAAAAGTACTTTCCATTTTTATTCCCTCATTCACAAAAATGCCGCAATCTCGCTGAGCTCCCTCCGCTCTCTGTGCAGATGCGCCGGATGGGCGTCCTCCGCCGGATAACCGACCGGGAAAATTGCGACAAGATCGTAGTCCTGCATCTCCGGAAACAGCTCCTTCATTCTGGGTGTATCAAACTTTCCGACCCAGGTGCTGCGGAGCCCCAGCGCATGAATCTCAAGCATCATATGCGTCGCGACAATCGAGGCATCGACCATGGAGAAATTCTCTCCGTCAGAGCTTCTCACCCAGGCCCGGCTCTTCTCTCCCCCTACCACAAAAAACAAGGAGGCGCCAAACATATAGGAATTCGCCTCCGCAAGCTTTGCCTTTGCCTCCTCGCTCTGAAGTACCCAGATTTTATAGGGCTGGGCGTTATGTGCGGTCGGCGCCGCCTGTGCCGCCTCCAGTATCATATTTATTTTCTCCCGCTCCACAGCTCTGTCCGAGAGCTGCCGACAGGAATAACGATCCTTCGCAAGTTCAAGAAAGTTCATCTCTATTCTCCCAGGTTTTTCATCCATTGTTTTATACAATTTTTGTCTCTGCCACGGGCATTTTCACACTTCCGGATCTTCGGTCTCTCTCTTTCACCCTACACTCCATCCACTTCTTGTAAGCTCCATTGTAACCCAAAAGGACAAATTATGCGAGACCTGTAAAATGATGCGATACTTGTCAGGTAGCGCACGGCAGAAACGCGATCTCCAGCAATACCATCCCCTCAACGATGCGGCAATTTGATCTGGCGCATCTGCTGGTATATGAACTGAAACAGATAAGGCTTCAGGATGCTCAGGTAAACTATCACGGTATCGTGTACACCAAGCTTCCTCCCAGTTCTGCCTGCACACATTGCACAGCGATTGGTTTTCTGGGACATCTGGATACCCATCCCGGCGTACCCGGCAAAAACGTAAGACCACAGATTATTCCTCACTACGACGGAAAGGATATCCGCCTCGGACAGAGTGATGTGTTCCTGCGCACAGCGGTCTATCCTCATCTGCTACAGCTACTGTGCCTATCGTTTTCTGCTTCCGGATTCCTGCCCCTTTGAGCGAGGCGTCTATGCCTGGGGCATAGGCGCCGGTGTCATGATGACCGGACTGGCTCTACTGAAGATATGCGGCCCTGAATGAGTGTGCTGCTCCAAGGAATCAGTGTACACACAGGAAGTGCCAAGGGTAAAATGAAAAATGCATTACTTCTCGTCCATGAATTTCAGTCTATGATACCGCCGTCGGAAACTCCGTCCTCTACCGAAGGCTACGAAGGCTTTTACCACCTGCGCTCTCTGTTCGGAAATGTTGAAACCTGCCGGATGATTTATAACATCCGGGAACATGACCACGCGCGTTTTCTTGTGCGAAAGATCTTCATGAAGCGGGTATGCGCTTATCTGAATCAGAAATATGGAGACGGCTCCTTTACCCTGACACGGGAAGACAGCGGATTCAATATGCAGACAGTCCTCTGTGGGCACATGGATCTGATCGACAAGGCGAAGCAGGCCTTCCGCGCCTGCGGAGTAGAACCCACCACACCCCCAATTCGAGGCGGAACAGACTGTGCAGGACTCAGCTTTATGGGACTTCCCTGCCCGCTGTACCAACTGCTTTAAGCAATATTAACAATTTATTTCTTAAATTATGTATTTTTTTATTTATCTGCAAAGGTTTTGTATGAGAAATCAAGTCTAAAGGAGGCAAGAATATGACATCTGCAATGTTAACTGATTTGCTGAAAAGTCTTGGCTTATTAGGGCTTTTCCTGATAATCGGCACACTTATTAGGGCAAAGATCCGCATTTTTCAGAAAACATTCATTCCGGCGTCTGTTATCGGTGGATTTCTTCTTCTGATTTTAGGTCCACAGGTTATTAACATTCTTCCTGTTCCCGATGACTGGTTCAAATACTATTCCATGATTCCTGGCATCCTCATTGTTCCGGTCGTCGCCTCTGTTCCCCTGGGACTGCGATTTGGCAAAACTGGAGGATCAACGGATGCCGGATTTATGAAGAATGTTGTTCCCCTCATGTTTATAGGACTCGGAGTATCCATGATGCAGTTCGGCATAGGATATCTGGCTCATATTCTCTTCCAAGGCAGCTTTGATTTCTATGATCAGTTTGGCATTGAGCTTCCCATCGGCTTTGTCGGCGGACATGGTACAGCCGGCACACTGGGCAACACATTAAAAGAGATGAATCTCCCCTACTGGGAAACCAGCCAGGGTGTCGCAACTACGACGGCAACCTTTGGTATCGTTGGCGGCATTATCATCGGTATAATCCTGATTAACTGGGCTGCTCGTCATGGTCAGACTGCCATGCTGGACAAGCCTGCAGACATCCCGGAGGCTTTTAAGGTTGGTTTCCATAAAAATATGAAGGAGCAGGGCTCTCTCGGACGTGAAACTACCATGTCCTCTTCCATTGATACCCTGGCCTTCCACACCGCTTTAATATTCATCGCCTGCGGCGCTGCCTATCTTTGCGTAAAAGGAGCTAAAACCGCCAACATACCCGTTTTGAAAAGCATCTCTGTTTGGGCCTACGGCATGATCTGCATGTTTATCCTTTGGGGTATTCTCTGTAAGCTCAAGATGGATTATCTGGTCGATGGGGCTGTGAAGAGCCACATTTCCGGTGCATTCACAGAGTTTGCCGTCATCGGCGCTGTGGCCAGCCTGCCGATTAAGGCCGTTGCTGCCTATCTTATTCCTATTATTACCATGGTCTTTATTGGCTACCTGGTAACTGCGGCATGGCTTGTTCTTCTCAGTCGCTATTTGTTGAAAGGGTACTGGTTTGAGCAAATGATCGGAACCTTGGGCATGGCAACCGGTGTATTTATCACCGGTGTGCTTCTTCTTCGGATTTGCGACCCCGATCTGAAAAGCCCGGCTTTGGCCAGTTATTCCTTATCCTATACTGTTACCAGCGTTATTTACTTCGCTCTGCTGAATATGTTCATCATTATGCCCACCACTCACAGCGTAATGATGGCCTCTCTGACAGGCTTCGGCATTGCCCTCGCCTGCCTGATCGGTGCTGTGATTTCCAGCCGTGTTGCCTTTGGCAGGATTATGCCTCCGCCAGTCAAGTGATTAGTCTCGCATTGACAAACAGACTTCCTGGTTTGCAGGAAGTCTGTTTGTAATCAAAAATCCTGTATTTATAAAACCAAAGGGAGAAGCCATGAATCTGATAGACAACGCCCGTTCTATTCAACTTCATCTTGTTGACATACGCAGAGAGCTTCATCAACACCCGGAAGAATCCAACAAAGAAAAGGACACCGCAGAGCTCATAAAACGAGAATTGATGGAGATCGGCAGTTGGACCATACGAGATCAGATTGGGGGTTATGGCATATTGGCTGATCTGGTCGGCGCGGTTCCTGGCCCCCACACTGCACTGCGAGCCGATATGGACGCTCTATCCATCCAGGAGGAGACAAATTTGCCTTTTTCGTCCCAAAATCCTGGAGTTATGCATGCCTGCGGCCACGACAATCATATCACCTGTCTTTTGGGCGCCGCCCGGCTGCTGGCCATGCATAAAAATCAGCTCAAAGGACAAGTTCGCCTGATATTTCAGCCCGCTGAAGAAAACGCTCCGGTTGGCGGCTCTCGCAAAATGATTGCAGCCGGCGCCCTTGAGGGAATAGATCGGGTATTTGGACTGCATGTATGGCCTAATCTTTCTGCAGGGGTGCTCGGTGCCAAGCCCGGGCCTCAGATGGCCGCCTCAGATCACTTCATCGTCCGTATCAAGGGCGAAAGTGCCCACGGAGCCATGCCCCATCTGGGGAAAGATGCTCTTATAGCCGGAGCGCATTTTGTATCTGCCGTTCAAACTATCATCAGCAGAAACAGTGACCCTCTTGATCCAGGCGTAATCACCATAGGCGTCATGAAGGCAGGCTCCCGCTACAATATCGTTCCGGAAGAATGCTTGCTGGAGGGCACGTGCAGAACATACTCTGCTGAAATGCGTGAGCTGGCTGAAAAAAGACTTGAACAGCTCTTGAAGGGAATATGCTCCGCTTACGGCTGCGAGGGAGACCTCGATTATCAGCGGGGATATAGCGCATTGAGGAATGATCCGGAGCAAGTAGAATATCTGCTGACAACCTGGGGAAAACTTTTTGGCCAGGACAGGAGCATCCGCGTACCTCAGCCTGCCATGACGGCAGAGGACTTCTCCTTCTATTTGGAAAAAACACCCGGCGCCTTTGGCTGGCTGGGCACTCAGGCCGAAAACGATCCAGAGGTCTGGCCGCTTCACAGCTCTCACTATAAAGCGAATGAAGATGTGCTGTGGAAGGGTGCTGCCCTGTTTGCTGCTCTGGCCTTGGGTGTCTGAGTATCTCCCCCTCACCACCTGTGGCTAAAAGGCGTATGAAGAAAAGGAATAAGGTCTATAGTCACAATTCCCTTGACAGTCTCTGAACCCCGCCGTATGATATGGGTGTAATCTTCAGGGCAGGGTTAGATTCCCTACCGGCGGTAAAGCCCGCGAGCCGAAAGGCATGATCCGGTGTGATTCCGGAGCCGACAGTACAGTCTGGATGAGAGAAGATGAGGCCAAGCTGCGTAGCTTGGCGTGCGCTTGTTTTTATTGCCCTGGAAGCTGTCTTCCGGGGCTTTTTATTTTTCTTCTGCTCCTTCTTTCTCTCAATGCCTCCCTGTATGTATGAACACCACTCCCGGCGAACGGATGGAAGAATACCAGGAAGGAGAATTTCATGAATCTCACATTTATGCGGCGCGCCGTCGAGCTCGCACATCGCGGCGAGGGACGGGTCTCCCCGAATCCGCTGGTCGGTGCCGTTCTTGTGCGGGAAGGGCGCATCATCGGCGAGGGCTGGCACGATCACTACGGCGACCTGCACGCGGAGCGCGCAGCGCTGAAGGACTGTGCGCAGCGCGGAGAAAGCGCGCGTGGCGCCGAGCTCTATGTCACGCTGGAGCCCTGCTGCCATCACGGAAAACAGCCTCCCTGCACAGATGCTCTCATCGAAGCCGGCATTTCCCACGTCTATGTCGGCTCCGGTGATCCGAACCCAAAGGTCGCAGGACAGGGTATCGCTCTGCTTCGTGCAGGCGGCATTCAGGTCACGGAACAGGTACTGAAGGCAGAATGCAGGGCGCTGAATGATATCTTTTTTCACTACATCACCAGCGGACTGCCTCTCGTGTACTTAAAATATGCGATGACGCTCGACGGAAAGATTGCCTGCTACACAGGAGCCTCCCGCTGGGTAAGCGGGGAGGCTGCAAGGGCCGAGGTGCACAGGCTGCGAAACCGCTGCGCCGCAATTATGGTCGGGGTAAATACCGTAGAGCAGGACGATCCGCTTCTGACCTGCCGCATGGAAGGTGGAAGAAACCCGCTCCGCATCATCTGCGACTCCACCCTGCGGACGCCGCTTGATTCAAGGATCATACAGAGCGCATCGGAAATTCCTACCCTGCTCGCAACCTGCTGTGAGGACAGCGACAGAGCGCAGCGCTATGAGGCGCTGGGCTGCCGCATTCTCCTCTGCCCTGGCAGAGACGGCCGCGTGGATCTTCCCGCTCTCATGCGCGCACTCGGCGCAATGCAGATAGACAGCGTGCTGCTGGAGGGCGGCGCAGAGCTCGCCTGGAGCGCTCTCCGGGACGGCGTGGTTCAGAGAGTACAGGCCTATATCGCCCCCAAGCTCTTTGGAGGGAGCAGTGCAAAGACGCCGGTCGGCGGAACCGGCTTCGCCGCGCCGGATCAGGCGATACAGCTGAAGCACACACAGCTGAAACAGCTGGGAGAGGACTATCTCATCGAAGGGGAGGTGATACGCTGATGTTCACAGGACTCATTGAGGAAACCGGAGCGCTGAAATCCATACAGCGGGGCGCTCACTCCGCCGTGCTCACCATAGGCGCAGGACGCGTGCTGGAGGGCTTAAAAATCGGAGACAGCATCGCGGTCAACGGTGTCTGTCTCACGGTCACAGACTTCAGCTCCTCCGGCTTCAGCGCGGATGTCATGCATGAGACCCTGAACCGCTCCTCCCTCGGCACACTCCGTCCGAACAGCAGGGTGAATCTGGAGCGAGCCATGCCCGCGGACGGACGCTTCGGCGGCCACATCGTCTCCGGCCATGTGGACGGGCTCGGAACAATCACAGACATACGCCGGGATGACAATGCCGTCTGGTACGAGCTGCGCGCGGAGCCCGCTCTGCTTCGCGGCATTGTAGAGAAGGGCTCCATCACCATCGACGGTATCAGCCTCACCGTGGCCCACACAGGCACGGAGCGCTTCTCCGTATCTGTGATCCCGCACACGGCGGCTGTGACGACGCTCTCCGAGCGCCGCGTCGGCGACCGGGTGAACCTTGAGACGGATATCATCGGAAAGTATGTGTCGCAGCTGCTTCGCTTTGGACGCCCCCGCTCTCCCGAAGTGCTCCCACAGGCGGAGGGTGGAAAAGAAAGCGGCGGGACATCCAACATCACCCGCGATATGCTGCTCCGCTGCGGCTTCTGAAAATGATTTGAATGAAAGAATCAAACAATACAGGAGGAACTGTTATGGCTGGATTTAATACAATTGACGAGGCACTCTCGGAGCTTCGCGCCGGGAAGATCATACTCTGCATCGATGATCCCGACCGCGAAAACGAGGGGGATTTCATCTGTGCCGCAGAATTTGCCACGACGGAGAATATCAATTTCATGGCGACACACGGCAAGGGACTGATCTGCATGCCGATGGCAAAAAAATATGTGAAGCAGCTTCAGATTCCACAGATGGTTATGGAAAATACGGACAATCACGAGACCGCCTTCACCGTATCCATAGACCACGCGAGCACCAGCACCGGCATCTCCGCCGCGGAGCGCTCCGTCACCGCTATGAAGTGTGTCGACGAGAACGCCCGGCCGGAGGACTTCCGGAGACCGGGACACATGTTCCCGCTGCTCGCAAAGAAAAATGGCGTGCTGGAGCGAAACGGTCACACGGAGGCAACCGTAGATCTGTGCCGCCTTGCGGGACTGAAGGAGTGCGGACTCTGCTGCGAAATCATGCGTGAGGATGGCACCATGATGCGCACCACGGAGCTTCTGGAGCTCGCAGAGCGCTTTCAGCTCTGCATCATCAGCATACGGGCGCTTCAGGAGTACAGAAAATCCCACGACATTCTGGTGGATTGCGAGGCTGTTGTAAAAATGCCCACCCGATACGGCGAATTCCGCGCCTACGGCTATGTAAACCGTCTGAACGGCGAGCACCACGTGGCTCTGGTGAAGGGCGATATTGGCGATGGCCGAGACATCCTGTGCCGCGTGCACTCCGAATGCCTGACCGGAGATACCTTCGGCTCGCTCCGCTGCGACTGCGGCCAGCAGTTTGCCTCAGCGATGACTCAGATCGAGAAAGAGGGCCGCGGCATTCTGCTCTACATGCGGCAGGAGGGGCGCGGCATAGGTCTCATCAACAAGCTGAAGGCCTACGAGCTCCAGGAAAAGGGCATGGACACCGTGGAGGCGAATCTCGCCCTCGGCTTCGGAGAGGATCAGCGTGAATACTACATCGGCGCGCAAATTCTGCGTGATCTCGGCGTCAGATCCCTGCGCCTTTTGACAAACAACCCCGACAAGGTCTACCAGCTCAGCGGCTTCGGACTTGAGATCGCCTCGCGCGTCCCGATCCAGATGAACGCCACGCCCTACGACCTCTACTATCTGAAGACCAAGGCAAAGCGCATGGGACACTACTTAAACTACGGAGAATAAACAATTCCCCGGAAGAGCTCACAGTATAAACAATCATCCAAAGGAGGATACTATCATGCATAAGTTTGAGGGACAGATGATCGCGGGGAATATCCGCATCGGCATCGTCGCCGCCCGCTTCAATGAATTTATCACCTCCCGCCTGCTCGGCGGCGCGGAGGACGGCCTGCTCCGGCACGGCGTCTCTGCAGATCATATTGATGTCGCCTGGGTTCCCGGGGCGTTCGAGATCCCTCTGATTGCCCAGAAGATGGCAAAGAGCGGAAAATATGACGCAGTGATTGCCCTCGGCGCGGTGATCCGCGGCTCCACCACACACTACGACTACGTGTGCAGCGAGGTATCCAAGGGTCTGGCAAATGTCTCGCTGTGCAGCGACATCCCGGTCATGTTCGGCGTCCTGACCACAGAGAATATCGAGCAGGCGATCGAACGAGCGGGCTCCAAGGCCGGCAACAAGGGCTATGAGTGCGCAGTCGGCGCGATCGAGATGATCAATCTGATCCGGGAGATTGAGGCGTAATGACGGAAGGAAATACACATAACGCGGGTAATGCCGGCAGCGGCCGGAAAAATGTGATCTTCGACTACGACGGCACGCTGCATGAGACCATGCGCATCTACGGGCCTGCCTTCCGGAAGAACTATGAATTTCTGGCAGCACAGGGTCTGATGCCGGCGCGGCAGTTTGAGGATGCGGAGATCAGCGAATGGCTCGGCTACCCCGCGGGAGATATGTGGCGGCGCTTTGCACCGCAGCTCTCCGAGGCCGAGCAGGGCGCCTGCAGCGCGCGCATCCAGGAGGAAATGGCAAGGCTCATTGAAAACGGTACGGCACGCCTCTATCCTGCTGTGCCCACACTGCTTGACACGCTGAAGCGCGCGGGCTTTGGCATCTATCTGCTCAGCAACTGCAAGAGCAGCTACCTCGATGCGCACAGGAGAGTGATGAAGCTGGACCGCTGGTTCGACGGCTACTACTGGGGCGAGGCCGAGGGCTGGGCTCCAAAGCCGGAGATCATGAAAAAGCTGCTCAGGGAGCATCCGGGAGCTGCCGTGATGGTC
>Ga0129315_1001259_pt1 | contig 10848 bp, 11 predicted proteins | sample Cm827metagenome_FD_94432 | JGI IMG/M metagenome (GOLD analysis project Ga0129315, IMG submission 94432) | Eastern black-and-white colobus group fecal microbial communities from Wisconsin, USA - Cm827 metagenome | ecosystem: Host-associated > Mammals > Digestive system > Large intestine > Fecal...
CGATGACGATGACGACGGCGATGACGATGACGACGGCGATGACGACGGCGAAAAAGAGGACGGGGCCGGTGCGCAGCCGGAGCAGCCTCAGAAGGAGGTCGATCTCGGCGAGGAGCTGAACAAGGCGTTCTCCGCGCTGGGCGACCTGGGCCGCAGCTTCGTGCCGCAGGCGAAGAAGTTCGTCCGGCAGATGGACGACGCGACCGGCGGCGTGATCCTGGACATCGGCCGCGCGGTCAACAAGGGCATGAAGGACGCGCAGAAGGCCGCGAATGAGGCGATCGACCGCTTCTCCGGAGAGAAGGGCGAGATCACCATCGACTTCGGCAAGCACGAGGACAAGCCGGAGCAGCCGCAGCAGCCGCAGCAGCCCGCGCAGCCGCAGCAGACGCCGCAGGAGCTTCGCGAGGAGGCGAAGGACCTGCGCGCGCAGGCTGGATTCAAGGAGGTCAGCGGCGACGCCGAGGGCGCGGAGCAATTCCGTGCGCAGGCCGACGCGCTGGAGACGCAGGCCGACGCGCTCGAGCAGGCGCAGGCCATCGAGCAGGCGCAGCGCGAGGCGCAGAACGCCGCACAGGACGCCGTCGTGCTGGAGGAAAAGCATGAGCCGGTGTTTGACGAGGCGGGCGAGGTCAATGAGGACGCGTTCACGAAGGTCGTCGACCAGATCGAGGAGGACGTGTGCAGGGCGGGCGGCGCGCCCGCGCAGGACGCGGACTTCGCGCCGAAGAGCGAGACGACCGGGTCCACGCGCTTCCCGGCGGCGGGACTGCGCGGCGTGGACATCCAGCTCGACGCGGACGACGTGCGCATCGTCGAGGGCGAGGGCGACGTGATCGAGACGGTCTGGCAGGCGCAGAACGTGGACGGTGAGCCGGTCGTGACCATGGAGGGCCACACGCTCACCATCCGCCGGAAGAATCCGGACGTGTTCAAGACCTTCTTCTCCGTGTTCGCCAAGAACGGCGGCAAGCTGACCGTGCGCGTGCCGCACGGTTACGGCGCGGACTACAAGATCACCACGACCTCCGGCGACGTGCGCGTGAGCGAGGTGGACGTGGAGACGATCGAGGTCAGCACGACTTCCGGAGATGTGCGCGTGGAGCCGGACGCGCAGAAGCGCGCGCAGACCGTCAAGGTCAGCACCGTCTCCGGCGACCTGACCGTCAGCGCCATCGCGGGCGACGTGATCGTGAGCACCGTCTCCGGCGACCAGTTCGTCTCCTGCGACGCCAACAGGGTGGACGCGAACGCCGTCTCCGGCGACGTGCACATCGAGGGCGCGTGCGAGGAGTGGTGCGCGGATTCCGTCTCCGGCGACATGGAGCTGCTGTGCACCGTCGCGCCGACGAAGAAGATCGACCTGAACACCATGTCCGGCAACGTGCGCGTGGCGCTGCCGGCCGACATCCGCGGGTTTGTGGCGGACATCTCCGGCATGAGCGGGCACATCACCAATGAGTTCGGCCCGAACCGCTACGGTACCTGCGCGCTGCCGATCCACATGGACACGATGAGCGGCTCGCTGCTCATCGCGCGGCTGTGAAGGCTGTAAACGAAACGGAGGAATCAGAGCGATGATGGATCGCATCAGGGAGCTTTTGAGCCTGATTGCCGGGAGCCGGCTTGAGGTGAGCGGCACGGGAAGGACGTATGTGAACCTGCCGACGTGGCTGGTGGTGCTGGCGGCGCTTTCGAGCCTGCATCTGGCCGTGCTCACGGTGCTGCTGCTTGTGGCGTTCGGCATGCGGGTGCGCCTTGTGAAGGCGTGAGGAGGGGTGAACGATGGATTTTGAACGGATCAAGCAGAACCTGAGCGACGCGCTGCGCCAGCTGATGGCGCTGCGGCTGATCGTCTCCTCGCCGAGCCGGAAGGTGGCGGACCTGCCCGCGGCGTATGTGCTCATCGCGGCGCTGATGGCGCCGTGGGTGTGCCTGTTTGCGGTGGCGCTGGGGTTCCTCTTCCGCTACGGCGCGCGCTTCGAGAAGGACGCGACCAAGATGTAACGCAGACTTTCTTGCAACCGGCGCGAAGCGAGGAAGGGGTCTGGGGACGATGTCCCCAGGCTAGGGGTTTGGGGGATGAAATCCCCCAACGTCTCCCATTATCCCCGAAAGAAAAGTCCGGTTTCGGAGCAGGCCGCAAGGCGGCCTGCAATTGAAACGGGTCGGTTGCGCAGACCTTCGCCGATGCGCAGCCCCAAAAACCTCTTGAAGCTGTCAGGCTGACACATACCTGACAGCTTTTTTCGCAAATCCGCGCCTTTTCTGAAATTTCCGCCGCGCCGCTCCGTCTTTACATATAGAGGAAGAAAAGGAGGAATGCCGATGCATCCCCGACACATCGCTCTGCATGCGGCGCTGATCCTGCTGCTCCTTGCGCCCGCTGCGGCGCTGGCGGGCGGCAGCGAAAACGAGGAAACCGTGATGCCCGCAGCCGCGCCGGAGATCACGGCGGTCCCGTTTGTGCCTTCTGCTTTAGGCGGAGCGCCGCTTGAAACCGTCCCGCCCCAGACGCAGAGCTGGCCGATGACCGCCGTCGCCGCGCCTGCGCAGGAGGGCGGCACCGTCGCCCTGCTCGATGCGCCGAGTATAGGCGCCGGGGTCGTCATGACCTACTACGCCGGCACGCGCCTGACCGCGCTGCGCGAGGCCAAGCCGGGCTTTTTGCTGGTGCAGACCGGCACGAAGGAGGCCGGCGCGATGGGCTATATGCGCAGGAGCGAACTGCGCTTCGGCAGCACTGCCCTGCGCGAGGCCGCGCCGGAATACATGATGATCGAGCTCAACCGCGACGCGGACGTCTACGCCTGGTGCGACGAGGGCTCCGGCGTCATCGGCTCGTTCGCCGCGGGCGAGCGCTTCTTCGCCATCGGCAAGAACGACGGCAAGTGGGTGCAGATCGCCGTGCCGGGCAGCGGTATCGTCACGCGCAGGGATGTGTACGAGTGGCTCGACACCGGCGCACAGGGCACCCGCGCGGACGGGATGCCCGGCATCACCTGCGGCTTCGTGCGGATGGAGACGGGGTTGGGCCGCGGCTATCCCTGCATCGCCGAGCGCTGGGAGGTCGAGCCCGTGCCCGGGGAGATTACGCGCGAACAGGCGTTTTCACTCGCCGTGCAGGCGGCCCTGCAGCTCGATCTGCCGGAGGAGCTGTGCACGGAGACGGCGCTGCGCGCCCGGAACCCGCAGGCGACGTGGATGTACAGCATGGCGGACAGTGGCTTCGTGCAGCTGTCCGTCAACGTGACGCTCGCACTGGACGAAGCGCTCTCCGTGAGCGTCAATCTGCGCGGGGACGGCAGCATCATCAGTGCGAACAGGACGGAGGACGGCGTCATTCTTGAGGCATTTGGCGGCTTGCCCTGACGCGCGCTTTGTGGTACGATAGCGGCAGAAGCAGCGGGCCGCAGCGCCCGGGAGAGGAAGCCAACGCCATGAAAAGCGCACAGATGCGCGCGGTCAATCCGGACATTGCCTGCGCGGAACCACCCAAAACCGCCCAAAACCCGAACATTCCCGCCTGGGCGCGGGCCATCGCCGATTTCACCCCGCGCGACGGGCGTGAGGAGGCCGAGCGCCGGGCCATGCTCGCGCTCATCGCGCAGCATGGCGACGCGCTGCTCCGCCGCGATTTCGAGCTGGCGCACATGACCTCCTCCTCGATCATCGTCAGCCGGGACCGGCAAAGGACGCTCATGGCGTTCCACAAAATCTATCAAAGCTGGGCCTGGACCGGCGGGCACAACGACGGCGAGGGCGATTTTCTGGCTGTCGCCCTGCGCGAGGCCCGCGAGGAAACCGGCATCCGCACGCTCACGCCGCTGCATGACGGCCCAGCCTCCGTCGAGGTGCTGCCGGTCTGGGCGCATGTGCGCCGCGGCGCGTGGGTGCCCAGCCATCTGCACCTGAACGTGTCCTTCCTGTTCGAGGCGGACGAGCGCGAGCCGCTGCGCATCGCGGAGGATGAAAACAGCGCCGTGGGCTGGATTCCCGTGGCGCAGCTTGAGCAGTACGTCACCGAGCCGACGATGCTTCCGATCTATATGCGGCTCATCGGCAGGGCGAACGATTGAATATTTCTAACAAACATCATGCGAAACCGCTTGCGAAGGTGCCAAAGTTTCGTTATACTACAGGTACAGAAGGGAGGAAACGGAAAGCGCCTCGATACCACCCGGAGGCAGTTCAATTGAAGGAGGCTCACTTATGATCGTACGTTTTGTGATGAAGGATGCGCACGTTCCCGCCGCCGTTCAGGAGACCATGAACAAGCGCGTGCACCAGCGCATGGATGCCTACTTTAAGGAGGAAGCGGAGGATGCCACGGTCATCACCGTCCGCATCACCGAGCAGAAGAGCACCTATAAGGTCGAGATGACAATGCCTTATATGGGCCACACGCTGAGAACGGAAAACCAGGAGCGGGAGATTTCCCTGCCCGCACTGGATAAGGGTATAGATGTCCTGGAGCGGCAGATGAAAAAGCTGCGCACCCGCCTGGGACGCGATCTTCGCAAAAAGCCTGTCGCAGCGCCGGCCGACGTGCCGGCGGAGGAGCCCGAGGAGGAAGAGGAGAGCGTGGTGCGCGTCAAGCGCTACGCCGCCAAGCCGATGAGCGTGGAGGACGCGATCCTCGAGATGAACCTGCTGGGCCACTCCTTCTACATGTTCAACAACATCGAGACGGGCCGGGCTGCCACGGTGTACCGCCGCAAGGACGGCGGCTGCGGCCTGATCGAACTGGACGACCTGTAAGCCGCAAGTCCCCTCGCAGCGCTGGCGGCGCACGCGGGAAGCGGAGACGCGCGGAGGACAGCATACAGACCGACCGACGGCCTGACAAGGCGGCATGGCGATGAGGCGCAGCGCGCGGAGCCGGGCCCAAGGCGAACAGAAAGGTGTGATTCCGATGCAGCCCATCATGAAGGTCGCCGCAGTGGTGATTGTGGTGGCGCTGATCGCTGTGATCGGGCTGATTTTGACCACCGGACAGAAAACACAGCCCGAACCGCAGGCGGCAGTCGCTGCGGCGACGCAGACCCCCGAAGCCACCGGCAGCCCTGAACCCACGGAGAATCCCTCGGAAGCGACGGATGACGCGGACAATGAGGCGCAGGCAGACGAAGACGCCGCGCAGGATACGATGTATGAAGGCGCGCTTGCCGGAATGACGGAAGAGGAGATTGAAAAGCAGGCCCTCGCCGAGGAGGCCGAGGAGGGCGCTGAGGGTTCGACGAACGACTGACGGTTTTCCCTGGAGCAAGGCTCCGGCAGGAGCGCTCCTGACGCATGCGTCTGCGTGCGAATCCCACAGGACAAGGAGAAGACATGACGCCACAGCATACGGCGGAGCGCCGGAGGCGTGCTTCCGGCGCTTCGCATTTGTGCGTCTTTGCGCAGGTTGTTTTCACGAAATTGAAAAAAACAGTTGACAAACGCGCGCGGATCGTGTAATATATATCTCGTCGCCGCGCTCGACACAAAACAGCGATGCGGCGGCGCCAGCCGGGAATCCTTTTCGGGAGCATAGCTCAGCTGGGAGAGCATCTGCCTTACAAGCAGAGGGTCACAGGTTCGAGCCCTGTTGTTCCCACCAATTTCATACGGCGCGGTAGTTCAGTCGGTTAGAATGCCAGCCTGTCACGCTGGAGGTCGAGGGTTCGAGCCCCTTCCGCGTCGCCACTTTTTTGCCTTGGTAGCTCAGTCGGTAGAGCAGTAGACTGAAAATCTACGTGTCGGTGGTTCGATTCCGCCCCAAGGCACCAGATATGCGGTAGTAGCTCAGTGGTAGAGTGCCACCTTGCCAAGGTGGATGTCGCGAGTCCGAATCTCGTCTACCGCTCCATATCCGGCGCCATAGCCAAGTGGTAAGGCAAAGCTCTGCAAAAGCTTCATTCTCCAGTTCGAGTCTGGATGGCGCCTCCACCTGGAAGCTCAGATGTTGACAAGACGTCTGGGTTTTTTCTTTTGCCCGGAAATCCGCCCGCAGCCGGAATCGCCGGTCCGCGGGCTTCTTTTTCAAAAACCGACCGCGGTCTGGTTTGCCGCCCGTCCGCCCGCCGCTGGCCCACAGGCGGCCGCACCGGTCAAGAAATCTTTATATATGACACGAGATCTTTTTCTTTGAATTATTACTGACATCAATCATCCCACCGGCCCGGATTTTTCCGTTGTGCGATCAGCGGAAAGACGAAAACCGACCGGAGTCTCTTTTTGAATTCGACAAAAGTCTGCAAAAAAAGTCAATCATTTTAAGGAAAAACAGGTCCCGACCGGATTGACAAATTCTGTGAACTGTAGTAATATAAACGCGTATCGCGGGTGCTTGAAGCGCGGCCATGCTCCGCTCACGGTCCTCTTTTTTTACCCGGAGTATAAGCAGCAGCGATATTTTCCGGAAATATCACACACCGGCGATGGTTCGTGCATCCCGCGCGCCCATCTCCCCGGGCGAAAGAGGATGATCGCAGAAAATGAGATGGTTTCGCAGGGTCTGGAACGCGGTCAGCACCGTGCTCGTGCTGGGCGTCGTCCTGCTGGCGTTTCTGCTGGTGGGCGTGCGGCTGGTCGGGCTCACGCCGTATGCCGTGCTTTCCGGGTCCATGGAGCCTACCTATCATGTCGGCTCGCTGATCTACGTCGGGAAGATCGCGCCGGAGGAGATCACCGTCGGCACGCCGATCACGTTCGTCGTCAATGAGGACCTGCTGCTCGCCACCCATCGCGTGGTGGACATCGAGGTGCAGACGACGAAATCCGTCCCCATGGTGGATGAGGCCGGGCAGCCGGTCCTCGATGCGCAGGGCAATCCCGTGACGCAGGAGGTCCCGCTCGATGAGCCCGCCTACTACTTCACCACCAAGGGCGACGCGAACGACGCCATCGACGGCACCCCCGTCTACTACAAGAACGTGGTGGGCAAGCCGGTGTTTTCCCTCCCGTATCTGGGCTATCTTTCCAGCTGGCTGCAGACGCGGCAGGGCATGATCATGGGCATCTCCATCGCGCTGGTGCTTCTGCTGCTGACGTTCCTGCCCGATCTGCTCAGCCTGGCGGACGACGAGCCGCAAAAAGAGAGGAAGAAACGCCCGGAGCCGCCGCAGAGCGCGCCGCAGCCGCTCCCGCAGGCAGGCGCAAGGCGCCGCAGAGCCGCGTGCGAAGCGCAGGAGGACGCGCCGCAGGCGCCGCCCCCCAACCCGCAGCCCCCAACCCCCGCTCCTGAGGCGCAGGAGCCATCCCAACCGATGCGCAGGCGTAGAAGGCCTTCGTATAACAACATCAACCAGGAACAAGGAGGACAAGAACGATGAAAATGAACTCGAAGCTGCGCCGGATCCTGCTGACCGTGTGCAGCGCTGCGCTGCTGGTGTGCGTGACCGTCGGCGCGACTGTGGCATACCTGACGAGCACCGACAAGGTTGAGAACACCTTTACCGTCGGTAAGGTTGCCATCACGCTGGATGAAGCTGCGATTAAGCAGGACGAGACCACCAAGAATTGGGTTGAAGACGAAACTGCTGATCCTAAGCGTGTTACTGAGAATCAGTATAAGCTGCTCCCGGGCATCACTTATGCCAAGGACCCGACCGTTACTGTGAAGGCCGGCAGCGAAAAAGCGTATGTTCGTGTTCTGGTTACCGTGAGCGAGAAGAACGATCTCGATACACTGTTTGCGAAGTATGCGAGCAAGTCCCTTAAGCTTACGGATGTTGTTCTCGGCATTTCCGCTGACTGGACGCCTTATGGCCAGACTAAGGACGATACTGCTGATACTCGCACTTATGAGCTTCGCTATAAGTCTACAGTTGATGCTTCTGCGTCTACTGACGATATCGTTCTTGATGATGTATTCGAGCAGATCAAAGTTCCGGACTACTTCACCAATGCTGACATTGCGGCTATCAGCGGCTTGAAGATCGAAGTGGTTGCTCAGGCCATCCAGGCTGACGGCTTCACTACTGCCGACGCGGCTTGGAAAGCGTTCGACGGCGAGTAATCTATAACCCCTCACCAAACATCCTGACTTCCTGCCGGGACGCAAGCGGACTTGCGCCCCGGCTGTGAAGCACCATAAAGGAGAGAATGAACATGAGTGAGAACAGACGGCGCAGAAACAACGGCGCCCAGAACAGGCAGGTCAAGAAGGCGCGCACCAACAACGCCCGCCGCATCCTGCTGCTCGTCGGCCTGATGTCCCTCGTCGCGGTCATCTCCATCGGCGGCACCATCGCGTGGTTGACGGCGGAGACGCAGACTGTGACCAACACGTTTACGTCGAGCAATATTGACATTACTCTTGCTGAATCTGATAACCTTGACCTTAAGATGGTTCCGGGTAATGATATTACTAAGGACCCGAAAGTGACTGTTGCTACTGGAAGTGAAGACTGCTGGCTTTTTGTTAAGCTTGAGAAGTCCACTAACTATGGAGATTTCCTTAAGGATTATGTGATTGCTGATGGTTGGATACAGTTGACCAAAGTTGTAGATGGCGTTGAAACAAATGTGGACGGTGTTTACTATCGCACAGTGACGACTGAGCAAATGGGCACGCAGATTCCGGTCCTCAAGGACAACAAGGTAACGGTTTTTGAAAGCGTGACCAAGACGCAAATGGACAATTTGAAGAATGGCACGGTAGATAAGCCGACTTTGAAGATTACGGCTTATGCCTGCCAGAAGGACAATGTGTCTACTGCGGCTGACGCCTGGGCGAAGCTCAATCCGGCTCCCGTGACCCCGTAATCACCCCCACCGGGTTTGATAAAAAGAAAGGAATGAATAACACATGAGCAAGCGCAAGATTCTGGCTCTGGCCTCTGCGGTTTGCATGGTCGCGATTCTCGCGATCGGCGGCACGCTGGCCTACTTCACCTCCACCGACGAAGCGACGAATACCTTCACCACGGGTGGCGTCAAGATTAACCTCATTGAGCAGGAGCGCGACGGCAACGGCGGCCTGAAGGACTTCACGCATGGTAAGGTTCTCATGCCGATCGTCGGCTCCGCGCAGGGCGAGAAGGACAAGAATGGTCAGCCTGTTGCTGCAAACTATGTTGACAAGATCGTGACCATCCAGAACACCGGCAAGTCCGACGCCTACGTCCGTGCGTACTTCGCGATTCCCTCTGCGCTGGATGATGGCAAAGAAACCTTCAATGCTGGACTGAACGTGCTGCACTTCAACTTTGGTAATTACTTTACCGAAGATGGCGCTCTTAAGACCACTTACGAAAACCAGTGGAAGTGGACGCACGATAGCAAGTGGAACTACTACGAGACGACCATCGACGGCGTTGCCTACAACGTCTACTTCGCTGACTATCATCAGCCGCTCAAGGCGCTCGAGACCACGGAGCAGTTCATCTCCGGCGTGTATCTTGACAAGTCCTTTGACAAGAAGGATGATGGATACTGCGCGTTCGGCAAAGAAATCGACCTGTCCGGCCTGATTAACGACGATGGCGAGCTCGTCGTCAAGTGCCCGGTGAAGGCTGTTGCCGTGCAGGCTGCGGGCTTCGGCAGCGTGGATGCCGCAGTTACCGAGGCTTTCGGCGCCAAATATGATCCGTTCAACAACAGCAACACAACTGCTACCAACTGGCAGTAATAGCCGGAACACCGATTCCAACCCCTTGGCCCTGCCCAAAGATGGGCAGGGCATAAGGGGTTATCCGGCGATAGGGCGGGATGACCCCTTATGCCCTGCAGGAAAATTCTTTGCACAGGCTCAAAGAACAATAACCCCACTGGCTGTGAATGCAGCGGAAGGAGTGTCAAGATGGAACAGCAGAATAACCAACCGAAGGTGAAGAGCGGAATGAAAAAGAGGATGCTGACGGCCGCGCTGGCCCTGTGCTGTCTGGCTGTTCTGGCCACCGGCACGCTGGCGTATTTCACCGCCGAGAAGACCGCCCAAAACGTGATCACCATGGGCGCCCTGAAAATGGACCTCGTCGAGCTGAACGAGGACGGTCAGCCGTGGAAGGATGTGGAAAACATCGTGCCCGGCATGGAAGTGACCAAAAAGGCGTATGTGGAGAACAACGGCACGGTTTACTTCTATACCCGTGTGAAGATCACGAAGAGCTTTGTGAACGAACAGGGTGAAAAGCTGCCGGACCTGAATACCGACCTCGTCGAGCTGGACCTCGGCGAAGACTGGGAGCTGGACGAGGACGGCTTCTACTATTACAAGAAGCTCGTTGCGCCCGGCGAGGAGACGGAGCCGCTGTTCACGACGGTGACGTTCTCCACGGAAATGGGCAACAAGTATCAGAATGTGAAGGTCATCATTGACCTCGACGCGCAGGCCGTCCAGAGCCGCAACAATGGCGGGAGCGCCTTGGAGGCGACCGGCTGGCCGGAGTCAGAAGAAGGGGGAAAGGCATAAATGAAGCGCAGATTGACAGCCTGGATCACCGTGGTCTGCATGCTGACCATGGTGCTCATGCCCGGCACCGGCGTTTTGGCCGAGGAGAATGCGGCTGAGCCGCAGGAGACCCCCGCCGCCGTCGAGACGCAGGCCCCCGCGCAGGAACCTGCGCCCGCCGCCGTCGTGACGGAGACGCAGACGACTGCGCCCGCGCCCGTTGAGGCCAATACGCCTGAGAAGACGACTGCGCCCGAGACCCCCGCGGCCGATCCGGTGACCCCGGCGCCCGCGAGCGATGCGCAGGAAGACAAGCAGGAGAAGTCGAGCGACCCGGCGCCGCTGAGCGACGACGAGCCGGAGACGCCCGTGACCACCCCGGAGACGCCGTCCACCGACCCGGAGACGCCGTCTGCCGACCCGGAGACGCCGTCCGCCGACCCGGAGACGCCGTCCGCCGACCCGGAGAC
>Ga0129315_1001263_pt1 | contig 10816 bp, 14 predicted proteins | sample Cm827metagenome_FD_94432 | JGI IMG/M metagenome (GOLD analysis project Ga0129315, IMG submission 94432) | Eastern black-and-white colobus group fecal microbial communities from Wisconsin, USA - Cm827 metagenome | ecosystem: Host-associated > Mammals > Digestive system > Large intestine > Fecal...
AGGCTTGAAGATTTCCTTGCCCCGGTACATCCGGCTCATTGCTTTTCTTTGGAATTCCGTTGCTTTTTTCGACATAATCTCTCCTCATTTCCGCGCCGTTATGTAGTTAGTGTATGCTAACCATCGTATCTTGGAAAAGCCGCATCTCTGCGGCCTTCCGCTTATTCAAATAACTCCCTGCAAGCGCCGTACACCAACGTTTCCAGCACCTGCGGATACAGTTCCCCGATCTGTTCCTTATGGGAAACGGTCAAAATCAGTCCCCGCGCCGTAGCGGCAGCCAAGGACGTGCCGCGTTCGGCACAAGATCATATTTCTCTAAAAGCTGACGGATGTGCGTCTCGTTATCGTGGTAGTGGACATTTTTGACGCTCTCCGGCAATCTCTGCAAAAGCAGTTTCGCGTCCTTCTCAATGAAAACCATGTCGCCGGTATCGGACAGCCGCCGACAGACGGCAAGAACCGCCTTTGTCAGCTGATCCACGGAGGTTTTCTTCATTCCCAGCGTGACAGCACAATGCCTCGTTTCTTTCAGCAACGCCCTGCGGAGCTGCTCAGTCTCATAATCGGTAAAAGCCAAGGTTTTGCCTGCTATAATATGACCGTTTTAGTTCTTTCGGTCATATTATACTGCGCTTCTTTCCGGTTTACAAGAGCTGTGGGGAAAAACAATCTACGACAAGTTTTTCGGCGAGGACATTTGGTTAGCCTTGACAAACGTTTTGGCGTATGATACAGTATACACGCAAAAAAAGGAGCTGCTGACGGGCGGAAAACGCGTCCTTCAAACGACTTCCAAAGGGAGTTGAAAAAGCATGAATTACGGTTTAACTGCGGCGGCGGTGCTGGGCGTCCTGGCCCTGTCCGCGCCGAAAGAGCCGCAACACAATTTGATGAAGCTGCCCTCTTTCAAAGGGATTCTTGAGGTGCGAGCCAGCATCCCCGGCCGCATGCGGCTGTTTGTGCCGTCCCTTGCGGGTAGCATGGAGCAGGCTTTGCAGGTTCGTGAGCAGCTGCTCGGTACGGGCGTGGTGCATCGCGTGGAGCTTGAGCCGCGCACGGGCAGCATGCTCGTGTGTTATGACGAGCGCAAGGTTGAGGCCGCCGTCATCGAAGGCGCGGTCATCAAGCTGCTGGGTCTGGACGCGGCCATCAACGGCAAACAGAAGAGCCGCATGGAAAACGGCCTGCACACCATTCTCGACGCGGTGGATCGTGAACCGATCCATAAAAAGTAGACAATAGACAAAAAGCCTCCCCGTGTAGGATAATAGAACTACACGAGGAGGTTTTGCTATGTCCGGAAAATACGTAAATCGTTATGCCTTGCACGCCTCCCGGAGAGCAGGCAGCAACTCATCCAGCCGTCCGTCCAGTCCGAAGGACTTCTCTTTGATATTGTCCGCAATGTAGATCTCACCCAGATTGATGGTCACATAAGTGGCATTTGGCTCGCTGGCCACCAGACGCATCATCGGAGCCTTGATCAGCTGATTGCGCCAGCCAATGCCCAGCTCCAGAACCACCAGTTTCTTCCCGTGGTAGGTTTTCAGAAAGTTTTGGAACCGTGCCTGGGCAGCGGTATCCGGAATCATTCTCTGACCCGCGCCCATGTGGATGTCCATGGGACCTCCGCACTTGGGACAGCGCGGCACCAACTCTGTAGGCACATGGCCGCCCTGTTCGGCAGCCGATAATTTTTCGGCCACCTCTAAACTTGAATAGAGGGTGTCGTGGCAGGGGCGGGCACACTGCATCGTAAACCAGTTGCCCTCGATCTCATAGATTTTCGTCGGATCGAAGCCACACAGTTCAAAGTGACCTTCTCCGTTTGATGTGACGACAAAGTAATCTTTCTCTCCCACAATGGCCTTCAAATCGTTCATCACCGGCGTAGGCCGGTACTGCCCGCAGTAATGATGGATGAGCCGAGCCCAGAAAGCCCACCTTTCCTCCTCGCTGGGCCATCCAGCCATCATGCCCTGCAAAATACAACGTAAGCCGTATTTTTGTTTGAAATCTCCAAACAATTCATCAAAGACCGCATTGTCCGCAAACAAATGCAGTCCCTCGGTGATGGACAGTCCGTTACTGGCCCCGATCAGGATAGCGTCCGCTTCTCTGAATTTTTCCGCAATAGGATTCCAATTAATCATATTCGTTTGCCCCTTTCTATTTTATGGTTGCTGCGATAGATCGCGCCTGCCGGAGGGCACCTAGGGTTTCTGCCAAATCTCCTTGCAGATACAGGCTGCGTCCCCGCAGATGCTCTGGCGCATGGGACGCCTCTTTGTTGAGGCAGGCGTAAAAAACATTTTCATTTCTGGCTGTCAATTCCCAGAAGGGCAATTTGATGATACTGGGCGTCATCTCACCCACGCCAAGTTCCAACAGCAGAATATTTTTTCCCGTCTGCTCCAGCAGCCAGCGCCGGAGGAAAGCATGGTAGTGGTCCAGTTGCGCCTTCCAGACACGTCCCTCCAAAAAAGCGTCATCCCGCACCCAAGGCACCAGCACCCGCCCGCAATCCGGGCAACGAGGAACAGCTTCCTCCGGCAGGCGAACACCTGCCAAGCAACCAGTCAGCTCCTTCACCAGCTCGCGGTTTTTCCAAATATCATCCCGGCAAGGCTGACTGCATTGGCAGTAGCTAAAGTCTCCCTGAAAGGCGCAGATTTGTTTCTGGGGAAATACCCGAAAAAACTGCTGATCCACATTGGTGGTCAGCACAAAAGCAGGTTTGTCCGCAACAAGCGCCTGCAGGTCCAGATAGGGCTGCCCGGTAGGGGCTTCCCACAGGAAGCGCATATATTGGCTGTAATACCCCCACTGTTCCCCATAGCTGGAAAAGCAATGGTAGAATCCAGCCAGCGGGGAGGTGAAGCCATACTGTTCGCGAAAGGGAGCCAATGCCTCCGAAAGTGCCGGAGACCAATGGTAGTGGTCGTATCCGGCCGCGCTGGACAGGCCGGAGCCGCCTCCGATCACAACGGCATCTGCTTGATCAATACGCTCGGCAAGTTCCTGAAACGCCGCTTGGTTTCCAATCCTCATTGATCGTTATCTCCGTTTTCCATGGTGTCCCGTGCATCCCGTAGTACTTGAGCAATGTCGGCCACAATGGTCATGCCCTTGTCCTCCAACTGCTTGGGAAGGAAGTCATACTTGTTGTTGATAGCAATATATCGAGCATGGGGAAAGCTGAGGGTCAGGTTCCAGAAAGGCTCCTGAATGAACATGGGAGTCATTCGGCCAACGCCCAGCTCTAGGAACAGGATTTTACTGTCTTTGTGTTCCAGTACATAGCGAGAAATTTTTTCGTACTGTTCTTCGTATTTCTTTCCTTGCAGGAAATTCCCATATCCTCGCACCCATGGGAATGCCTCGCCGCCGCAGTGAGGGCACCGGGGAATAAGATCCGTGGGGATCTTCGTGCCATCCCCCATAGCGGCCACCATATCAGCCACCGGCTTTACCGCATCCCAGGTGTCATCGGTACAGCAGGCGGCGCACTGGAAGAACCGGTGATCTCCTTGGATCTCCGCCACCTTCGCCTCCGGGTAAAGTTTGACAAACTGGGTATCCTGGTTGGTGGTGAGGATGAAGAAGTCCTTACCTTTCAGCAAAGCGTCCAGATTCAGATAGGGATGACGCACAGGTGCGGTCTGGGTGGTGTGAAGGAAGGTGGCGAGATACCCCCAATACTCTTCCCGGGTCTTCCAGGGGTGACCCATCCCTGCAAAAGCACCTTTGAAGTGGTACTTCTCAGCAAAAGGCCGGAAGTATTTGCGGTAGGAGTCGTTGTCCTCGTAGTAAAAATCTCCGCCGCCGGCAGCGGACAGACCGGATGCTCCGCCCACTACCACACAGTCGGCTTCCTTTATCTCCTGTACCAACCGATGGATCTGTTCGCTGTACGGCAGCGGCTTTTTGTCAGTCAGCTGATAAGGCGTACTGCCGGAAGCATAGATAGGATAGTACTTGGAATAATTCATCTGGGTCTGCATGACCAAATCATCATAGAAGTTCATTGTCGTCATTCCTTTCGAGTGGGTGTTATTTTTATTCTTACTTCAAATGATTTTAGCATCCTCTTGCATCGCTGTCAATATGTTGTTATAATAAAAATAACATCAAAGCAAAAAAGGAGATCAGGCTATGAAATATCCCACCCGCCTTAGCGATGCTGTTCATATTCTGGCTTTTATCGCTCTGTACCCAGACTGCGACCTGACCAGCAACAAGCTGGCAGAGAGCATTCAGACGAATCCTGCCTATGTGCGCCAGCTCATGTCCGCCTTGCGGAAGGGAGGGCTGCTGGTCAGCGTGAAGGGACATCCCCGCCCCGCTCTGGCTCGTGAGCCGGAGAAGATCACTCTGCTAGATGCCTATCGGGCAGTAGAGGGCAACAAGCCCCTGCTCCATCAGGACATCCACACCAATCCTGCCTGTGGCGTGGGTGTGAACATTCAACTGGCACTGCGTGATTTTTACCTTGACATCCAGAATACAGCGGAAAAACGGATGCAAGAGATCACGCTGAAAGATGTGCTGGAACAGTACAAAGCCAGGATAACGTGATTGATGCGATAGCTCTTCCATTTGGGACAAAAATTCTTCTGAACGGGAAATACAGAACCTCCTTGCGGGACGATAGCAAAGCACTGTAATGGAAAATGCCGGCAGACGATGAACCGAACCGTAAAAGTAGACAGTAGACAAAAAGCCTCCCCGTGTAGGATAATAGAACTACACGAGGAGGTTTTGCTATGTCCAGAAAATACGTAAAGATTGACGAATACGGAAAAGAAATTCTTGAAATGAAAGCACAGGGAAAAACGAACCGTGAAATTGCGCAGATACTTGGTGTAGACCGGGAATGTATCCGAAACTGGGTGTTTCGACACAACCGACAGCAACGAAAAATGGAAACTGGTATTCATCCCCGTCCGAAAGGCAGACCACGCAAGGATGCACACCCCAGAGATATTGTCGCAGAGCAGGCATATGAGATTCAACGATTGAAAATGGAGAATGAGTTGCTGCGGGATTTTATGCAGTCCGCGGGAAGGAAGTGAAGCCAACTTTCAAATATGCCGTGATTCATCGCCACCGCGGAAAATATCCTTTGATCAGAATGTGCCAGTTTTTTGAGGTTTCCCGCAGCGGTTACTACAAGTATGTCAAGCAACTGGGACAGGTTGCAAAGGATTCAGCACTTGCTGAAAAGATTCGTGTAAAGCAGGAATCCTGCAAAAGGACCTATGGCTATCGCCGGATGAAACTCTGGCTGGATAGCGAAGGAATCGTCAAAAATCCAAAGACAATTTTAAGAATCATGCACAAGTACGATCTTTTAAGCGAAATTCGTCGCAGAAAGAAATGGCGGCGCATGGGTGAGGATAAGCACAAATACGATAACTGGCTGAATCGGGAGTTCAACGCAGAACATCCGAATCAGAAGTGGGTCACTGACATTTCTTACATTCACACCGGAGAAGGTGTTCTCTATCTGTCCATGATTCGTGACCTGTATGACAGAAGCATTGTTGCCTACAAGACCAGCGACAGCCAGACGGTCAGCCTTGTATTGGATACCATTCATCTTGCGATGAAGTCTGTAAAAACAGAAAGTCGCCGGGAGTTGCACCTCCACAGCGACCAGGAGTTCCAATACACCTCGCAAGCATATTTCGACCTGACTAAAGAATACGGCATTCTGCCGTCCATGTCAAGACGCGGAAATTGCTATGACAACGCATTGGCTGAAAACTTCTTTGGAATTCTCAAAACCGAGTGCATTTACCGGCACAAGCCGGGTTCCTTTGAGGAAGCCAACAAGATGATCGGCGATTATATCTACTTCTACAACCACGAACGCATTCAAACGAAAACAGGACTGGCTCCACTTGCGCTTCGCCAGTCCTGTTAAGCCAACACCTACATAGGGCTGCTTTTTATTCATGTCTACTAATTCTGGGGCGGTTCACGTTTCAAAGTACCTCAAATAAGCCCCGTCGCTTTTTCAGAAAAAGCAGAAGAAGAAACCGCCCCGAAGAAAGATTCAATTGTTCGTGTTTTTATCTTCTCTCAGCTTCTCCATTCTTCTTTTTTCTCAAAATGGTGTTCGACCGACAAAACTTGTTTTCTTGTGAGATGCTTCTCCTCCGTTTCCACATTTATACATTCTTTAGATCGTTCCTCAAATCAGCACCTTCCGTCACAAGCCATGTTCGTCAGTTTATTAAAGCAGCTCGCATGTTATACCAAAGATGGAGGCAAAAAGGAAAAGTGCTGCAACGCATGGATAAACTGCCGTATTTTTCAGAAAACTCAATGTTATAGCATTTAGTCGCTCTTATAGATTTATTCTCATTCCAAAGCCGAAAAAGTACAATGTCCATAATCGGTCAACGTTATAAGGGTGTATCCCCTTTATGAAAGAAGAACCCCTGAACGAGAGGATTGGGAATGAACGCTATGGATATTGATTACCGAAAAATCGGTCGCCGCCTGCGCACAGCTCGTGAACACCACCAGATGACACAGGCTCAGGTCGCTGAGATATTGGGAATTGCAGAAAACAGTTATAGCAACATGGAACGAGGTCAGCAGAAAATCAGTCTGCGAAGAGTGATTGAGTTATGCACGCTTTTCAAGATTAAGCCCGGAACTGTTCTGGATGATTGCTGCGATGAGCTGATTGCCCAAGAGGATATCACGCTGGATGAGAACGTCGAAAAACAGGAGCTGTTTCGGATTCTGGAAAAATGCACGGATAAATCCATCCACCTTCTGAATCTAATTGCGCAGAATATCTACGAAGATCAGGAAAAATGAGGTCAGACTATCTTTTTTCTACTTCTGCGATATTCCGACAGATTTTAAGCATCAGATTTCGGGTCTTAGGCGAACATTTCTTTGCAATTTGAATCATCATCTGTCCAAAGACGATATCTTCGATTTCTGCACTTTCATTGAAATCGTCGTCCAGAACGCAGCCGCTGAGAAGCGTGGAGAGTTTGACGCGAAGCACATTCGCTATTGCGCAAAGCCGATCCAGCTTGATTGGGCGTTCTCCACGTTCGATCCGTCCCCAATGCAGGGTGCTGACACCAAGCTGCTGAGATGCTTTTTCCTGCGTTAAGCCAATCTTCAATCGAGCCCGCCTGATATTCTGCCCGATCGTTTTATACGAAACCTCCATCGCCGTCATCCTCCTGTATATAACGCCCATTTTAAGCGTTTAATTCATGCTTGTCAAATATCGCTTTTCCTTGGACCTGTGGTGGCACTTTGCGTCACCTGAGATGAAACCACACCTTTTGTTTTCCTCAGCCATGCGTAATTGCTGGCTTTTTTTATTTTCTTTTTCATTATATAGACTAGGCGCGGAGATAAAATAGGAATTATATTTCCTGTTTGGATTCTATTTTTCCAGCTATGATTAAGGCGAAAGGAGGGTCGATTACGAAAGCCCGTCTGAGTAGCACGCTTCTTGGAAAGGAACTCTATCGTGCCGGTCTCACACAGGAAGCATTTGCGGAAAAGGTTGGTATCTCAGCTCGATACGTTCGTATTCTCTGTACCAAGGACGTCAATGTATCCATTGCGGTATACTACGAGATTCTTAAAGTCTTGAATCTTCCAGCCGATTCTCTGCTCATCTATGTTGATGAGGCACACAAGAAAATAACTCTTCCAGTAAGAAAGGGGAAAAAACATGAATACAAGAAAAAGCGTTCTGCTTCATCCCCTCGGCAGTCAAACCAGTCATAGCTCTTTAGCGCAGCCTCATCTTTGCCCAAGAAGGAATGTCTGCGTATGAACAAAAGAACGAACTCCGATGATGTGATTATTTATAAAGGATCCCATCAAACAGTCATTCTCACGCATGCAGATTTTCCGAGTGATGAAGAATTTGAAAAATGGTATCATTGGATAAACGAAAACACTACTGACAGAAGATTCGGAAGGTTCATTGCCTTATGGAAAGATATGGATTTTCTGGAATCGCCCGATGCCGAGAAGCCCTTTCTTCGACGGGAAAATAGGCGTTGTCTCTGGCGAATTGCAAAACAAAATCTTACAGCAAAGCAATATCGCCGACTTTACATGCACGTTGTAAAAAGCATGACTTTGCAGGAAATCGCAATGGAAGAAGGGACTTGTTTTCAAGCCATACACAAGTCGATTGTCAATGCAAAAAAGAAACTGAGGGAGGTGCTGAAGAAAAGAAACTGAAAACGATCATACACCCACTCATCTTTGAAAGTCGGCGTTTTTAGACCCACTACAATGTGAACAGAAAAAGAAAATAAAGAAACATTTTTCGCTGACAGGTAGAAAAACAAACCAAAACGCGCACGATAAGTGAAGGGGATTCGCTTCTCCTTGCGGAACGTTGACAACTGCATAAATTCATTGTGTGTACAAAACTCTGTGGAAGAGCGACACGATTCACAGCGCGATGATGGGATACCCGAAGCGATCTATGTGACCGAAATCCGATTTGGCCAATCGGGGCGCGACGATGCCACAGGAGGCTAACGATACTTCCTCACGGCTCTTCATGGATTAGAAGAGAACTTCTTGCTATATCGCCACATGGTATGGACAGAAGCTATGACGCTGATGCCGACAGCGGCATACAATGAAATCAAACATGAGATATGTTCAAAATAAGAAGCGCGTATCGGAAAATTGATCCCTTTACGCGCTTTCGTCTCTTTTTCTTTTATGAAACTATAACTAGAAAACCGCATCATTGCGCTTTTTACGCAAAAAGCCTATGATGGTGCTGTTCAGCAAGAACATTTCGGATTAAATCAGGAGAATGGAGGCAAGAAAATGGAGCGTACCATAGAATCGAACCGGTTGGTTTCAAAAACATACACAGCTGAACAAGTTGCAGCGATTTTGGGTGTAAGTGTGCGAAAAGTGTATCTGCTCTGTGAAGCAACAAAAGATTTTAAGGTGATTCGCATGGGCAAGCGCTGTTTGCGTATTCACAAGGAATCCTTCGACAAGTGGTTTGATAACATGTGCGGGATTCAGTGATACGACAGAAGGGATGATCTTATGGCAACACTCAAGATACGAGGAGAAAGCTATTCGGTTATCTATCTTTATACGGCGGCAGATGGGCAGAAGAAACAGCAGTGGGAAACATACGTCACGGAGCTGGAAGCACTCCAAAGGAAAACGTATATCGAATACCTGCAAAAGAACAAAATGAAAAAGGAGCTTCAGCTTGCCGCCGTCTCCTATCGCCAGCAGCGCGTTCACGAAAAAGAAGAAAAAGAAAGGATTCTTCTATCTGCCGATCATCGCGAGCCTTTGCCTGCAAACAGAGGAGACAACCACGCCAAAACCTTTGGCGAGTTCATCGAGAAGTGGCTTCCATACCATGTACGAAAAAAATGCCTGTCGCCAAACACCTATGACAGTTATCGATCTAATCTGGATAACCACATTCTTCCGGTATTTGGCGATATCATCATGAGTACCATCACTGCAGAAGACATTGATGATTTTCTCGGTGGTCGCACAATGATGCACTGCGGCGGTTCAAAGGCATATCGGGGTAATGATTATGTTGAGACACTTTCATCTGCAACAGTTAAGAAATGCTACACGGTTTTGACGGCAGGATTCTCGGATGCGAAAAAGTGGCACTATATCGACGAAATCCCGGAAATAAGTCCGCCGGTCGAAAAAGGGAAGAAACGTCGGGCCTGGGAACCACAAAGGGTTTTTGAAGTCATGGAAACTGCAAAGGACAACAAATTGCTGCATCTGGCCATTCATCTGGCTTTTGTTTGTTCACTTCGAGCGGGAGAGGTAGCCGGTATTGACTTAAATATGCTGGATTTTCGAGATAACAGCATGTGGATTGTCGGACAAATCCAGCGGGTTTCCGATAAGGCACTCGCGGTTTTACCCAATCATGTCGTGCTTCGCGTGTTTCCGAAGTTTGTGAAAACGTCAAAAAGCAGTTTAATCCTAAAAGGTCCGAAAACTGAGGGAAGCCGAAGAAAGCAATACCTGACAGCTCCTCTTGCGTTCGAAATCCACGAGCGCATGGATCAGATCAAAAAGGATAAGGCATATTTTGATGACCTGTACAGCGATTACGGTCTGCTCCTGTGTCAAGCGGATGGCAGACCGATCGATCAGAAAGCCCTTGGTAAAGCATTCAAAGAACTTCAGCGATCTCTGCGAATCCCTAAAGAAGAACAAATTGAATTTCAGGGACTTCGTAAGTCCGGACAAATGCACAAGGTGAGGCTCACCCAAAACAATTATCAGTTGGTCGCTGAAAACAGTGGTCAATCTCCGGAAGTCTTGATGAGCAACTACAACGAAGCACGGGAAATTGAGAAGCGTGCGCTTGCCGCAATGGTGGAAAGAAGTTTCTATCCAGAAATCGCCGTAAGCACCCCGCAGGCAGCTTCCATTATGGAAGTGCTGAACCAAAATCCCGACCTTGCAGGTCAGATTTTGAAGAATCTGCTTCTTCAAACGGCTTATGCGCAACCGAACACCACAGTCACAGGTTAACCAAGTTTAGCAGGCGCATTAGCAGACTCAGCCGCGCCTGCTTCCGGCGCATCCGATTAGCAGAGATACGGACAAGGGATACGATCCTTGTCCGCCTCTCTCTCCTTCTCACAAACCCAACTGAGCTATAAAAAAATCACCCTCCGTGTCTATAACGGAAGGTGACATTTCGTGGAGCTGATGGCCGGATTCGAACCGGCGACCTCATCCTTACCAAGGATGCGCTCTACCGACTGAGCTACATCAGCATCGG
>Ga0129315_1001267_pt1 | contig 10787 bp, 6 predicted proteins | sample Cm827metagenome_FD_94432 | JGI IMG/M metagenome (GOLD analysis project Ga0129315, IMG submission 94432) | Eastern black-and-white colobus group fecal microbial communities from Wisconsin, USA - Cm827 metagenome | ecosystem: Host-associated > Mammals > Digestive system > Large intestine > Fecal...
CGCGGGGCATGGCGCTGCTGACGATGCGCAGCGATGAGCCCGTGGGGGACGCGCTGCTCAAACGGGGCTTTGCGGAGGGGCTGATTCGATGAGCTTTGTCTATCCGGCCGGGCTGTGGGCGCTGCTGGGCGTGCTGGCGCTGCTTGCCGCGCACTTCATCCGGCGGCGGTATGCGCAGCGGACCGTGCCCAGCGCGTATCTGTGGCGGCTTTCGGAGCGCTTTTTGATGCGCATGGAGCCGGCGCGGCGGGCCCGGCGCGCGATTCTGCTCGCGCTGCAGGTGCTGTGCGTGGCGCTGTGTGCGCTGCTCATCGCGCAGCCGCTGGTCGTGATGCCGGGCGCGCAGACGGCGTATGTCGCCGTGCTCGACGCCTCAGGCAGCATGCAGATCGCGGATACGGCGGGGGAGACCTGCTTTGCGCGTGCCTGCCGGGCGATCGAGGAAGACGCGGCGGCGCTGCCCTGGGGCAGCCGGGTGAGCGTCGTGCTTGCAGGAGATGAAGCGCGCCTGGCTGTGGAGGACACAACGCCGGGCGCGGCGCTTCACCGGGCACTGGAGACGCTTGTCTGCGACTGGGGCGCGGGCGATCTGAGCGGTGCGATGGCGATCTGCGAAGACCTGCTGGCCAGCGGCGGCGCCTCGCAGGTCTGCCTGTATACGGACCGGGACGTCGAGGCGTCGGGCAGTCTGTCCGCCGTCAGCGCGCGGAGCGCGGAGGAATGGAACGTCTGCCTGTCGCCCGTGACGGCGGAGCGGACCGGACAGGGCATGCGCCTGCGCGCGCAGTTGACCGGCTCCGGACGGGACGCGGACGTGCTGCTCGGCGTGCTGGTGGACGGCGCCGCGCCGGATGCGGGTGACGTTACGGTGACTGTGGGCGGCGAGGCGCAGGATGGACTGCTTGTGCACCTTGCGGACGGGGAGACGGCAGAGGTGTCCGTCCTCGTGGCGGGGATGAAACCGGAATCGAGCGCCGTGCTCTGTGTACAGGCGCAGGATGGGCTTTTGCAGGACAACGAGGTGCGCTTTTGCGGCAGGCCGTCGGGGACGACCCGTGTGCTGCTGACGGGCGGGAGCACCTATTTCCTGCGCAAGGCGCTGTCCGTGTTCGGCGAGGTGTCGCTCGAGTGCGCGGAGGCTTGCGAGGACCCTGTGCCCACGGAATACGATCTGTACGTCTACAACGGGTGCATGCCCGGCACACTTCCGGAGGACGGCGCGGTCTTTCTGATTGACCCGCCCGCCGCGCCGGAGGACACGGGCGTCGTGCTCGGAGAGACGCTGATGGGTGCGTCAATCAGCGCGGAGAGCGGACTGCCGGACGGAGAGCTGAGCGCGCTGACGGCGAACCTGACGCTTCGGGAGGCAAGCGCCGCGCGGTTTCGCGAGGTCGTCTCCTGCGGGCGCATGACGCCCGTGCTGCGCTGCGGCGAGATGCCGCTGCTGCTGGCGGGCAGGACAGCGGGCGGCGGGGCACTGCTGCTGCTCGCCTGCGACATACAGGAGACGAACCTGCCGCTGACGGCGGATTTCGTGGCGCTTCTGGGCAACGCGCTCGATTTCTGTGCGCCGCAGCCGCTGGAGGCGCAGCAGTATCTGTGCGGAGATGCGCCCGCGCTGCGCCGTATGGCCTCGTGCGGGACGCTGTATCTGCAGAATGCGGACAGGAGCATCCGCGAGGTAGGCGCGCAGAAGACGCAGCTCACCCTGCGGGAGCCGGGCGCGTATGCGCTGATGGCGCAGCTTGCAGACGGCCGTGAGCGGCTGTTTAGCTTCGCCGTGCACATGCCGCCCGAGGAGGGGACGGACGCAGCCGAACCGGCTGTCCTGCACCTTGGCGCACCCAACGCGCAGGCGCTGGCCGCGCGCGAGCGGCATATGCCGGCGGTGGGTGTCCTCGCCGCGCTGCTGCTGCTCCTTGTGACCGTGGAATGGATGGTTGATGAACGTGAGCGGGTTTGAACTGAGCTTTGACGCGCCTTGGCTGCTCGCGCTGGCCGTGCCCGCCGTGCTGGCGGTGCTGCTTGTCAGCCGGCGGGGGACGCTGGCCACGGGGAACAGGCCGCGCAGCCTGGCGCTGGCCCTGCGGCTTGCGGAGATTGCGCTGCTGGCGGTGCTCCTCGCCGGTCCGTCGCTCAGCGTGCGCTCCGACCGGACGGACATGGTGATCCTCGCCGACCGCTCGGACAGTGTGGACCGGGCACAGGTGGACAGCGGCATCGCGGCGCTGGCGGCCCAGGCGAAGCCGGGCACACTTCGCGGTGTCATCGACTTTGCGGAAAGCCCCGGGCCGCTGCGCGCATGGGATGCTCCCATGGCAGACGGCCTGTCAGGCGATGCGACGGACATCGCCGCCGCGCTGACGGCTGCGGCTGATGCGCTGGGCGGAAGGTCCGATGCGCGCGTGGTGCTGCTCAGCGACGGTGTATCCACCGACGGCGACGCGCTCTCCGCAGCGAAGGCGCTCGCGGTGCAGGGAATCCGCGTCGATGCGTTGCCGGTCGGACGTGCGTTTACCGGGCCGGAGGCGGAGGTCACGCGGCTTTCACTGCCGGAAGGCGCGCTGGCAGGACAGCGCGTCAGCGCGGGCGTCACGGTGCGTGCCAGCGAGCGCATGGAGGGCGTGCTTCGCATTGCCGACGGCGGGACGACGGTCTGGCAGGGCAATGTGACGGCGCTTCCGGGCGAGAACGGATTCTCGGTCGATCTGTATGCATCGGATGCGGGACTGCACACCTATCGTGCGGAGTTCCTTACGGAGTCGGACACGCTCCCGGAAAACAACGCTGCCTACGCCTGCATGCAGGTGAGCGGCGCGGCGCGGATTCTGCTCGTGGACGGCACGGGCAGCGAGTCCCAGCGGCTCAGCACGCTGCTCAGTGGGGCGGGCTATGCGGTGGACGTGGTATCCTGTGCGCAGGTTCCGGACGACCTGCACGCGCTGTGCGATTACAGCCTCATCGTGCTGATGAACGTGAATGCGCGCGATCTGCCGGAGGGCAGCGCCGAACGGCTCGAGGCGGCCGTATCCGAATACGGGCGCAGCGTGCTGACCACCGGCGGCGAGAACACCTACATCTACGGCGGCATGCAGGAGACGGCGTTTGAGCGCTTTCTGCCCGTGACGATGGGCGTCGCGCAGGAACAGAGCGCTGAGCCTGCCGCGCTGATGCTGGTCATCGACACGACGGACTCCATGACGCGCGGCCTCGACGCGGGCACGCCGATGGACATGGCGCGTCAGGGCGCGGCGACATGCGTGCAGTCGCTGCACGTCAACGACTATGTGGGCGTGATCACCTTCGCGGACGATGCGCAGGTGCTGGTGGAGATGACGTCCATGAGCGAAAAGGAGGACGTCATCCGCGCGATCGGCAGCATCGAAACGGCTGATGCCAGCCGCCTGACGCGCTTCACCGACGCGCTGCGCCTGGCATGCGACGAGCTGAGTGCGTTTAACGGCGCACAGAAGAAGCATGTGCTCTTCATCACGGACGGCAGCCCGGTGGACGCGGGCTCCGGCTTTGAATCCATTGTCAAGGAGATGCACAGGAGCGGCATCACGCTCTCCGCGATCGCCGTGGGCCGGACGGTCAACGTGCGCAAGCTGCTGGAGAACCTGGCGACGTTCGGCGGCGGGCGGTGCTACGCCGTGGACAGCGCCTATGATCTGCCGCAGATCATGTTCACCGACACGGTGCTCCTGCAGGTGGAATACACGGTCACGGACGCGTTTTTGCCGGTCATCGGCACGCGCGTCTTCCCGATCCGCGACGAGAGCGCCGTCGATCAGCTCTACGGCTGCATCCGGACGACGGCCAGGGAGGGCGCTGAGGTGGCGCTCTCCACGCCGGACGGCTTTCCGGTCTATGCCCGGTGGACGTATGGCGCGGGCGTCGCGGCGAGTTTCATGAGCGATCTGAGCGGCGACTGGTCGCACAACTGGCTGGTCAGCGACGGCGGAAAGCAGCTGGTGCTCGACATGATCGGCGCGCTGATGCCCGCCTCGTCGGGCCGGAGCGATGTGGAGGTGACGCTGGCCTCCGGCAGCAGCACGGGGCTGCTGACCGTGCGCGGCGGGCCGGAGGGGGCGCAGAGCCTGCTTGCGGCGGTCACCGCGCCGGACGGCTCACAGCAGAGCGTGCTCATGCGCTGCCGGGAGGACGGAAGCTATGCGGGAACGCTCGAACTGCGCGGCGCGGGCGGATACGCGGCGGCGCTGACCTGGCAGGATGCGCAGGGTGAAGCGCTCGATGCGCGCGAGGCGGCATTTGCCCACAGCTGGTTCGCCGAGTACGAGGCCCTTGCCGGGACGGATGGCACAGCAGCGCTCACGGCGATCTGCGCCGCGGCGGGCGGCGTGCTCTCGGAGGAGGCAGAGGCGCTCGCGCAGCCCGATGCGGCCGGCACGGTCAGGGAGGCGGACGTGGTGCTGCCGCTTTCGATGCTGGTCTTTGCCTGCCTGATGGCGGAGCTGATCCTGCGCAAGCGCAGCAGAGGGTGAACGGATGACCTCCGGCGATGTGCCGGGGGTCATTTTCTGGCCTTGCATCCTGAAATCTGCGCGTATGCTTGAAGAATGATCCGTTTTCTGCTATAATCACAAGATGTATGAATATGGACAGATTGCGTCCGGAGGGGAGGACGGGATATGGCGCGGCTGGAAAGCTACGACAAGTCGCTGGATTATTCCTATGCGCCGGGCATCTTTCCGGCGACGGAATGCCTCAAAAACGCGCCGGAGCGCTGCCTGCGTCTGCTGCTATCCAGCGCCAGCGAGAAGAGCGAGGGCGCGCAGCACCTTCGCGCTCAGGCGGAGGCGCTGGGGGTGCGCACGGAGATCGCCGACAGGGCGCTCGATCGCATCTCGAAGAAGGAGAACTGCTTTGCCGCGATGGTCTACCGCAAGGCGGAGGGCGTGTTTGACGCGGACAGCCCGCACATCGTGCTTCATCACCCCAGCGACAGCGGGAACATGGGCACGATCCTGCGCACGGCGCTGGGCTTCGGCCTGCGCAATGTGGCAGTCATCCGCCCGGCCGTCGATTCGGACGATCCGCGCGTGACGCGCGCGTCGATGGGCGCGGCATTCTCCCTGGGCGTGCGGCATTTCGATTCGTTTAAGGCGTACCGCGAGGAGTTCCCGGACAGGCAGCTCTTTCCGTTCATGCTCACCGGCGCGGTGCCGCTTCAAGAGGCTGTCGCTCGCGTGGCTGGGCCGTTCTCGCTGATCTTCGGCAACGAGGCCAGCGGGCTGCCCGATGCGTTCGCGGAGATGGGCGTGAGCACGCTGATTCCGCACAGCGGGAAGATCGACTCGCTGAATCTGGCGATCGCTGCGGGCATCGGCATGTACGCATTTACCCAAAAGGACAGGGCGTGAGCCCGGAGGTGACGATATGAGGATTGTTGTGGACGCCATGGGCGGCGATTTCGCGCCCAAGGTCAATGTCGACGGCTCCATCGACGCGCTGCGCGAGTTCCCGGATGTGGAGATCACGCTCGTCGGCCCGCAGGAGCTGGTGGAAAAGACGATCGGCGAGTACGCCGATCAGCAGGCGCTTTCCGGCGTGCGCAGCCGCCTGAGCGTGGTGGATGCGCCGGAGGTCATCTCGACCGAGGAGCATCCGGTCATGGCGCTGCGCCGCAAGAAGAACTCGACCTTCTGCGTCGGCATGGACATCGTTCGCCGCAAGGAGGCGCAGGCGTTCGTCTCCGCCGGCTCGACCGGCGCGCTGATGGCGGGCGCGATGTTCAAAATCGGCCGCATCAAGGGCGTGGTGCGCCCCGCGCTGGCGACGCTGATGCCCGTCCCCGACCGGCCTATGCTGATGGTGGACGCGGGCGCGAACGTCGACTGCAAGCCGGAGTGGATCGTGCAGTTTGCGATGATGGGCAGCGTGTACATGCAGAAGGTCATGGGCATCGAGGCGCCGGACGTTGGCCTGCTCAACATCGGTGTGGAGGACGCCAAGGGCAATGAGCAGACGCAGGCCGCCTGCGCGCTGATGCGCCGGGAGCAGCCCTTCCACTTCATCGGCAGCGTGGAGGCGCGCGACGCGCTCGCGGGCACCTGCGATGTGCTGGCGACGGACGGCTTTGCGGGCAACGTGCTGCTCAAGAATACGGAAGGCGTGATCTCCCTGCTGTTTGGGCTCCTTAAGGGCGGGCTGATGAGCTCCACGAAGGGCAAGGTCGCGGCGCTGCTGGCGAAGGACACCTTCCGTCAGCTCAAGCACAGCTTCGATTCCACCGAGATCGGCGGTGCACCGCTGCTGGGTGTGGAGGGCGCGGTGATCAAGGCACACGGCAACTCGAATGCGCGCGCCATCTTCTGCGCCATCCGTCAGGCGAAGAAGGTCGTGGACAGCGGCGTGGTCGATCTGATCCGCGAGGGCGTCGGCAAGCTGAGCGTGGAGAGCGAAAAGGCGGAGTAAAGTCAGAGCACCGGGGCATGTGCGCCGGTTCAAATCAGCAAAAGGAGGAAAAACAACATGATTCTGGATCAGCTCAAGGGGATGGTGGCCGAGCAGCTCGGCGTTTCGGAGGACGAGGTAAAGCCGGAGAGCCGCCTTAAGGAGGACCTGGGCGCGGACAGCGCTTCTGTGATGATGCTGGTGATGGACGTGGAGTCCGAGTTTGGCATCGAGGTGGAGGACGACGCCATCGAGAAGGTCAAGACCGTGGCGGACATGGCTGCCTATATCGAAGAGAAGATGTGATGACGAGATCCGCCGCCTGACCGGGCGGCGGGCCCGTTTATTTCACTTCGCGCGACGGCTGCGCGAAGCGAAATGGACGGGAGGACGCGCCCGCAGCGGGCGCAGAGGAGATTTTTCATGAATTATCAGGGGCTGGAGCGCACCATCGGGCATACGTTTGCCGATCCGGCGCTCCTGGAGCTGGCGCTGACCCATCCGTCCTACGCGCTGGCGCATAAGTGTCAGGACAATCAGCGGCTGGAATTTCTGGGCGACGCGGTGCTGGAAATCTGCGTGAGCCGCGTACTCTATCACCGCTATCCCAAGCTGCGCGAGGGGCAACTGACCCGCAAGCGCGCGGCGCTGGTCTGCGAGGCGAACCTCGCGCGCGCGGCGGTGCGCATGGGGCTGGGCAGCTATTTGAAGCTCGACCGCGGCGAGGAGGTCGTCGGCGGCCGGGAGAATCCGTCGATCCTCGCGGACACGATGGAGGCGGTCATCGCCGCCGTGTATCTGGACGGGGGCATGGACGAGGCCGCGGCGCTCGTGGATCTGGCGATGGACGGCTACAAGACGAGCGAAAAGGGCGACCGCGACGCCAAGAGCGCGCTGCAGGAGTATCTGCAGGCGCTGGGCGAGGAGACGCCCACCTATGAGATCGTCGGGCAGGACGGCCCGCCGCATGCGCGGGTGTTCACGGCTCGCGTGCTGCGCGCCGACGGCACGGAGCTGGGTCAGGGCACCGGCGCCCGCAAGCAGCGCGCGGAGGAAGCCGCTGCGGCCATGGCGCTGAGGACGCTGGGCAAGGGAAACTGAGGACAGGAAAGGAGTCGCAAAGTGCGGCTAAAGAGACTGGAAATCTACGGCTTCAAGTCGTTTGCGGACCGGACCGTCGTGGAGTTTGACCAGGGCATCACGGGCATCGTCGGCCCCAACGGCAGCGGCAAGTCGAATCTGTCGGACGCCGTGCGCTGGGTGCTGGGCGAGCAGAGCGCCAAGGCGCTGCGCGGCGGCAAGATGGAGGATGTCATCTTCAACGGCACGCAAAAGCGCAAGCGGCTTGGCTACTGCGAGGTGTCCCTCGTCTTTGACAACGAGGACCACGCGCTGGCAGTGGACTTCACCGAGGTGATGATCACCCGCCGCGTCTACCGCAGCGGCGAGGGCGAATACTACATCAACAAAGCGGCCTGCCGCCTGCGCGACATCGTGGAGCTGTTCCGCGACACCGGCGTGGGCAAGGAGGGCTACTCGATCATCGGCCAGGGCCGGATCGACGAGATTCTCTCCCAGAAGAGCGAGGACCGGCGCGACATCTTTGAGGAAGCTGCGGGCATCGTCAAGTACCGCGCCCGCAAGGAGGAGAGCGAAAAGCGCCTGGCGAACATGCGCGACAATCTCTCCCGCGTGGAGGACATTATCGCGGAGCTGAATAGCCAGCTGGAGCCGCTTGCGAAAGCGAGCGAGACGGCCAGGCGCTATCTGGCCCTGCGCGACGAGCTGCGCACGCTCGACTGCTCGGCGTTCGTGCTGCGCCATGACCGCGCCAAGGAACGCATCGGCGACGCCCAGCAGATGGTGGACGGCCTGCACGACGCCATCGCCGAGGAGGAGCGCCGCACGGCGGAGCTGAGCGCGCTGCGCGAGAAGGCGAACGAAGAGGCGCAGCGCATGGAGGCGCAGGTCACGCAGGCGCATGAGCGCGTGCTGGAGCTCACGCGCGAGAAGGAAGCGCGCGAGGGCGAGCTGGGCGTCATGCGCGCGGAGATCGCCCGGATGGAGAAGGATGTGCTCGCGCTCACGCAGGATGAGGATGTCAAGTGCGCCCGGGCGGAGGCGCTGACCGGTGAGCTCGATCAGAACCAGCGCGACACGCTCGATGCGCAGGCGGAGATCGTGGAGCTTCAGCGCACGCTGACGAAGAGGGAAGCGGAGCTTTCCGACCTGCAGGAGCGCGCGAGGGAGGCCGAGGAGCGCCTGGAGGCGCACAAGAGTGCGATCATCGAGGCAGTCAACCGCCTGAGCGACATGCGCACGAGCGAGGCGCGCCTGTCCACCATGCGCAAGGAGCTGGAGCGGCGTGGCGAGGAGGCTGCCGCCCAGCGCGAGGAGCTGACGCAGACCGCCGAGCGGCTGCAGGAGCAGCTGGATGAGGCGAACGGGGAGCTTGCGCAGGCCCGCGCGGGCGAGGCGGACTGTGCGAAGGCGCAGCAGAAGATCGACGAGGAATCGCAGGAGACGGCCAGGCGGATCGCGTCCATCACGAACGCGCTGAACGAGGCGACGGGCCAGAAGCAATCGACCGCCAGCCGCCTGCGCATCCTGCGGGAGATGGAGCGCGATTACGCCGGCTATCAGCAGGCGGTCAAGCAGGTGCTGCTGCACGCGCGCGGCAATGCGGGCGTCCACGGCGTGGTGGCCTCGCTCATGCGCGTGCCGGAGAAGCTGGAGCGCGCGGTGGAGGCGGTGCTCGGCGGCGCGCTGCAAAACGTCGTGACCAGCGACGAATACGTCGCCCGCGACATGATCGCCTACCTGCGCCAGAATAAGCTGGGCCGCGCGACGTTCCTGCCGATGACGACCATCACCGGCCGGACGCTGAACGCACAGGAGCGCCAGCTGCTCTCGATGCCCGGCTGCGTCGGCCTGGCCAGCGAGCTTGTCTCGTTTGACGAGCCGTACCGCGGCATCGTGGAGAATCTGCTCGGCCGCACGGTCGTGGCGGAGAACCTTGACGCGGGCATCGAGATCATGCGCCGGGGGCATCACGCCTTCCGGCTGGTGACGCTGGAGGGCGACGTCATGCACTCCGGCGGCTCCATGACCGGCGGCAGCTCGGCCTCGCGCATGACCAGCCTGCTCTCCCGGGAGCGCGAGATCAAGGAGCACGAGGCGCTGCTGGCGAAGCTGGAAGCCCAAATCGCCGACTACAACGCCCGGCTGCAAAAGGGCGAGGCGGTGCGCGCGGCGATCAAGCAGCGCAGGGCGCAGGCCTTTGAGGACCTGCATCAGGCGCAGATCGACGTCTCGATCGCCAGTGAGCGCGTGCGTACGCTGACGGAGCAGCGCGAGAGCCACGCGCAGCAGGAGCAGCGTTGCGACATGCTGCGCCAGCAGATCGAGGAGAATCTGCGGCAGATCGACAGCCAGCTCGCCGGCGCCCGCAGCACGCAGGAGGGCGAGGAGAAGAGCAGCGATGAGATGAACCGGAAAACCGGCGAGCTCAGCGACGCGCTCTATGCGCTGCGCGACGAGCTCGACGCCATGCGCGAGGACGTGCAGTCGCTGCGCGTGCGCCTGGCGGCCCGCGAGCGTGACGTCAGCGCCCTTCAGCAGGACGGCGCGCGCATGCGCCGCGAGCAGAGCGACGTGGGCGTGCAGATCGGGCAGGCGCGCGAGAGCCGCGAGCAGCTGACGCTGCGCCATCAGGCGAGCATGCAGCAGCTGGCGGCCGATACCGCCGAGCAAGCAGCCTGTGCGGAGAGGCTGGAGGAGGCGCAGAAGGCGCTGCTCGAACAGCAGGCCGTGCGCAATGGGACGCAGGAGCAGGTGCGCAGGCTGACCCAGGAGGTCGATACCCTGCGCGAAACGCTCACGCAGGATGCGGACAAGTGCCACAAGGCGGAGCTGGTGCTCAGCCGCACGCAGAGCGAGCTGGAAACCATGCAGCAGCGCATCTGGGACGAATACGAGCTGACCTACGCGGGTGCGAAGGACTATTTGAAGGATCCGTTCGACCTCGCCGCGTCGGACAGGCGCACGGGCGAAATCCGGCGCGAGATCCGCGCGATGGGCCCGGTCAATGTGACGGCGGTCGAGGATTACCGCGCCTGCAAGGAGCGCTTCGACGAGCTCTCCGGCCAGCGCGACGACCTGCTGCACGCGCAGAACGACCTGATGGGCATCATCGAGTCGCTGCAAAAGCAGATGGAGCGGCAGTTCATGGAGAACTTCACGCTTATGCAGCAGTACTTCAACGAGACGTTCAAGCGGCTCTTCGGCGGCGGACAGGCCGAGCTGCGGCTGCTCGATGAAAACGACGTGCTGGGGTGCGGCATCGAGATCGTCGCGCAGCCGCCGGGCAA
>Ga0129315_1001268_pt1 | contig 10781 bp, 12 predicted proteins | sample Cm827metagenome_FD_94432 | JGI IMG/M metagenome (GOLD analysis project Ga0129315, IMG submission 94432) | Eastern black-and-white colobus group fecal microbial communities from Wisconsin, USA - Cm827 metagenome | ecosystem: Host-associated > Mammals > Digestive system > Large intestine > Fecal...
GGAGCATTCCTGTAATCCGTAAACAGCGCCAATTGAAAAAAGAAGAACCTCGCGGTACAATTTGAGAAGCATCTTGGCGGATGTGACAACCCAAATCAAACCGGAGGTTCCATATGAATTATACACAGAATCAAAAGATTTCGCAAGTCACAGAAGCAACTTTAATTGTCGGTGTAGATATCGGCAGCGAGACAAATTTTGCCCGAGCGTTCAATTGGCGCGGACAGGAGCTGTCCAAGAAGGTATTTCACTTCAGAAACAGTCTGGAAGGCTTCCAGAGCTTTCTTGCGTACCTCAACACCTATACGACCATTGCATCCGCCAGGCAGGTCATTGTAGGCTGTGAGCCCACCGGGCACTATTGGTTTAATTTGGCCCGTTATCTGGAAGAAAACAACATCAAGCTGGCTCTTGTCAATCCGTATCATGTTAAGCAGATCAAGGAATTGGATGACAACAGCCCCAAGAAAACGGATTTGAAAGATCCGAAAACCATCGCAAAGCTGGTAGTGGATGGCCGATACAGCTATCCGTATCTCCCCGAGGGAATCTACGCAGATTTGCGGGAAGCGGTCTCAAGCCGGGAACGGATCGTGAAGGAACTGAATGCCATCACGAATCGGATCAAGCGCTGGCTTAAGATATATTTTCCGGAGTATCTGGTCGTTTACAAGAACTTCTCCGCAGAAAGCGGCCTGACGGTGCTGGAATCGGCACCTCTGCCGCAGGATGTTCTTCGGTTGGGACCAGAGGGCGTGAATCAACTCTGGCGGGACAAGAAGCTGCGCGCGGTTGGTATGAAGAGGGCACTGACCCTGGTTGAAGCCGCGCATAACAGCATTGGACTGCCCGGAGGAAGCTGCGCCCGGATGGAACTCCAGCTGCTGTTGGAGGATTTCAGAACGAAGCAGAGTCAACTGGAAAAGATTACCGAAGTATTGGAAGAAGAAACCCTGTGTGTGCCTTATGCAGATAAGCTGCTGGCCATCAAGGGGGTAGGACTGATTACAGTGGCTGGATTTTTGGCAGAGGTGGGCGATGTACGACGCTTTGACTCACCAAAGCAGATCCAGAAGCTGGCCGGGCTGGAGGTCAAGGAAAACAGCTCCGGCAAGCATCGCGGCAGAAGCTCCATCAGCAAAAGAGGAAGGAAACGGCTGAGAAAGATTCTGTTCCAGGTCATGCTGCCCATGATTCAGAACAATGCCGAGTTTGGCGAGATATATCAATATTTCACCACCAGACAGAAGAATCCGCTCAAGGGCAAGCAGGCCATCATCGCAGCAGGCTGCAAACTGATACGGGTATTCTATGCCATCTTGAAGCATGGTGTAGATTACGACCCAGGAAAGCTACGGGCAGATATGATCCGCCCGGAACTGGAAGCAGCCTAAGGAAACAGACCCTGCAGCACGGGAAAGCGTCCGCCATTTCAATGGTGCCGGATTGCAGGAATGCACATCAACAAATACAGAACCGGTTAGCCGCTAAGAATCACACCATGGGACACTGATCCCGCGTAGGAGCATAAGCGGCACCCAAATGTGGACAGGCAGAACGAGGGAATTTCGGACACCGCTGGGAGCGGATGATCCAGTTAGACATGGGAGGTTTGCTGCCGCAGGACGATGGGGATGACATATGGCCGTCAAATCGCAAGCACAAGACGTTCTATTTGTCATGCTCTTTTTTACCTGTAGGTCGCACATATCCAATGGATTTGATGCGGACCTATGTTCATTGGCTTGGTATGAGCTTGATGTAACCTAGACAAATGTTGCCAATACTGCTGGATTTCCGGGGGCATTGGTACTCTTGAACAAAAATATTTAGGGAGGTGACGATATGGCTACACGCAAGCCGACAGATAAACAGCTTTACAAAATGAAAAATACAGTGCTCCAGGAGAGTTGTTCTCAGGTGACACCATTTGATTTTTACAGAGATGTGTTCCCTGAGGGTTCCCTGGGCGTTCCAGGTTCCCCGGAAATTCAGAGACCCAATATGATCTTTACCATGATTGAAAAAACTGCTACAGGGGCGCCACATGCCTTTAACAGGCTTGTTTTTGATGATTTGAAGGAGATATCCAAGACTGAAGGAGCTGAGTTTGCTGTAGCCTCTCCTGTGGCTTACAGAGGCAAAAATCGGACTGCTGCCAATGCCCATCATCTGTGGGGATTTTGCATTGATCTGGATGGCGTGAAGATGGAACAGCTTCGAGATCTACTGTTTCAGATTAAAAATGATGTGCTGCCAGCACCCACATACATAGTCAATAGTGGCCATGGCCTTCATGTATATTATCTCCTGGAGGAGCCGGTTCCCCTATATAAGCATTTGCATCGTCCGCTGGATGAGCTGAAGAAAGGTCTGACAAAAATCGTTTGGAACAGGTACACCAGCGAGATCGATCCTGAGAAACGGCAGTTTCAAGGTATCTTCCAGGGCTTCCGGATGCCAGGAACACAAAGCAAGCTTGGTAAAAGATATCCGGTGGTAGCCTTTCGGTTTGGCAACAAAACCAGTATAGAGGTATTGAATCGCTACGTGGAGGATAAGTACCGCATTCCGGATCTGGAGCAGCAGCGGCTTCCTCTGGAACAGGCAAAGGCTCTCTACCCGGAGTGGTATGAGCGTAGGATCGTGCGGAAGGAGCAGGCCAGGTATAAATGGGATATTGCAGGCAAAGTTCATGGGGACAACCCCTATGCGTTATATGACTGGTGGTTGGACAAAATTCGGTCTGGTGCATTTGACGGAAACCGTTATAACTGCATTGCTGCGCTGATGACTTATGCAGTCAAGTGTGATATCGACAAAGAAAAAGTTCTGAATGATGCTCTGGCATTGGTGCCTTGGCTGAACACATTGACAGAAACTCCGGACAATGATTTTACTGTGCAGGATGTGTATGATGCCTATACTTACTACTCAGATGCGTATGTGACTTATAGTATTCGGGCTATTGAAGCTAAGACAAAGATTCCTATTGAACGAAATAAGCGAAATGGGAGGAAACAAGATGTTCATTTGGGCCGTGCTAGAGCGGTTCAGTCTTTTGATGATCCTAATGGAACTTGGCGTAACACAAAGGGGAGACCAAAAGGCTCCGGCACGGCGGCTCAGAAAGTGGCTGCATACCGGGCGGAACATCCTGGCAGCTCGGTTACAGAGGTAGCCAGGGCATTGAACCTCAGTAGAACAACGGTCTATAAATGGTGGGATTCTCATTAAACCCATTCAACTCAACCGTTGACAAACCTTTCAACCAAAAGTAGAATGGGTTTAATAAAGAAAAATGGAGGGTTTCACATGGAAAGACCGGGCGAATTACTGACAATTAAAGCTTTTGCGGAGGCTGCAGGCCGGAGCCAACAGGCAATCTACAAGCAGATCGGCACAAGACTGGCTTCCTATGTCCATGAAAAGGACGGTCAGAAGTACATAGAGCGGCGAGCACTGGAGGAAGTGTTCAAAATTGGGGAAGTTCAACCTATTCAACCCACAAAAACGGTAAAATCACAAGAGGAGAACAACGTTGAACAACGGTTGTATGCTACCCTGCAGGCGACGATTGATCTCCTGCAGGAGCAACTCCGTGTCAAGGATCAGCAGATCGAAAGCAAGGACAAGCAGATTGCGGCGCAGCAGGAGCAGCTTACTCAGCTCACCGCAGCACTGGAGCATACGACAACCAGCCTGCAGGCAGCCCAGGCACTCCATGCCGGCACGATGCAGCAGCTGGGAGCCGCAGAGCAGGAGAGTGGCCAGGAAGATTTTTCGGATTCCGTGCCGGCACCGGAACCGGCGCAGGAAGTTCCTTCAGAGCGGCGCAGATGGCGGTGGCCATGGCAGCGATAATGGCGATTTTTCAAAAATTTTTTGAAAGGCAATCCAGGATTGCCTAAATGTAAACCGCACACGGTTTACATTTATGAGGTTCTGACTAACAATGGAGGCATAGATAAAATGAGTTTGGCAGAAAAGCTTGTTACTCTTAGAAAACAGAATGGGTTAACCCAAATGGAGCTGGCAGAAAAGCTAAATGTATCTCGTCAGGCCGTATCCAGATGGGAAGTTGGCGTTGCAGTTCCCGGTACAGACAATCTGAAGGTTTTAGGGGAGTTGTACGGTGTATCAATTGACTACTTACTGAATGATATTTCTGATAATATTGAAAATCAAAAAAATGACGTTGCAGATCAGACAGATCCATTGGCAAAAAAAGAGCTACAGATAAGAATCTGGGGTGCATTAGTATTTACAATGGTCGTGATTATAACGATTTCTATAATAGCAATTGTGAGCCGGAATGCAGAAGAACCTACACCAGTAGGAAAAATGGATATTGTAGAGGAAGATAATTACTCAACGGATAGCTTTCTGATTGAGTGATGATACATGAGAGTGGGTGGTTAAAATGCAGAAGAAAAAGATGATCTGTATTGTTCTGACGTTCGTACTGATAATCGGAGCGCTGCCCTTCCCCGCAAATGCAGCAGAGGTAGAAGAATCTGCTCAAAGTAACTTTCTGATGACACTAAGTGATACTCGAGCGACGGGATCTTTCAGTATGAGTATAGCAGCTAAGACAAAATCGTTGGCAGAGAGTAGTTTCTCTTTAGCTGCAGGCGAAACGGTGACTATTAAAGCGTCCTATATTCCATTTGATGCCAGCGTTGACTTTGGATTAGTGGATTCAGACGGTGTTTTTCATTATTTCAATATAACGGACGGAAGTATCGACAAGACAATACTGATTGAGGAGACCGGTAAGTACACACTCCAGGTAAGAAATAATTCCAGTGGTGAAGTGAAGGTATCAGGCTTTGTGAACTACTAATGAAAGGAAAAAATCTTATGAAAAAATGGATTTCGTTTATTCTGGCAGTAATATTAGTCATTGGTATCATGCCAACAACGGCATTGGCAACAGAAAATACTACCTCTATGCAGGATCTTGCGCAGGCAATTAAGAATAATTCTACTGCGGAGATCAGAGATGCTGACGGAAATGTAGTAGAAACGTTGAATGTTGAGGTTCAAATTCAGCAATTGCCGTCTAGCCGCAGTACTGATGGGGGAAATACGTATGCGATAACGTGTACAGCAGTGGCTTCGAATGATGACTACGACAACCTTTCTGGTAGTGAAACATCTGGTGGGATCATGGCTTCGGCAACTTTGGTGTTTACAGATGTATGGGGAGTAGATAATATTTTACACCAGGTATATGGAAGTTGGTCGGGAGACGAAGATGATACAAAAGACCGCTGGGTTATTTACTACTCTTACGACTCAGATGATGTTGAGACCGACTCTGCTCCAGATTATGCTGCGCCTCAGAGTTTCCATTATGAGCCTACCGGTTTTAAGGGACTTACATTTAAGGTCTGGACAAAAGCTACCATTGTTTCGACCGATAAGAGTCTGTATTTGACGGTATCTACGGATCCTGATGTCTAAATAGGACGGATAACCAATGAAAAGCCAGTATAAGTTTTTATTGGTAATTGTTCTGTTTACAATGCTGATGTTTCATGGCTGTTACAACACCAATATAACAAGAACTGGTATGACTAGTTCGATTAACATAGGCGATTATGTATTTTGTGTCGAGGAAGCAACTGGAGATCGATATAATATACGAGCGCTATATTCTCTGAAAAGAAAAGATGGTGCAGATATTGCGCCAGAAACACGATTTGAATCGATTGTAACTAGCGGGGGCAGTCAGAATTTTGGAGGGACGACAACATATACGTTAAGCGAGGATAGCAAAACAATCTGGATCGAAGAAGTACGATCAAGTTCGCAGAAATTAGATAGTAATAATATCTACACAGTCAGTCTGGAAAATCTGACATTCGGTGAAGATGATGCTCTTGGGCATATGGAAGGAAAATGGAGCGTGAATTACAGGATTCAAATGAATGAAGACTATACAGAGTTGCTTGCGAATGAGTTGAAAATCCAGATGATTGATGATGACAACTACTATCTGCTATCTAGCATACAGATTTCAGCTATGGGCATTCACATGGAAATGCAAATTCAAGAGAATGATATAAATGACTTAGCGGATCACTGTAAGGCACATCTGCTTTTGAAAGATGGATCTATCATTGAGCTGGAATTACACCATTCGATTAGCGGAAAGGAATCTCCATTTTGTGCAACTGCTGAAGCTGTATTCCAGAAATCAATAAAACTGGACGAGTTGTATGCTCTCATTGTCTGTGGCCATGAGGTATGTATAAGGAATCAATAAAACTTAAATAAAAGAGTTCCCCAATCCAGGGGAACTCTTTTATTGCCAGGATATTTGGAGTTGGCGATGGTTGTCGGCGCAGTCTCTCAGGTAAAGATTGATCAAGGTCTGATAAGGAATTCCTTTTGCTTCAGCCAGGGATTTGAAGTAGTCAATAGTGCTGCCATCGATGTTGATGGTGATCTGCTTCTTCAGCCGGCTCGCATAGGGGTTCTTTCTCGGATTCAATTCGCTGATGTTGTATTCATCTCTCATAATATCACCTCAAATTCCATCAAGATAAGCACGTTGCTCGGTTTTGGTTGCCTGCCTTGCCGAGATAATACGGATGCGGTTTTCGTGGTCACGATAGCAATGGCTTACAATGCAAATTTTTTCCGACTTGATCGATCCAATGATCAGGAAGCGTTCTTCCTCGATGGAGTGATCCGGATCGTCAAACAGGATAGCGAACTCGTCGTAAAAGACCTCCTTTGCTGTCTCGAAAGATAAGCCATGCTTCTTTTTGTTGATCTCGTTCTTATTTGGGTCCCATTCAAATTTTAGTGTGTCCATAATTATATTATACATACAAGCTAATTATTGTCAAGGGGCAGGGAGTGGGATCAAAGAACCCTCTTGATTTTTTACATAGGCTATGGTATAGTAAGGGTGGCCAAAGGCGATGACGGCCATCCAATGGACCCAAAAACGAACCCCCCAGGAGTTGCCGCTCCTGGGGGGTTCTTGTCTGTTTTACGGCGGACTGGGCCGTTTGGGTTGTGTGCTGCGGTTATGTATCATCTCCGTCCAACCACTTGCACAGGTAGTAGCTGACTACACCGGCCACAACGGAGATGAAAAAGGCGATGACATACTCCATGGACCCACCTCCTTCCCGCTGGAAAGAGTCGCAGCACTGGAAATAGTACCAAATTTCGACAGAAAAAGCAATACCGGAACATGGGATTTCATGGCTGCATCAGAGCAAAAGTAATTGTCACGCAGAACATTCCAACTGTGACAGAACTCTTGCGCTGAGAGAATACCAGTGTGGCTGTACTTTTTCTCATAAAAAGTACAGCCACACTGGTATTTTTCGATAGTGCGGCTGCAGATCGATGCAGCACATTGCTCAGTGACGTCAACGAACCGTCTGCAGGAGAGGCGGATCGCTGACGTCACTGAGCGGGGGAGGCGTCCGCAGACGCCTGGGGCTTGCCCCATCCGGAGCTGCAGCTCCGGCACTCTCGGCATCTTTGGATGCCAAATAACGGTTTACCGGTTTATGCGTAAGCATGAACGGGTAAACCGTTATACGGTTATATTTGAGAATATGTTGACATTCAATCCATTCTATGGTATAGTATTGGTGAGAATAAATATGCTCGTCTGGGCGAGGGTAAACAGCTAATTAGGCCCAGAGCGTTCCGGGATGATCCTGGGAGTTTAGTATTTTTATACTAAGGAGCAATACAGGCTTGATACCCCTGTATGGTGTGTGGCTCACCGTAGTAACCTTTGTGAATTGGAAAGCGCACCATTGACCCTGCATCAGTAACCTTTGTGAAAGTGCTGGTAAGCAAAAAAGTATCGTGTACGCCCATCCACCTTCGTGAATGCAGCCGGGAATGCTGTAAAATTGCCCGGAGATCTGATCTATCTACTTTAAGATCCGACAGAACCTTAACTGCCGTAGACGTTAATAAATAAGGCTGCACACATAAGCAAGAGTAAAAAGTGTCGGGATGAATTTCCCAAACCGGTCACACATAAGACCTAAAAAAGTGTATTTGCCGATTGTTGAGGTCTTCGGATCTGGCATGAGGCGGCTTTAGCTTTAACGAATTTTACAGGAGGAATACATGGGACGGAAAAATAAGTCATATTCCAAAGATCTGCACCAGCAGGCGTATGACCGTCTGACCGGGATGCAGGCTTTTGGCGAGAGTAAAAAAGAAGCCATGGCCAACGGTACGGCCCAGGATAAGATTTTCTCCTTTAACACCTATCAGACCTACTGGAAACACACCAAGTATTTCTTGAAGTATGTCAAGGAGTTGCATCCGGAGTGTACTACACTCAAAAGCGCAAAAAAATATGTCAATGAGTGGCTTCAGGTCAGAGTGGACCAGGGATTATCTGCCTGGACAATTCAGACGGAAGCAAAGGCTCTTGGAAAGCTATATGGCATCCAACCGGATGATCCGGATTATTTTCAGCCGCCCAAACGGAACAGGGCAGAGATCAAACGGAGCCGGGGAGATCGTGTGCGGGATCTGCATTTTTCAAAAACCAATAATGATGAGCTGATAAAGTTCTGCCAAGGAACAGGTCTGCGCCGCAGCGAGCTGGAGGCTCTGAGAGGGAGCGACCTTATGACCAGGGCGCAGATTGAGGAGGAGATCGCCAGGATCGAGGCTCTCCCGGAGGGTGAGCGACAGGCCTATGAGGAAAAACACCTGGGAGTGCTGCGAGATGCCAGGATGTTCGACTGCGAGTATTTTCTTCATGTCCGGAATGGAAAAGGGGGCCGGGAACGCATCAGTCCAATCATCGGGAAACATGCCGGGCAGATTCTGGAGCGTATGCAGAGCATAGCTGCCGATGAAAAGGTATGGCAGCATGTAAATGCAAATGCAGATATTCATGCCTACCGTGGAGATTATGCTACTACGATCTACAAGGCTCATGCTAGGGCAATCGAGGATATTCCGTTTGACCGAGTGAATAAGGGAACCGGCAAGCGATTTCAGAGCGAGGTTTATGTCTGCAGAAAGGATGAAGCTGGTAAACGGTTGGATAAGGCTGCTATGCTGATATGCAGCAAGGCTCTTGGGCATAATCGAATTGAGGTCGTGGCAAATAACTATATTCGGGCATTGTAAGGAGGTGCTACCGTGAGTGAGTTTGTGAGAAAGACTGCCCTGGGAGGCTATAAGCTTGTTCCCGGTGGCTATAGTGATCCAGAAATGTCTCATGTCATTATGACAAAGGCAGAATATGATGAACTGCTGGATCAGATCCAGAATGCCAAAAGAGAGGCGGCTGCAGCAGCGGCCCAAGCGGATCAGCGAGTAAGATCTATTAAAAGTCAGGCGGATGCCAAAATCAAGCAGATTCAAGACGATGCAGATAAGGTTACTGGAGAGCTGCAGGAAGAACTATCTGCAGAACGGGCAGAAAGAAAATATCAGCAGGGTATGAATTCTAATTTGCTGCGGATTTCAAAAGAGAGAGCTAACGCATCCAGAAAACTGAAGCCTAAAAAGGAACATTCCGGATATGTGGTGATAAGCTCCACCGAAAAAGATCACTACTACAAGTATGGAGCGAATAGAAGGAAAGTGATACTGTGGGAGACTGTTCTGCAGACTCCGTTTTCTATTGATTTTACAGAGGAACAGGCCAGGACAGAAGCAGAGGAATTATTTCGGGAAGATGAAACTGGTGCGTGGTTAATTGGTAAGATTGGAATCAATGCGCAATATCTGGAGGGGTATGGGGAGATGATCCGGGACAAAGATGCTGCAGAATGGTCGCATCGAAATGTCATGGTGGAGCGAAAGCTCCGGGCCAACTTCCGAGCAGGTTACTGGGAAATTGTTTTCCTTCATACTAAGTCGTTAGGTATAGTTCCTGCGGAAATGCGACCATAATAAAGAGAGAGGTGCATATAATGAGAATAAGAGCTGGGAAGCCTGAAAATAGCAGAACAGTACGGCAATGGGCGTTAAGAGGGAGAGCCCCCAAAGAGGGAGCCACACCTTCATATATTTGGCTTGATGGAAATAGAAATCCAAGAAGCATATATTACTTGGATGTAGACACAAGAGAGATGACTCCGGAAGAAATGGCGGCGTTTCAGGAGAGTGAGTGTCTTAAGGCTGAACGAAGAAAAGAGCGTATGAAAGAGCTGCGAGAAAAGAAAATCTCTAACAGTGTTCAATAAACTCATTGATAATATAGCCCCCTGATAAGTTGCTTTTTATCTCATGGTTTGATAATATGGGTACATTAAGAAAGTGTTCAATAAACTGTATTGATAATATAGCCCCCCTAGTTTTGGGCTAGGGGGACTTGGTTGGTGACAGTATGGGGGAAGTGTTCAAATAACTGTATTGATAATATAGCCCACCTGTCTTGTGTTGCGGTATGTTTGGCTTAGGCTTTATTAATAACTATAAAATAATTTTTGTGTGAATCAGGAATTCAAGGCGCTGCAGTAGCAATGTTATCTTTGTTGCAGGAGTGTGCCGCAGTAGGCGGGTTTTCCATCAGGAGTTGTCCATCACCCCCTTGTGGGGTGTGGGCAAGCCTGTGGTAAACCCAGCCGGATGGTTTATTTCTCGGCCGCAGCCGTTCTCCGCCGCAGCGGATTTTCTTTTTGATTCTTTTTCTTTTTGGAGCATTCCTGTAATCCGTAAACAGCGCCAATTGAAAAAAGAAGAACCTCGCGGTACAATTTGAGAAGCATCTTGGCGGATGTGACAACCCAAATCAAACCGGAGGTTCCATATGAATTATA
>Ga0129315_1001271_pt1 | contig 10776 bp, 9 predicted proteins | sample Cm827metagenome_FD_94432 | JGI IMG/M metagenome (GOLD analysis project Ga0129315, IMG submission 94432) | Eastern black-and-white colobus group fecal microbial communities from Wisconsin, USA - Cm827 metagenome | ecosystem: Host-associated > Mammals > Digestive system > Large intestine > Fecal...
CAGCCTCATGGCGTTTGATCCCGCCGCCGGCACGCTCACCCTCGCCATCCAGCCCAAGGGCCGCGGCACGCAGATCCTCTGCGCCGTGAAGCCCGGCGACGGTGTGCAGTGCCTCGGCCCGCTGGGCACCGGCTTTGACGGCCGCGGCGCGCAGACGATCTACTTCGTCGGCGGCGGCGTTGGCGTCGCGCCCATCTGCGGCGCCATGGACAGCTTCGCCACGCCCGATTCCCGCGCGTTCTTCGGCTTCCGCGGCCGCGAGTACGCCTATGGCATGACGCAGGCACCCTGCGCTGTCACGGCTGTCAGCGACGACGGCACCCTCGGCGAGCGCGCGCTCGTCACCAAACCGCTGCTCGCGGCGATGGAGGAGAAGCGGCCCGACCTCATCATGGCCTGCGGCCCCGCGCCCATGCTCGTTGCCGTGCAGCAAATCGCACTGGAGCGCGGCATCCCGTGCCAGCTCTCGCTCGAGGAGCGCATGGGCTGCGGCATCGGCGCGTGCCTGGGCTGCAACGTGAAGGCTGTCTGCCCGGACGGCTCCTGGCACTACAGGCGCGTGTGCAAGGACGGCCCCGTGTTCGACGCGAAGGAGGTGGACCTGCGTGGCTGATCTGTCCCTCGACCTGTGCGGGGTCAGGCTCAAAAACCCCATCATCGCCGCCAGCGGCACGTTCGGCTTCGGCCGCGAGTACGACGAGCTCTACGACATCGGTCAGCTCGGCGGCATCTCCGTCAAGGGCCTTTCTCTAAAGCCGCGCACCGGCAACCCGCCCTCTCGCATCGCGGAGACGCCCAGCGGCATGCTCAACAGCGTCGGCCTGCAGAACCCCGGCGTCGAGAGCTTCATCGAGCACGACCTGCCGTGGCTGCTGACCAAGGACGTCGCCGTCATCGCCAACATCACCGGCACGAGCGTCGAGGAATACTGCAAGATGGCCGAGGTGCTCGCGCCCACCGGCGTGCACCTGCTGGAGATGAACATCTCCTGCCCGAACGTGCACGAGGGCGGCGTGGCCTTTGGCGTGAAGCCGGAGAGCGTCTACGCCATCACGAAGGCCGTCAAGCAGTTCGCGCGTCAGCCGCTCATCGTGAAGCTGACGCCCAACGTCGCCGACATCACCGAAAACGCCCTCGCGGCGCAGGAGGCCGGCGCGGACGCCATCTCCATGATCAACACGCTGACCGGCATCGCCGTGGACGTGCACAGGCGCTGCATGATCCTGCGCAACAACACCGGCGGCCTCTCCGGTCCGGCGGTGCGCCCGGTCGCGCTGCGCATGGTCTGGCAGAGCGCGCAGAAGGTCTCCATCCCGATCATCGGCATGGGCGGCATCGAGACGGGCGAGGACGCCGCGGCGTTCATGCTCTGCGGCGCGAAGGCCGTCATGGTCGGCACCGCCAACTTCACCGATCCGTTCGCCTGCCCGCGCATCGTCCGCGAGCTGGATGAATACTGCCAGGCACAGGGCGTGCAGAGCGCGCAGGAGCTCGTCGGCACGCTCAAGGCATATTGAATGAAACGAAAAAGCGCTTCCGCATGGGAAGCGCTTTTGATATTGAGCCGGAATCCTCCGACGGGATCAGCCCTGCAGCCACGCGAGCACGCGGGCGACGGCCTCCTCGGGCGTGCCGTCGTTTTCGACGGTGAAGTCGGCCCAGCGCGCATAGGCGTCCAGACGGGCGTTGTAGAGCGCGAGGAGCTCCTCGCGGCTCTTCTGCCCGGCGATGGGGCGGTTCTTCCGCCGGGAGATGGAGGCATAGCAGGCGTCAAAGCTGCGGTGCACATGGACGATGCGCGTGCTCGCAGCGAGCAGCCGCGCGTTGCGCTCAAAGGTCATCACGCCGCCGCCGGTGGCGATCACCGTGCGGGGGAGCAGGGCGGCCTCACGGATGGTCTCGTGCTCCCTGTCGCGGAAGTAGGCTTCGCCGCCGATGGCGAACATCTCGGGCAGAGTCTGGCCCGTGCGGCGCAGGAGCAGCTCGTCCGTATCCACAAAGTCATAGCCAAGCGCCGCGGCCAGGCGCCTGCCCAGCGCACTCTTGCCGCTGGCCATGAAGCCGCACAGCGCGATCGAGGTCTTTCCGGTTTCCACTTCGCTGGCTTCCTTTCAACATTTTGTCAGCCCAGTATACCAGAAACCGCGCGGATTTTCAATTCATCCGGGAAAAAATCCAGAAATTACAGTCACAAAGAAATCGACTGACTTGACAAAAAGTGCTTGAATGATCCGGCGTATTGTGCTATAATTTGCCCAACTGACAATCTTACAGAGGAAAGAGGGTCCCATTCCATGAAAAAACTCGGTATCGTTCTCCTGGCTCTCGTGCTGTGCCTGGGCTCCGCGCTCGCGCTGGCCGAGTATCCCGACCGTCCGGTCACCATGATCATCCCGTACGCCGCCGGCGGCACCACGGATGTCTATGGCCGCACGCTGGCCGCGCTGCTGGAGGAGCAGCTCGGGCAGTCCATCACCGTCGTCAATCAGGGCGGCGCGTCCGGCAGCATCGGCAGCCAGTACGTCTATGATCAGCCCGCCGACGGCTACACGCTGCTCGTCTGCGCGGAGACCATGGGCACCTACAGGACCATGGGCGTGTGCGACCTGGGCTATGACAACTTCACCGTCATCTCCCCGCTCGTCGGCGATCCCAAGATCATCGTCGTGGGCAAGGATTCCCCCTACAACACGCTGGAGGAGCTCCTCGCCGCGATCAAGGAAAAGCCCGGCAAGGTGACCATGGCGCACTCCGGCCCCGGCGGCTCCGGCCACAATCAGGGCCTCGTGCTGGGCGTCTTCGGCTATGACGTGGCGATGATCAGTTTCGACAGCGGCAACGCCGCGCTGCTGGGCGTCATCGGCGGCCAGGTCGATTTCACCAACCCCAACATCTCCACGCTGGGCAGCTACATCGAGAGCGGCGAGGTCAAGCCGCTGGCGGTGTTCGCCTCCGAGCGCCTGGAGGCCTATCCGGACATCCCGGCCTTCACCGAGGTCGTGCCGGAGGCTGAAAAGTACCTCGACATCCCGTACACCGTCCTCACCTTCTGCGTGAAGGCCGGCACGCCGGATGACGTCGTCGCCGCGCTCAAGGACGCGACGAAGACCGTGCTCGCCAGCGACACCTGGCAGGAGTTCGTCCGCAAGAACGCCGCGAACCGCATCTTTGAGCAGTACACCACCGATGAGGAAATCAAGGGCTTCTACGACCACTGGCAGTCCGTCGTCTGCTGGATGCAGTATGACGCCGGCGTGGCTCCCGTCAGCCCGGAGACCTACGGCATCGAGCGCCCGTAAGCGCTGCGCGTGAACAAAAGACTGCCCGGCTGCAACACGCCGGGCAGTTTCCTTGAACAGCATTTCCAAGAGGTAATCCATGAAACAAAAGTGCTTGCATAACCATTCGCTGCAGGAGGGCGTGCTCTTTCTGCTGCTGGGCGGCGCGCTGCTGCGGTACGGGCTTGACAGCCACAGCAAATCCTTCAACAAGGACTGGACGCAGTCGGCGTACCTGTTTCCGGTGATCGTCGCGCTGCTGCTGGGCGCGCTGGCAGTGATGCTGCTGGTGCAGGGCGTGCGCGCGGCGGACGAAAAGCAGGCTGCCAGGGGCGGCGAGGCCCGCCGCGTCCTGATTGTCCTGGGGATGACGCTGGCCTATTACCTGGCGCTGGCGGTCATCAGGATGCCGTATCTGGCGGCGACGGTCTTCTCCCTGACGCTGACGCTCTCCACCTTTGAGGTGGCGACGTTCGCGTTCCTGCTGGTCCTGATGCTCTATCTGGGTGTGCGCAGCCGGAAGGTGCTCCTTACCGTTCCGCTGGCGACGACGGTGTTCCTGAGCGTCATGTTCCGTACATTGTTGCGCGTGCTGCTGCCGTAGGAGGACTCATGGCCGATATTCTTTCCGTACTGAGCGTAAAATTCGTTCTTCTGGTGTTCCTGGGCTCGGTGGCCGGCCTGTTTGTCGGCGCGATTCCGGGACTCTCCGTCTCCATGGCCACGGCGCTGCTCGTCTCCATCACCTATACCTGGCAGACGAATGACGCGCTGGCGATGGTCATGGGCGTATACGTCGTGGGCGTGTTCAGCGGCGCGGTCTCCGCGATCCTGATCAACATTCCCGGCGCGCCGTCCTCCGTCGTCACGACGCTGGATGGCTATCCGCTGGCCCGAAAGGGACAGGCATACAAGGCGCTGTACTACGCGACGATCTATTCGTTCATCGGCAGCGTGTTCGGCCTGGTGGCGCTGGCACTGCTGGCGGGGCCGGTTTCTAGGCTGGCCATCAAGTTCCGCCCGATGGATTACTTCCTGCTGGCGCTGTTCGGCCTGGCGACGGTCGGCTCGGTGACCTCCAAGAACTATGTGAAGGGCCTGATCTCCGCGGCGCTGGGCCTGATCGTCAGCATGATCGGCCTCGACCCGCTGGTGGGCACGCCGCGCCTGACCCTCGGCATCTCGCAGCTGCGCGGCGGCATCAGCACGGTGCCGGCGCTAGTGGGCCTGTTCGGCTTCGCGGAGGTGCTCAGCGTCATCTTTGACGGGCACATGAGCCAGACGGTCGAGAGTATGGGGCATGAGCGCATGAGCCTGCGCGAGGTGCTGCGCCACTGGAAGCTCTCGCTGTACAGCTCCCTGCTGGGCACGCTGGTCGGCGCGCTGCCGGGCGCCGGTGGCCCCGTGGCGGCGTTCCTGTCCTACAACGAGGCCAAGCGCCTGATAAAGAAGCCGGAGGTGCCCTTCGGCGAGGGCGCCGTGGAGGGCATCGTCGCGAGCGAATCCTCCAACAACGCCTGCATCGGCGGCGCGCTGATCCCGATGCTGACGCTGGCGGTGCCGGGCGACGCGGTCACGGCGATCATCCTGTCCGTGTTCTACGTCCACGGCCTCAAGCCCGGCCCGATGTTCATCCGCGAGAGCGCGAGCTCCTTCCACGCGATCCTGCTGGCGAGCTTCATCGCCTGCGGCGCGCTGCTTGTGCTGGGCCTGCTGGTCGCCCCGAGGATCAGCAAAGTCATCTCCGTGCCCAAAAACATCCTGCTGCCGATCGTCACCGTGCTGTGCGTGGTGGGCGCTTTCGCCTGCAACAACCGGCTGTTCGACGTGGGGCTGATGTTCGCCTTCGGCCTGGTCGGCTTCCTGATGCGCCGCCGCGGCTATCCGGCAGCGCCGATGGTGCTCGCGCTGGTGCTGGGCAAGACGATGGACTCGAACTTCCGCCGCGCGATGGCGCTGGCCGCCGTGGCGGACAACCCGCTGGTCTCGCTCTTTGGCCATCCGATCACCGCGTTCCTGCTGGTGTGCACGGTGCTGGTGGTCCTGAGCAATATTCCCTTCTTCAAGCGCCTCACGCACCGCAAAAAGGCATGATGGAATCCTCTGCGCGGCCCCGCTTTGTTCCGGCGGGACCGCGTTTTTGTGGTATAATGAAAAAAGCGCCGGAGCACATCCGGCGAAGGGAGGAATGAACGATGGAAATCCGGGCGCTTGACCGGGAAGTCTGGGCGGGCTATGCCTATCGGGAGGCCTACACGACCCCGCTGTATTACGACGTGCAGGTGAAGCCGCGCGGCTTTTCGCTTGAGCTGCGCGAGGCGGACCCGCCGCTTGAGCGCGTGATGAGCGATACGCTGTTCGCCGACTGGCTGGAAGCGCCGGTCGCCTATGGCGCGTTCGACGGGGAGACGCTGATGGGTGCGGTCGAGGGCAGCCCGGAGAGCTGGCACCGCGTCTTCCGCGTGAGCAATCTGTTCGTGAGCGCGCCGTACAGGCGGCAGGGCGTCGGGCGGGCGCTGCTCGCGCACATCGTGGACGAGGCGCGGCGGCAGGGCGTCTATCGCGGCGCGATGCTCGAGACGCAGACCTGCAACGTGCCCGCGATTGCGCTCTATGAGCAGATGGGCTTTTCGCTGTGCCGCATCGACCGGTGCGAATACACCAACGACGACGTGGCCAACCGGGAGGCGCGGATCGACCTGTTCCTGGCGTTCTGATTCACAGGCAGAGCAGGTTGGACAGCGTTGCAAAGTCGTCGCAACCCAGCTCCTTGAGGATCGGCGCGGCGTACCGGTCGAACTCCGTGTGATCGATCAGCCGGAAGGCCGCCGCGGCGACGTCCACGGCGGCGCTTTTTTCCGGGTGCTCCGCCGTCCAGCCGACGCACAGAAACCGCAGCAGCACATAGACCGCGCACAGCGCGATGAACTCGTCCTTCAGGCTCACGGGCCTGTCCTGATACGGGAACTGCACGAAGAACATGTGGTTGACCAGCATGTGCTCGAACCATGCCGCCCAGCCGGGCAGCAGCGCCCCGAAGCGCGCGGCCGCGTCCTCATAGCGCGCCAGCGCGCCTTCCTCCGAGCCGAAAACCGCCAGCGCCTGCGCGCCGTAATCGCGGATGCTGACGCTGCGCTCATCCATGATCTTCAGCATGCGCTCGGCGGCCTGCAGCCCGAAGCACAGCTGGGCCGCGCCCGGCGCGGGGGCCTCGGGCGCGGGCACGCTTTCCTCGCCGGAGAGCAGGCGGGAGACGCGGGCGCCGTCGTGCGCGGTCAGCGCGTCGTCGAGCGCGTGCAGTGCCTTGCCCAGCGCGAGGATGCGCTGCGGCAGGGGATAGCGTCTGTCCTGCATGCGCGCGATGAGAAAGAGGCGGATCTCCTGCGGGCGTCCGGCGGTCTCAAAGAACTCATGGCGCGGTGCGGCGGGCGGCGGCTCGATGGGCAGCGCACAGCGCAGGAAGGTCAGCGGGGCCTCGCGCGAGAGCAGCAGCTCCAGCACGGCCTCGCAGCTGTTTGCGCAGGAGCACTCGTATGCGCCGTCCTCCTCGCGCACGCCGCGCGGGTACAGCCGGCAGACCGCTGCCAGCGCGCTTTCGCCCAGCTCCGCGTGGAGCAGGCAGCGGCCGTCCGCCATGCGCATGGGGCATTGGCCGTCGTAGCGCGGGGTGATCTGTGCGTACTCCTCCGGGGTGGGGTGCAGGGCGAGCTGCATGGAGCCGTCCAGCCGCCTGCGCAGCTCCGGGGAGCAGGGCACGCCGAGCAGGCGGAAATAGTCGTCCATGGTGAAGGAGATGGGCCAGCCCTCGCAGCATGCGCTGCGGCACGCGCCCATCTTGCAGGCAAAGTCCGGCACATAGTCCGGAACGAGGTATTCGTGCGTCATAGCGATCCCTCCGGAAAAACACGAAGAGATTATAGCACAAACCGGGGAAAAGGGTGACGGACGATTTGTGGGGAAGGAAGAAGTTTTTGGCCGGTCAAAAAAGGGGCTGTCAGGCCGATCCGGAACACGCCGGGATTCCCCCCAATGTCCGGATGCTTCGCCTGACAGCCCCTTGCGCGGGATGAATCAGTCGAGCACGAGCTTGTCCGCATACAGCGTGAGCCCCTCGCCAGAGGCCGCGGCCTGTCCGTCCGCGACGCGCACGCGGATCGGCGTGAGTCCAGCCTCCAGCGACACCTGCGTGGAGATGCCGTCGTCATCGTAGAGCGCGTAGGCGGCGTCGCCGCTCAGCCAGCCCAGCAGCGTGAGGTTCGTGCCGTCCACCGCCTCGACCCACTCGGCGCTGCGGGCGAACGGGATGAAGCAGCCGCGCCGCACGAACAGCGGGAACTCGCCAAGCGCCAGGTCGATGAAGTGATGGCCCCTGTCCATCGGGATCAGGTCGTAGTCCTCCGCGCTGCGCAGGCGGATCATCAGCATGGCCTCCGGCAGATAGACGTGCCGGCCGCGCGCGTTCTGCTCATAGACCGGCGCGATCATGCATTCGCCGCCGAGCATCATCTGATCCTCCGTGCGGCAGGCGGTATTGTCCTGCGGATAGTCAAACGCCAGCGGACGGAACATGCATTCGTCCGTCAGCGCGCACTTCATGAATTCGCTGTACAGGTACGGCAGCAGCGCATAGCGCACGCTCAGCACGCGCTTCATGTCCTCCTGCATGCCGAAGCGGTAGATCTCCTGGTCGCGCGTGTTCAGCGCGGCGTGGTTGCGCATGAGCGGGGTGAACACGCCCAGCTGCAGCCAGCGCAGCAGCAGGTCCTCCGTCGTGTTGCAGCCGAAGCCGCCCAGGTCCGCGCCGGTATACAGGAAGCCGCACATGTTCAGCGAGGGCATCATCTTGAGGTTGAGCAGCAGGTGGCTCCACCAGGACTTGTTGTCGCCCTGCCAGACGCCGCCGTAGCGGTGCGCGCCGATGTAGGAGGAACGGGAGAAGAACAGGTGGCGGCGGTCCGGCTCATGAGCCTGCATGCCCTCGCCCGCGGCGCGGGTCATCATCGCGCCGTAGAGGTTGTGCACGCGGTCGTGGCGCACGCGGCGGCCATCCGGCGCCTGCTGATAGAAGCTGCGGTAGTCCGCCGGGTTTCCGGCGATGTGCGAGAACACGCTGCGCAGGTGGAAGAAGTCGTCAAGACCGGCGTTCCTGCCGCGCATGGATTCCGCCTCGGCGATGGCCGCCTCCAGCCCCTCGGGCGTGTAGAACAGCGCCGGCTCGTTCATGTCGTTCCAGAAGCCCTCAATGCCCGCGTCGGTCAGGCGCGCATACTGGGCGCCGAACCAGGCGCGCACGTCCTCGCGCAGGAAGTCCGGGAAGAAGCTGCGGCCCGGCCAGACGGCGCCGATGAACGGCGAGCCGTCCTCCTTCGTGCAGAAATAGCCCTTTTCAAGGCCCTCATCGCACACGTCGTAGCCGTCCTCCTGCTTGACGCCCGCGTCGATGATCGGGATGAGGCGGATGTGCTCCCCGCGCATGTCCTCGCACAGCGCAGGGAGGTCGGGGAAGCGCTCGGCGCTCACGGTGAAGTCCTTGAACGCGTCCATGTAGTCAATGTCCATGCAGACGCCGTCGAGCGGGATGTGGCGCTCGCGGTGGCCGCGCACGACGTCGCGGATCTCCGCCTCGCACTTGTAGCCCCACCGGGACTGGATGTAGCCGAACGCCCACTTCGGCGGGATGTAGCTCGGGCCGATCAGTTGGCGGAACGCATGCACGATGGCCTTCAGGCTGTCCTCCTCGATCAGGTAGACGCGCAGATCGCCGTTTTCGGAGGTGATCACGGCCTCGTCGGCACGGGTATAGCCCAGGTCAAAGGTGACCGCGCCGGGATCATCGAAGAACACGCCCAGCAGGCGCGTCCCGCCGAAGAAGATCAGGAGGTTGTGGGAGGCGTAGAGCGAGGCCCTGTCCTCCGAATGGGTGGATTCGTCGGCGTTGAAGCTGCGGTAGCGGTAGCCGCGCTTGTTCACGCCGCGCACCGACTCGCCCAGACCGAAGATGAACTCGTCGGGCGAGAGCGGCAGGGAGAAGGAGAGCGCGGCATCGCTGCGGCTCAGGGTGAAATAGGGGAGCGGCTCCGCCTGGGGCTGGGGTGCGGATACGACGGCGCCGGTTTCGATGGGGGTACCGAAGTCATAGCGGCGAATCATGACGAGAACCTGCCTTTCGGATGATCATGTCTTTCCTGAGTGTACCACAACGCGGCGAATGCGTAAAGTGGGGTCTTCTCAAAAACGGTCAACGGTGTATAATGAAAATTGACCGGGGCAGTCAGCGGAGGTGAAGGGATGAACGAACGGTTTTTTGACCTGCCGCAGGAGAAGCGGCGGCGGATGATGAACGCGGGCTATCGCGTCTTTGCGCAGAACAGCTACAAGAAGAGCCCGATGAGCGAGATCGCAGAGGCGGCGGGCATCAGCAAATCGCTGCTGTTTCACTACTTCGGCAACAAGCGCGGGCTGTACCTGTTCCTCTGGGAGCAGTGCGTGCAGATGACCCAGCAGGTGCTCGAGGCGTATGGCTGCTACGAGAGGCTCGGCTTCTTTGAGCAGATGCGCCGCGGGCTGCGCGCGAAAATGGCGCTCACCCGCGAGTATCCGGAGATGGCGATGTTCGCGCTCAAGTCCTTTTACGAGAAGGACCCGGCGATTCAGCCGGTGATCCGCGAGAGCTATGACCGGCATCTGGCGAGCCGGGGCTACGGCACGGTCGGCTCCCTGCGCAGGGAGGATTTCCGGCCGGGCGTGAACCTGCCGATGATGTACCGGGAGATGTTCCTGGCCTCGGAGGGCTATGTCTGGGAGATGCTGCTGCGCGGCGACGTGGACGCCGACCGCATGGAGCGGGAGTTCGCGGCGATGATCGACTTCTGGGAGGAGACGTACGGGGCAAACGGAGGGAGAAAAAGCGAATGAATGCGATTGAAACGAGGGGACTGACCAAGTATTACGGCAAATCGCGCGGCGTGATCGGGCTGGATCTGGCCGTGCAGGAGGGCGAGTTCTTCGGCTTCATCGGGCCGAATGGAGCGGGCAAATCGACATCGATCCGCTGCCTGCTCGGACTGATCCGCCCGACGACCGGCGAGGCGCAGGTGCTTTGCAACGCCTGCACGGGCGACAGGCGCAGGCTGCTTCGCGAGGTGGGCTATCTGCCCTCGGAGGCGATGTTCTATCCCGGCATGCGCGTGCGGGAGGTCATCCGCTACTCGGCCGATCTGCGCGGGCAGGACTGCGCGGATGAGGCCGCGGCGCTGTGCGAGCGGCTGCAGGTGCAGACGGACAAGCGGGTGGAGGAGCTCTCGCTGGGAAACCGCAAGAAGGTCGCCATCGTCTGCGCGATGCAGCACCGGCCGCGGCTCTATGTGCTCGACGAGCCGACCAGCGGCCTCGATCCGCTGATGCAGCGGGAGTTCTTCGCGCTGCTCGACGAGCGCCATGCGCAGGGGGCGACGGTGTTCCTCTCCTCGCACGTGCTCTCGGAGATCCAGCGCCACTG
>Ga0129315_1001272_pt1 | contig 10753 bp, 7 predicted proteins | sample Cm827metagenome_FD_94432 | JGI IMG/M metagenome (GOLD analysis project Ga0129315, IMG submission 94432) | Eastern black-and-white colobus group fecal microbial communities from Wisconsin, USA - Cm827 metagenome | ecosystem: Host-associated > Mammals > Digestive system > Large intestine > Fecal...
ATCGAACAATGCGGTGCCGCGTATGAGAACACGCCTCGTGCCGGGCCTCGGTGCCACGGGATCCGTTCGTCATAACAGGAAGGAAACCAGTAATGGGGAGCAGCAAGACCCACGAACTGAGAAACAGAATATTATTTACGGTTTTTATGCTTGCCGTGTACCTGCTCGGAAAAAGCATTTTACTGTACGGCGTCGACACCAGCGACCGGTCGGGCATGAATGGCCAGTACATGGTGACCATGATGTTCAGCGGCGACAGGTATCACAACACACTGATGGCTCTGGGCATCATGCCGTATATCAACGCATCCCTGCTGGTGCAGATCATCACGGCCTTCAGGAGCTCCGATGCCAGGGCGAAGATATCCAAGCAGAGGAGCGACAGGTGGATGTTCATAACGACCGTCGTCATCGCCGCATTCATGGCCGTGATCCAGTCGGCGGACGTCAGCCTTTTGCCAGGCGCAGGTCCGGAGACCATTGTGAGGGGAGTGGTCATGCTGGAGATGTTCGCAGGAGCCATGATCACGTATTTCCTCTGCATGAAAAACGAAGATCTCGGCGTCGGTGCGTCCATGCCGATCATTCTGGTGAACATCTTGACCAGTCTGGCCGGGAGCATAAGCGCCAACCATTTTTTCAGGTATCCGAGGCTCATGGTGGTGTGTGCCGTGGTCGTTGCGGCAACGGCCTTCATGGAAAACTCCATCATCAAGATACCTCTGCAGAGGGTGTCCATCCACAACATACACGCCGATCAGAACTACATGGCCTACAAGCGGAATCCTGTCGGCATCATGCCGGTGATGTTCGCCACGGTGGCCTTTGTGATCCCAAGGTATTTCGTCCGCATGCTGACGCTGATCTTCCCTGAGAACGTCAGGCTGGCCGAGATTCGTAAGGACATGGTGATGACTAAACCGGAGGGGATAGCCATATACCTGGTGATTGTGGTCGTGCTGTCGGTGGCCTTTTCCTTCATCATGCTGAACCCGATGGAGAGCGCAAGGCAGCTCCAGAGAAATGGAGACAGCATCATAGGTGTATATGCAGGGGAAAAGACGAAAAAGTATCTTGTGAGCCTGGTGTGGCGGCTCAGCCTGGTAAGCGGCCTGCTGCAGGCGGCGGGCATGGCCCTTTCGCTCATCATGGTCCTGAGGGGCGAGGTGTCCCTGCCGCTGGCGATGATGCCATCCTCGGCGATGATACTGGTGAGCATCATCTGCAGTACCGCCCAGGAGATCGCCTCCTACCGCCGGTACGACGCGTATAAATTCTTTTTCTAGCACAGGAATCGAGGAGCACGTATGCAGTATTTCATCCCTGCCTGGTATCAGAAGGATGACTGGAAAGAGGAAGAGCAGGTCTGGTACAGATCCAGATCCGTCACGGAATTCGATGATACCGTAAAGCAGGTGCAGCTTTTTTTCAGGAAAAAAGTGGCGCCATTCAAGATGCTGATACTCGGGTTCACCCCGAATTTCCGGCATTTTCTCCACCGTCAGGGGGTGTACCACGCCCCGTACTGGTCCTGCTTCGACGCCATGCAGGGCATAGAGAGCCAGGACATGCAGGTGTTTTCCTTCAGGGATCTGGACTGGCCGGAGGGAGTGGAGTTCATATATTCGCCGTTCGCGGTGATAGTCAATAAAGATGGAAAAAAATACGCTCAGGTGGAGTTCGCCGAGGACGGAAACGTGTTCAGGGTGGACATGTTCGACGGCGAAAAGACCTGCAGCAACATTTACGACGACAGGGGCTTCATCTCTTGTCAGGTGGTCTACAAAAAAGGCATTCCTTTTCGCGAGCAGTATTTCGACGAGGCGGGAAACTGGCGATTCGCCAGGTTCCTGGAGGATGGCCATGTGGTGATCAACCCGGAGCACGCCTGGTTTTACGGCAACGACGGGGAGAGGGTCCCGTACAAAAAAGAAAGATACGACAGTCTCGAGGAGGTGCAGTGGAAGCACCTGGAGGACGTGGGTCAGGAGGACATATTCATAGCCGCCATGGATCCGCTCCACTCCGGGATATTGCTCAGGGCGTTCAGAGAACACAAGCTGGTGCTGTCCTTTTTCGGCCGCCGCATGGAAGAGCACGGCATCGGAGAGACCGACAGCCAGCTCCTCAAGTATGCGGACTATATAGTGGCAGATAAGAAGGAGACGGCTGACAGGATCAGGAAACATCCAGAAGCCGGGGGCGTTAAGCTGAAGGTGATCACCCCTTACGATTCCAGGGTAGAGTTCGGCATCAGCCAGCAGCTCAGGGTGCAGAACATCATGGTCGCTGTGGACGGCGTTGAAGATCAACTGTTCGACGATATGGCCGCGGCCCTCGGAGCGTACATACAGAACGTGAACAGTCGGGCCAGGGTCTGGCTCTTCACCAGATCAGCGGGCTACAGCGCCAGGAGAAATCTCATGGAAAAGAGCAGGAGAGCCCTTGAGAAGGCCGGCCTCGATCCTGAACTGGCGGGAGACGACAAGGGTGTTTCCGAGAACCTCATAGATTCCGTGGGACAGGTGCGCTCTGTGTTCTCCGTGGCCCAGTGCGTGGACGAGATGTCCGTGAGCAGAACGTTGAGAGAACAGCGCCTGGTGGTGGATCTCCAGCAGATCCCTGACCAGTTTCTTCAGATCGCTGCAATGAGTATGGGGATACCACAGATAACGGCGATGGAGACTGATTATATGAAGGACGGCAGGAACGGTCTGGTGATAAGAGACATAGTGGATCTGCCGGATGCGCTGGATACTTATCTGAGCAGCATCGCCAACTACAACAAAGCCCAGATCGCGTCCTACGACCTGGGAGACCAGTTCACCACGGACAAGCTGGTAAAGGCCTGGAAGGAGGTGCTTCAGAGCGTTGAAGATAACAGCACTGCAGCTGGGCAGAACTGATTTTTCCCAGAGGTTCGAGATCTGCCCTGAGGCTGAATGGAATTACGAGCCGGAGCTCTCCGTGAAGGACCCGGAGTACGACATAGCGATAATAGACAGGGTCCTTTCAGACGAAGAGTCGGACATACTCGCGAGGATCGTGAGGGCCCACTGCCTTTTCGTGCTGAGTGATGTTCCGGTTTCAGAAAAAATGAAGTTTCTCATCAGGAGCCGCTGCGGCAAGAAGCTCATGGGAAAAGACCTGGAGACCTTCCTCCGTGACTGGCTCCCGAATTACTACGGCAGGCCGTACGGGGAGAAATTCGACTCTCACAGCATGAGCATATCTCCGGATTTTCGCGGAAGCATCTGCTGGCACGGATACACCGAGGCGGTCCTGAAGGGGGACTTCGGAGATGGCTTCAAACAGATAGTCTTCTGGAAGGGGAACATCCCGGTGGAAAAAAACCAGGCCATAGACTTCTGGCTCGAGTACAGGAAAGAAGGAGCCATTGAGATCCGGATGGAGATCATCCAGTTCGTCAGCGGAAGCGTGTCGTCAGTTCAGGATACCTGGACTTTCACAGAAGAAGACATGAAAAAGCCGGTGACCATCGAGGGCCGGGAGGCCGGCCCGGTGTTCGTGTGTCTCCATGCGAGGGGCAGAGGAACTCTGAGGATAACGTCTCTCCACGACCGCTGGTCTCGCCGGGGCGTTGGGACCTTTTTCCCGGGTAGCCGCCGCATGGTGACGAGCGACAGAGAGGAGATCTTCGCCTACATGGACCCGGGGGACCTGAAACCGCCGCTGTGCGTGTATTTCTCGGGGTACAAGACCATGGAGGGCTTCGAGGGATACCGCATGATGAGGAGAATGGGGTGTCCGTTCATCCTGGTGAGCGAGACCAGGCTTGAAGGAGGTGCCTTCTATCTGGGCTCTCAGGAATATGAGGACAAACTCAGGAACTATATTCTGGAATGCATGGATGACCTTGGATTCAACAACGACCAGGTGATCTTCTCAGGGCTTTCCATGGGCACCTTCGGGGCCCTTTATTACGGCACCATGATAAGGCCGGCCTATCTGATAGTCGGCAAGCCGCTGGTGAGCCTGGGGAACATGGCCGAAGCCGAGCGGCTCAGCCGGCCGGGAGTGTTCCCGACCTCTCTGGACGTCATGTGGAAGCAGTACGGAGGCCTGGATCAGGCGGCCATAGACAAGATGAATCAACGATTCTGGGACCGGTTCGACAAGACCGACTGGTCGGGGCGGACCATGTGTGCGGCGTACATGATCGAGGACGACTACGACATGACGGCCTACCAGCAGCTCCTTTCACGGGTAAAGGGAAAGGGTGCCAGGGTCATCGGCCGGGGCCTTCACGGCAGGCACAACGACGACACCTCGGGGATCGTGGGCTGGTTCCTGAGACAGTACAACAGGATCCTGCGGGATGAATACGACAGGAAGCAGAACTGAAATGACAGAACGCATCAAGCATTGGAAAATATACTGGAACGAGTTCGTCAACGACGCATACCTCTATGGGTCTGAGATCACGTTCCACAGCAGGGAGGACGTGGAGTTCAGGAACCAGCTCATGCCTCCCGGGACCGTCATCAAGACCTGGTATTCAAGGGTGAATTATCAGGCAGGGCGCATCGAGCCTTCTCTGCCTATAATCGATGGAGAGGGACGGTATCACGTCTCTGCTGACATCGAGTGCGACGTGCCGGAAGGGATCCTTCTGAGGTTCGTCTTCCGTGGAAAAAACGGAGAAGAGGCAGGGCAGGTGATCATGGACGGCGCTGAGATGGATCTCCGATGCCCGCTCAAGGCCTACAGCTATGAGGCCCAGCTCATCTGCGCCGGCGCCCATCATTTCCGGTTCCACTCCATCACCATTACAGAAAGAACGGATCAGTCATGAAAGACAGACGCATATACAAGATCCTGGAAAAAGTAAAGTCTCTTGAAGGCACCATGAGGTCCATGACGGACGAGGATCTCCAGGGGATGACGGCAAAGCTGAAGGCTCAGCTCAAGGACGGGAAGACCACGGATCAGATCCTTCCGGAGGCCTATGCGGCCATGTGTGAGGCGGACAGGCGTATACTGGGGACCATGCCATACGACGTCCAGATACTGGGGGCGATAGCGCTCCACAAGGGCTATCTGGCGGAGATGTTCACAGGAGAGGGGAAGACCCTCATGGCGACGCTGCCGCTCTATCTCAATGCCCTGACGGGAAAGAGCACCATACTGGTCACCGCCAACGAGTACCTTGCCTCCAGAGATGCCGACGACCTGAGACCCGTTTTCAGCTTCATGGGCCTCACCGAGCGGGCGGGAGTTCCCCGGGAACCTGGAGAACCCCTGACGAACGCGCAGAAAAAAGAAAACTACGCCGCAGATATCCTGTATACCACACACAGTATCCTGGCCTTCGACTACCTGCTGAACAACCTGGTGAACAGGGCGGAGGACAGGTTCCTCAGGGAATTCTACTTCGTGATAATCGACGAGGCTGATTCAGTCCTCCTGGACGGGGCCCAGATGCCTCTGGTGATATCGGGATCCCCGAGGGTCCAGTCGAATCTCTATGCAATGACGGACTTCTTCGTCACCACCCTCAAAGAGGGCAGGGACTACGAAAAGGAAGACAAGTCAGTGTGGCTCACCGACCGGGGAGTGGAATACGCGGAGCGGTTCTTCGGGATATCGGACTTCTACGCCCACGAGAACTTCGAGATCAACCGCCATGTGACACTGGCCCTGAGGGCGCACGTCCTTTTCGAGAAACAGAGCGATTACATGCTCTCCGACGACGGGGAGATCGTCCTGCTGGACAACAGCACCGGCCGCAGCCTTCCGGGAATGAAGCTCAGGGGAGGCGCACACCAGGCCCTGGAGGAAAAGGAGCACGTGAAGCTCTCCCAGGAGCAGCGCTCGGTGGCATCGATCACATACCAGAACCTGTTCCTCATGTTCCCGAAGATGTGCGGCATGAGCGGCACGATCTCCGACGCGAAGAGAGAGCTTTTTGACGTTTATCACAAGCTGGTGTTCGTGGTCCCTCCGAGAAAAAAAGTGCAGCGGGTGGACCGGAAGGACCGGTTCTTCGCATCCGCTCAGGAGCAATACGAGGCTGCTCTCGAGGAGACCCTCACGCGACACCGCACGGGACAGCCCGTCCTCGTGGTGACCGCCACCATACAGGACACGCAGATCTTTTCCAGGATGCTCGTGGACCACAAGGTGCCGCACAGCGTGCTCAACGCCAACAACGCCTACTGGGAGGCAGAGATCATAGCCGAGGCGGGCCAGATGAACGCGGTCACGGTATCCACCGGAATGGCGGGCCGCGGCACAGACATCAGGCTCCAGGATGGGGTACAGGAGCTCGGAGGCCTTGCGGTGATAGGCATCGGAAGGATGGAGAACCTGCGCCTCGAGCGGCAGGCCAGAGGCCGGGCGGGCCGCCAGGGAGATCCCGGATCCAGCCAGTTCTTCGTCTCTCTTGAAGACGAGGTGGTCACGGCCATGACCGGGGAAAAGACTGCTCCGTACATCGACGGTGAGCGGCACATCTCCCATGGAAAGCTGCGGCGGCTGATCAACGGCGCCCAGAAGACCATGGTGGAGCAGAGCGTTTCTTCCAGAGAGCAGTCCGTCCGCTACGACAAGATCCTCCGCCGCCAGCGTGAGATCCTGTACGGGGCAAGGGACAGGCTGCTGGACAGGGACACCATTCAGAAGGACGTGGTCAGGAGACTCATCAGCGACGACCTCAGGATCTTCATGGACGAAAACCCGAAACTCACCCACGGCGAGCTCACCCGGTTCGCTCTTGATAATCTCACCTATGAACTGGATCCGGAGCAGCTTCCCGAGCCGGGGCGCTCCAGGTCCGACAGGCAGAGGGTGCTGGACCGCCTTGAAAACTACGCTGATGAGCTGTACGACAGGAAGACGGCGATGTTCAAGGATGAGGATCAGCTTCAGGAGTACCTCAGGCAGTGCATCCTGAACGCCCTTGACGACTGCTGGATCGACGAGGTGGACTACCTGCAGCAGCTCCAGTACGCCATAACCACGAGGGGCACGGCCCAGCGTAACCCTATTTTCGAGTACAGCCGCGAGGCCTACCAGTCCTTTGGGGACATGAAGAAGACCATGAAGAAAAAGATCGTGAGAAACTTCTTCCTCGGTGACCCGCAGGTGGGAAAAGACGGCAGAATGAACATTGTATTTCCTTAGAATTTAAGGAGCCTTTGTATGATATACAACTTTGATCTTGGGATCGGGTGGGCCTCCAGCGGGGTGGAATACGCCCAGCTGTACCGCTGCCGGATCTTCCGGGAGCTTGGGGTACCGGCCCGGTTCGTTTTTACGGACATGTTCCCCCAGGAAAACATCCAGCACTACACGAGCAACCTGGGTTTCAAGGATGAAGAAGTCATCTGGCTGTATACTTTTTTTACGGATCAGAAGATCGCTCCGGTGACATACACGCTGGAGGACTTCGAAAAGACCCTGGCGGATCAGGACTTTCGATTTAACAGGACGGGCAGGACTGGCCGGCTGGTGTTCAACGGCGGCGGGGACTTCTGCACCCTGTATTTCGTGGATGAGAACTGCAACCGTCTGCACAGGGTGGAATACGTGTCAGGAGGCTTTCTCATAAGGAAGGACTACTTCACGAGAGGCAGACTGTATACTGAATACTATGCGCCGCTGGACGGGAAGGCCCATCTGTACATGAGGAGATTTTTCAACACCGACGGGACCACGGCCTACGAAGAGTACCTCGACGGGCAGGAGCCGGTGTATCGCTTCCCTGACGAGATCCTCTTTTCCAAGGAAGAGCTGGTGGGATACATGACCCGCCGGATGAACATGACCGGTGACGATGTGGCGATCATCGACAGGACGACCGGGATCGGCCAGGCGATCCTTGAAAACTGCGGTGACGCACGGACCGGGATCGTTGTACACGCCGACCACTACAGCGCCGGGAACACCACGGACGACTATATACTGTGGAACAACTACTACGAGTATTCCTTCAGGATGTACAGGCATATCAGCTTTTTCATCACGTCCACGGACGCCCAGAGGGATCTCATGAGGGAGCAGTTCCTGAAATACGTGGGGGAGGCGCCCGCGATCTGCACCATCCCGGTGGGGAGCCTGGAAAAGCTCACGTATCCGGAGACCGGCGCGGGGACTTGCGAAGGTCGGAGGCCTTTTTCCATCGTCACAGCGTCGCGGCTTGCCTCGGAAAAGCACCTCGACTGGGTCATCAGGGCCTGCGTCATTGCCCGGGAGAAGTTCCCGGAGCTGACACTCGACATATACGGTGCCGGCGGTGAGTACAACAGCCTGCGCGATCTTATCAAGGAAAACCAGGCCGGAGGGTACATCCGCCTCATGGGTCAGCATGACATGTCGGACGTCTACAGGAATTACGAGCTGTATCTCTCCGGATCCACAAGCGAGGGATTCGGCCTCAGCCTCATGGAGGCGGTGGGCAGCGGTCTGCCGATCATCGGATTCGACGTGCCATACGGCGATCCGACGTTCATCAGCGATGGGGAGAACGGATATCTGATCCCTGTGACCGACGAAATGTCGGTGAACGATCACGTGGAGGCCCTGGCGCGGGCCGTGGAGAAGTTCTTCACTCATTCTGGGGACGGCCGCAGGGCTTTCCGGGAAAAGTCCTATCAGGTGGCTTCGGAGTATCTGACGGAAAAGGTGATGAGGAGATGGGAGAGGCTTTTAGCTGGAGAAATATAGAGATGGAAAAGGGCCGCGAGCAGGGCGTGCTTCTGCTGGACCACTACGACGAGCTGGCGGACGCGCTGAAAAAGTCCTTTCGCCTTGCGGGCTTTTCCGGCCCGGTGTTCGTGATCTCGGGCGGCGGCTTTCTGCCGGATGACGTGATGTCGGTGTACCAGTGGTTTTCAGAGGAGGCCGATGAGGCTCAGGCTCCCTGGAGTTCGGCGGATCCATCCGGAAGGAGCTATGCCCTGAACCACGCAGGATGGACTCCGGGAAAAGCCCGGTTTTTCGACCAGATCGAGTGCCCGGAGTACTGGGAGATCAGCGGGAGCTCGGCCTCGGGAGAGGTGAAGGATCTCCACCGCCTGCGGGGAAAGATCTTCTATTCCGAAGAGCAGGGCCATCGCCTGGTGAGCGACGTGGACTGGCTCGGCGAGAACGGCATGGTGGCCTTCACCGACCACTACGACCGCCAGGGGTACATATATTCCAGAACGGTCTTCAACAGGAGCGGAAAAAAGTTCTGCCGTTCCTGGTTCGACCGGCGCGGTAGGGAGCGTATAGTGGAGAACTTCGTCACAGGCGACATAATCGTCAGCGGCTGGGGCGAGGGCGAAAAGACACGTCTTTTCAAGGGCCTCCCGGCCATGGCCGCCGCAATGCTTCGGGAAGCCGGCCTGGAAGGCAGCACCTTTTTCTATAACTCTCTGTCGGTGCCCCTTTTCGTGACTGAAGACCTGAAAAGGCCAGCCGGTACCGATGGCACCGATAGCGGCATAGGCGGCAGAGCTGGCAGAGGCGGCATAGGCGGCAGACGCGGCAACATCCTATTCTGGCAGGAGGGCCCCCGTGACGACATCCCCGGGAACATGCGCATGATCCTGGAGGGACGCTCGAAGACGGATCTCATCATCGTCCAGAACAGAGAGAGCTGTAACAGGCTGATGGAACTCTGCGTGGCCGACGGCCTCCTGGACCCGGGTGCATCCGACCCGCGGCGCGTGCCGGGCTCGCCGGAGTGCATGCTGCGCCCGATGGGTTTCGCCTACGATCTCAGGAGGAAAAACCGCTATTCTAAGAACATCCTCATCTGCACCAACTCGGACCAGATCCGGGATCTGGACACCCTGGTCGCGGAGTTCCCTGATCTGACGTTCCACATCGCGGCGGTGACGGAGATGTCGAGCCGCCTGATGGCTTTCGGAAAATACCCGAACGTCAGGCTCTATCCCGTCGCCCGGGAGTCTAAGGTCCGCCAGCTCATGGACAGGTGCGACATCTACCTTGACATCAATCACGGCGGCGAGATCCTGTCATCGGTGAAGGAGGCCTTCCTGAACGATCAGCTGATCCTGGCCTTCAGGAACACGATGCACCGCAGGGCCTTCACCGGGGCGGAGAACGTTTTTCAGGAAAAAGGTGCGCTCTGCGCCGCTCTCCGGCAGGTGGCGGATCACCCGGAAAAGCTGGATGAGCGTCTCGAGCTGCAGCGGCGGGGGGCCATGGCGGAGAAGGCTGAGGCGTACCGGGCGCTGATTCGCTGACGGCGCGGCATCTGGAGACATGCGGCGGTCGCCGCACAGGCAGAACCTGCGAGATGGAGATTCGAAAACCGGAATTCGGAAGCCGGGATTCGAGAGTCGAAAAAAGAAACTGGAGATTATGGAGATTATTATGATAAAAGCATGTATTTTTGATCTTGACGGCACTCTCACCAGGACCCAGGCGTCCATCGCCAGACCCATCAACATGACGCTGAAGTACTACGGACTGCCGGAGCAGCCCGTGGAAAAGTTCAACTATTTTGCAGGAGACGGGATCAAGAACGCCCTGGAGAGGGCGCTCATCGCGTCAGGCGACGCCGGAGCATCACATCTGGAGGATGGGCTCCCGATGTGCAGGAAGTGGATGGACGAAGATCCGCTGTACCAGGTGGAGCCGTATCCACATGTGATGGATTCGCTGCACGAGCTGAAGAACAGGGGAATAAAGCTGGCGGTCTTTTCTAACAAGCCCCACAACAGCGCGATAAACGTCGTCGAGACCATTTTTGGAAAAGGCATCTTCGACCACGTTCAGG
>Ga0129315_1001273_pt1 | contig 10752 bp, 9 predicted proteins | sample Cm827metagenome_FD_94432 | JGI IMG/M metagenome (GOLD analysis project Ga0129315, IMG submission 94432) | Eastern black-and-white colobus group fecal microbial communities from Wisconsin, USA - Cm827 metagenome | ecosystem: Host-associated > Mammals > Digestive system > Large intestine > Fecal...
AGATTTCTGTAGCGGCCCTTGTAATCCTGTCACCGATTTGTTACTATTAGGATATCCAAGAACGGCTTGGAACTTCCGAGAAATGGAACGAAAGGTGGAAACGAAAAATGAAGCAGAAGAAGGTGCTGTCGCTGCTGCTGGCTGTGGCCATGGCGTTCAGCCTGACCGTACCGGCCGTGGCGGCAGAGGGCGACGCCGCAGGCACGGAGAGCGGCAAGATCGTGATCCTGCACACCAACGACGTACACTGCGGCATTGATCAGGCCAAGAACGACGCAGGCGAGGTGACCAACATCGGCTATGCGGGCGTGGCCGCGTACAAGACCGCCATGGAGGCGGCCTACGGCGCGGAGAACGTGACGCTGGTGGATGCCGGCGACGCCATCCAGGGCGGCCCCATCGGGACGCTGTCCAAGGGCGCGTACATCGTGGAGATCATGAACCAGGTGGGCTACGATTTGGCCATTCCGGGCAACCACGAGTTCGACTACGGCATGGACAACTTCCTGACCTTGGCGCGGGAGAAGGCGGAGTATGCCTATCTGTGCGCCAACTTCACCGACCTGGAGGGGAAGGCGGTGCTGGACGGCTATCAGGTGCTGACCTACGGCGACGTGAAGGTCGGCTACGTGGGCATCGATACGCCGGAGTCCTTCACCAAGTCCACCCCGACCTATTTCCAGGACGCCGCGGGGAACTACATCTACAGCTTCAGCCAGGGCAACGAGGGCAAGGACCTGTATGACGTGGTGCAGAAGGCGGTAGACGCGGCCAAGGCAGAGGGCGCCGACTACGTGGTGGCGCTGGGGCACCTGGGCGTGGACGAGCAGAGCTCCCCCTGGACCTCCACCGAGGTGATTGCCAACACCACCGGCATCGACGTGCTGATCGACGGGCACTCCCACAGCACCTTTGCCAAGACCGAGAAGAACCAGGCCGGGGAGGACGTGCTGGTGGCCCAGACGGGCACCAAGCTGGCCAACCTGGGCAAGGTGGTCATCGACACCAAGACGGGCGAGATCACCAGCGAGCTGGTGGCGGCCAAGGACTGCGCCGCTGAGGACGAGGCCACTGGGGCCTTTGTGAAGGGCATCAACGACGAGTTTGCCGGGGTGCTGAAGAAGGTCGTGGCCAAGACCGATGTGGACCTGACCACCAAGGACCCGGCCACTGGGAAGCGCGCGGTGCGCAGCGCCGAGACCAATCTGGGCGACCTGTGCGCGGACGCCTACCGGGTGATGCTGGACGCCGACGTGGCCTTTGTCAACGGCGGGGGCGTGCGGGCCGACATCCCCGCGGGGGAGATCACCTATGAGCAGATCATCAACGTGCATCCCTTCGGCAACGAGGCCTGCGTGGTGGAGACCACGGGCCAGGACATTCTGGACGCGCTGGAGATGGGCGCGCGTGTGACGCCGGAGGAGAACGGCGGGTTCCTGCAGGTCTCCGGCCTGACCTATACCATCGACACCTCGATTCCCTCCTCGGTGGTGCTCAACGACGAGAAGGAGTTCGTGAAGGTGGACGGCGAGCGCCGGGTAAAGGACGTGAAGGTGAACGGCGAGGCCATTGACCCCGCCAAGACCTACACGCTGGCCTCCCACAACTATATGCTGAAGTCCGGCGGCGACGGCTTCGTCATGTTCAAGGACGACGCCCTGCTGAAGGACTGCGTGATGATCGACAACCAGGTGCTGATCAACTACATTGTGGACGAGCTGGGCGGCGTGGTGAGCGCCGACTACTCCGATCCCAAGGGCCAGGGCCGCATCACGGTGGTGGGCGCCCCGGCTGAGGAGCCCGAGGCTCCCGCCGACTGGGCGGATGTGGATCAGAGCGCCTGGTACGCCGCCGCGGTGAACTACGTCATCGACCACGGCGTCATGGGCTCCACCGACGCCCGTGTGAAGGTCTTCACCCCCAACGGCACCGTGACCCGGGCCACTGTGTACCAGACGCTCTACAACATGGCCGGCAAGCCCGCCGTGGCGGAGGCCGCCAGCTTCTCCGACGTGGCCGGCAAGTGGTACGCCGACTCCGCCGCCTGGGCGGAGGACGTGGGGTTGACCACCGGCGACGGCACCGGCGCCTACGCCGGCGACCGCAACGTCACCCGCGCCGAGATCGCCACCATCTTTGCCCGGTACGCTGCGCTCAATAACATGGTCACCGCCGCCGGCGACCTCAGCACCTACGCCGACGTGGCTGACGTGGCCGACTGGGCCAAGGACGGCATGCGTGTGGCTGTGGGCTCCGGCATCATCGGCGGCAAGCCCGGCAACCTGCTGGACCCCAACGGCACCGCCGTCCGCACCGAGCTGGCCACCATCCTGATGAACTACTCCAAGCTGGAGCCGTCCAATACCGTGGAGACCGACACCTACACCGCCATCACCGTCTCCATTGAGAACGACGGCCGTCAGGTGCCCGCCGTCATCACCCTGCCCAAGGGCGAAGGCCCCTTCCCCGCAGTGGTCATGAATCACGGCCACGGCGGCAGCAAGGATGAGAACGTGGGCTTCGGCGGCGTGGCCGCCGCCCTGGCGGAGGCTGGCATCGCCTCCGTCCGCATGGACTTCCCCGGCTGCGGTGACTCCACCGAGCCCTTTACCAAGAACACCCTGACCAACATGAAGTCCGACTCCAACGCCTCCCTGGCCTACCTGCTGGCCAATTACCCCATCGACGCCGACAAGCTGGGCATCATGGGCTATTCCATGGGCGGCCGCCTGGCCCTGGAGATCGTCAGCGAGAAGGAGAACCCCTACAAGGCCGTGGTCCTGCTCTCCGCCGCCGCCAACCCCGGCGAGGAGTCCATTGCCGGCATCCTGCCCGCCGGCAGCAGCATCGACGCCGCCGTCGCCGCCGCCAAGGAGAAGGGCTCCTTCGACTACACCACCCGCTACGGCCAGAACCTGTCCCTGTCCGCCCAGTGGTTCGAGGACATGCTGGTGGACCCCCTGGCCGCCATCAAAAACTACACCGGCCCCATGCTGGTGCTCCACGGCGACAAGGATGACGTGGTTACCGACGCCACCAACAAGCTCATCGTGAAGGCCTATCCCGCCGCGGAGGAGGTTATCGTACCCGACGCCGACCACGGCTATGGCTTCTACTCCGAACAGCCCGACGTGACCGCCGCGGTGGAGGGCAACATTTCCGCCTTCTTCTCCAGGCATCTGCTGGGCAAGATGTCCATGGCCGACTATCTGGCCGTCACCGCGTATGACTGGTTTGCCACCGGCAAGACCGACTACACCATCCAGGGCAAGATGGTCTCTGCGGCCACCGACGTCTACAACAACCTGGAGGACGCCAGCTACACCGCCCAGCCCAACGGCGAGGACGTGATTCTGAAGGGCACCAGCGGCGAGGAGTGGGTGACCAAGCTGTCCAAGGTCATCAAGACCTATACCAAGGCCGACGGCACCGAGCTCACCGCCGCGGATTTTGCCGCCGACACCTACATCGACCTGAAGACCAAGCCCACCACCGGCAACTTCGCCTGCTTCATCCCCGCCGAGCTCCAGGTGGAGGTCCAGACCGCGTGGGGTGACGTGCTCCAGGCCAATCGGGCCGGTGTGCCCCACGGCGAGGGCGACTACCTGGTCTGCGGCGCTGGTGAGGACGGCCAGCCCGACCTCAGCGACGTGTGGGTGGTCAACGGGGCTATTTTCCCCGACACCTACGACATGACCAACGCAGTGGCTGCTGACAAGGCCGCCTGAGCAGAGACAGTAAAAAAAACTGCGGAGCCATTGGCCCCGCAGTTTTTTTATGAAAGCTCCTGGTCGGACAGCCAAGTGAGGAAGCTCCGGGCCAGCTCCAGCTTTTTGGGCGTCATGCCCCGGAGCAGCTCGGCCACTCCCCGCCACTCCTCTCCGGCGGGCCGGGCGGTCCCCACCAGAAACGCGTCCGGCGTGGTGTCCAAGGCCAGCGAAAGACGCATGACGACTTCAGTGGAGGGAATGGAGGCAGCCCGTTCGATATTGGACAAATATTGTTCGCTGATCCCGCAGATTTCTGCGACACGAGCTTGTGTCAAACTGAGCTGTTTTCTGCGCCGGGCGACCCGTCTCCCAATCATATGATAGTCAAGCTCCACAGAAGGCCCCCCCCCTTATATTCCGTGTTGCTATCATATCCAAAACACAAGGAGAAAAAGAATGTATGTCAAAGATAAAATAAACTTGACATTATATTTTATAGAAATTATAGTGGGGATATAAACTATAAGGAGGAAATTGCAATGTTCCAAAAGATGTACTTTGCCCTGTTCAACGCCATCACCGACAGCCTGACCCAGCTCGAGGCCCGGAATTACGGCGAGGCGGAACACATCCTCCGGGAAGCCCAGAAGCAGGCGGAGACCCTCTTTCTGGAAGGGCAGGATGCCCCTTGACAGCCTCGGATTTTGGTGATATAGTGTCTGCGTTGCAGAGGCAATGACGGGGAAACCGTCCCGCTTCGCCGCACAGAGAGGGCGCGCCGCCGGCTGAGAGCGCGCCTGCACCCGCGAAAAGGACCCAACCACCCCCGAGCCGCCCACCGAACTCCGCGGACAGTAGGCTGGGCCGGGCCCTCCCGTTACAGAGGTCACGAGCGACGGCGCTTTACAGGGCCGTAAGCAGGGTGGAACCGTGGGATCTCTCATCTCACCCCTGAACTTCATCAGGGGTGAGATTTTTTATCGTCTTTGCCCCAATACAAGGAGGAATTACCATGGCAGAAGAAAACAATCAGTATACGTTTGAGAACGAGACCTACCGCAAGACCTATTGGCATACCTGCTCCCACATCCTGGCCCAGGCCGTCAAGCGCCTGTACCCCGAGGTGAAGCTGGCCATCGGCCCCTCCATCGACGAGGGCTTTTACTACGATATGGACTCCCCCTTCCCCTTTACCCCGGAGATCATGGAGAAGATCGAGGGGGAGATGCGGAAGATCTGCAAGGAGAAGCTGAAGCTGGAGCGCTTCGAGCTGCCCCGGGAAGAGGCCCTGAAGTTCATGGAGGAGAAGGGCGAGCCCTACAAGGTGGAGCTCATCCAGGATCTGCCGGAGGACGCTCACATCTCCTTCTATCGGCAGGGCGAGTTCACCGACCTGTGTGCCGGCCCCCATCTGGACTCCACCGGCCGGGTGAAGGGCAACGCCATCAAGCTCACCGCCTGCAACGCCGCCTACTGGCGGGGCGACTCCAACCGGGAGACCCTCCAGCGCATCTACGGCATCGCCTTCCCCAAGAAGGACGAGCTGGACGCGTATCTCCAGCGCATCGAGGAGGCCAAGAAGCGGGACCACCGCAAGCTGGGCAAGGAGCTGGGCCTGTTCGCTTTCCGGGACGAGGCCCCCGGCTTCCCCTTCTATCTGCCCAAGGGCATGGTGCTGAAAAACACCCTGATCGACTACTGGCGCCAGGTCCATAAGAAGTGGGAGTACAAGGAGATCGCCACCCCCCAGATCATGCGCCGGACCCTGTGGGAGACCTCTGGCCACTGGGACCACTACAAGGACAACATGTACACCACCGTCATCGACGAGGAGGACTTCGCCATCAAGCCCATGAACTGCCCCGGCAGCATCCTGGTCTATGAGCTGGAGCCCCACTCCTACCGGGACCTGCCCCTGCGCTACGGCGAGCTGGGCATTGTCCACCGCCATGAGCTCTCCGGCGCCCTCCACGGCATGTTCCGGGTCCGCTGCTTCACCCAGGACGACGCGCACATCCTGCTGGCCCAGGAGCAGATCAAGGATGAGGTCATCCGCATTGCCCGGCTTTTTGACGAGGTCTACTCCCTCTTCGGTCTGCCCTATAAGATCGAGCTGTCCACCATGCCCGACGACCACATTGGCTCTGTGGAGGACTGGGAGGTGGCCACCAAGGCTCTGGCCGACGCCATCACCAGCATCGGCAAGAGCTATGAGGTCAACGAGGGCGACGGCGCCTTCTACGGGCCCAAGCTGGACTTCCACATCCAGGACTCCCTGGGGCGGACCTGGCAGTGCGGCACCATTCAACTGGATTACCAGCTCCCCGGCCGGTTCGATCTGGAGTATATCGGCGCGGACGGCGAGAAGCACTGCCCCGTCATGATCCACCGGGTGGTATTCGGCTCCATCGAGCGGTTCATCGGCGTTATCACCGAGCACTTTGCCGGGGCGTTCCCCACCTGGCTGGCCCCCGTGCAGGTCAAGGTGCTGCCCATCACCGACCGGGCGGCCGACTATGCCGACTGCGTGGCCAAACGGCTGGACGCGGCGGGCTTCCGGGTGGAGACCGACCGCCGCAACGAGAAGATCGGCAAGAAGATCCGGGAAGCCCAACTGGAGAAGGTCCCCTATATGCTGGTGGTGGGCGACAAGGAGGCCGAGAGCGGCCAGGTGGCCGTCCGCACCCGCGCCGGCGGCGACCAGGGGGTCATGGCGCTGGACGCCTTCCTGGCGGCCCTGAAGGAAGAGGTAGACACCAAGGCCATTCGGTGATAGAATCGGCATACGGTGAAACGCGAGGGGGCTCCGGCTTTTGCCGGAGCCCCCTCGCTGGAAGCGCGGCTGACAAGGAGGCAGAGATATGGAAACCTTTCTGGCGACCCTCCAGAGCCTGGGGCTCTACCTGGGGGTCATCGCTTTGGGCGCCCTGGTGGGCTCACGCAGGGCGGTGCGGGGGAAGAAGCTGACCTGGCTGGGCCGGCTCCAGACCGTGGTGCTGATCCTGCTCATCTTTACGCTGGGCGTGGAGATCGGCGCGGACGAGCAGGTGGTGGCCTCGCTGGGCTCCATCGGCCTGTCTGCCTTGGTCATCACCCTGTTCGTCCTGGCGGGCTCGGTGCTGGCGGTGCTGCTGGTCCGCAAGTGCATGGGCCTGGACCGGCAGGGCCGCAGCGCCGCCCCGGCGGAGGAGAGGGGAGGGGAGGCCCCATGACTGGCTGGATCGTGGGGGCGGTGGCCGCGGGCATGCTGGCGGGACACTTTGTGCTCCCGGCGGAATGGGCCGCCCACTGCGGTGCCCTTATCACCCTGGGGCTGTGCCTCATCCTCTTCCTGGTGGGCGTGGACATGGGCCGCCAAGGCAATGTGTGGCGGGACATCCGGCAGGCTGGAGCCCGGGTGCTGGCCATCCCGGTGGCGGCCGCCGCCGGAACCCTGGCCGCCGCGGCCGTGGCTGGGCTCTTCCTGCCCATGAGCGTCAAGGACGCTATGGCGGCCTCCGCCGGCTTTGGCTGGTATTCCCTGGCCCCTATGCTTCTGGCGGACTACTCCCCCTCGGTGTCCGCCGTGGCCTTCCTGTCCAATGTCATGCGGGAGGTCTTTGCCATCGTCCTCATCCCCATCCTGGCCCGGCGAGTGGGCTATCTGGAGTGCGTGGGGGTGGCGGGCGCCACCGCCATGGATACCGTCCTGCCGGTGGTGGTGAGGGCCACCGACGAGCGCATCGCCATCTATTCCTTTGTCTCGGGTGTGGTTTTGTCCTTCGCCGTGCCGGTGGTGGTGCCCGCCGTGGTGGCGCTGCCGTTCTGAACGTGAAAAAGCGCCCTGTGACTTGACACGGGGCGCTTTCCTCATGTAAGGGCTTACTTGCGGTCCTTGTCGCCGGTGTCCTCCTGGGGCAGGACTACCACCCGGATCTCCAGAACCCGGCGGTGGTCCACCCTGGTGACGGTCACATCCAGATTCTCATAGACGAAGTGATCCCCCTCCTCCGGCACCCGGCCGATCTCCTCCATGACCCAGCCGGACACCGTGGTGCAGTCTCGCTCGCCCTTGATGGAGAACAGATCGTACAGGTCGGTGAGGTTGGCGTTGCAGGAGATCAGGTAGCTGCCGTCGGACTGCTTTTTGAACTCCTCGATGACCTCGTCATGCTCATCCCAGATTTCGCCCACCAGCTCCTCGACGATGTCCTCCAGAGTGCACAGGCCTTCGGTGCCGCCGTACTCGTCCACCACAATGACCATGTGGGCCTTGGCCCGCTGGAGGATGCGCAGCAGATCGGAGATCTTGGTGCTGCCGGTGGTGTAGAGCACATTGCTGACGATGGCGGATACGTCCTCCTGGCCGTGGTAGCGGGCGGCATGGAAGTCCTTTTCGTGGATGACGCCGATGATGTTGTCGATGGTGTCGTGGTAGATGGGCAGCCGGGAGTAGCCGTTTTCCGCGAAGATGGCGGCGATCTCGTCCATGGTGGCGGTGTCTTCGGCGGCCACGATGTCCACCCGGGGGGTGAGGATCTCCTCCACCTCCAGGTCGTTGAACTCGATGGCGGAGCGGATGAGCTGCCCCTCATGCTGGTCCAGGCCGCCCTCGTTCTCGGCCTGATCCACCATGGTGATGAGCTCCTCCTCGGTGATGCCCTCCTCCTCCGACTTGCGGAAGATGCGGCTGAGGAGCTTCTTCCACTGGGCAAAGAGGTAGTTCACCGGGGCCAGCACCGTCATCAGCACCCGCATGATGGGGGCGGCGAACATGGCGAAGGCCTCGGCGTTCTCTTTGGCCATGCTCTTGGGGGAGATCTCGCCAAAGACCAGAATAACCACGGTCAGCACCACCGTGGAGACCAGCGGACCGTAGTCCAAAAACAGCTTGGTGAACAAAACGGTGCCCACGGTGGAGGCCGAGATGTTCACGATGTTGTTGCCGATCAGGTTGGTGGACAGGAGCTTGTCGTAGTCCTCCGCGATGCGCAGGGTCAGGGCGGCCCGCTTGTTGCCGCTGTCCGCCCGGCTCTTGAGCCGGATGCGGTTGAGCGAGGTAAAGGCGGTCTCGGTGGCGGAGAAAAAGGCGGAGAGGATCACGAGGATCACAAGGGCGGCGATCATACTGATACTGGCTGGGTCCAACATACGGACAAATCAACTCAACTTTCTGATAAAATTTACGCACAAAGGGACAGCCCTATCCCACGACGGGTAAGGCTGTCCCTGTACTCATTTGTTGGGGGTTACTAGGGGGAGGTTCGTCCACGAGGGCTCACCGACTCCTTCATCAAAGTTGGCATAAAGCATATCACATCTCGGGTGGGAATGCAAGGGTTATTTCTGAAGTTCTTCCACTTCCTGGGCGGAGAGTGCCACACCGCCTCCCAGCAGGCGGGCGTTGAGGTGGATCTGCGCGGTGTGCTCCACGGTCTCCATGCGCCAGTAGGCCTGCTCCAGATCGGCGCCCACGGTGAGCACGCCGTGGTTGGCCAGCAGCACGGCGTCGTGGTTCCACAGCAGCGGCCCCACGGCGGCGGGGAGGGCCAGGGTGCCCGAGCGGGCGTAGGGGGCGCAGGGGATGCCCCCAAGGCTCATGACGATCTCCCCCAGAATGGGGCGTTCGATGGGCTGACGGGCGCAGGCGAAGGCCGTGGCGGCGGGGGGATGGGCGTGGCAGACCCCGTGCACGTCACTGCGGCGGCGGTAGCACTCCAGATGGAGGGGCGTCTCGGAGGAGGGACGGAAGCCGGGTGCGCCCGCTACCACCGTCCCCTCCCGGTCCACCACCAGGAGCATCTCGGGGGAGAGAAAGCCCTTGCTCACCCCGGCGGGGGTCACCAGAAAGAGGCCCTCGCCCAGGCGGCGGCTCAGGTTGCCGTCGTTGGCGGCCACCCAGCCCTTTTCCCACATTCTGCGTCCCAGCGCGCAGATCAGCCGGCGCTGCGTCTCATAGTCCACTTGGAACCACTCCCTTTTCTGAATGAGGGCGGGCGGCGCGGGCCCGCCAAGCAAGCGGCGCGCGGGGAGACCGCGCGCCGCCGTATGGCTGAGAGAAGGTCAGGACCCTGCCGGGGGATCGGTCTCCAGCAGCGCCTTGGCCGAGGCGGCCAGCCCGGCCAGCCCCTGGATTTCAGAGGGGATGATGATCTTCGTGGCCTTGCCGTCGGCCACCTTCTCCATGGCCTCCAGGGCCTTGAGCTTGACCACCTGGCCGTTGGGGTTGGCCTCGTTGAGCAGCTTGATGGCGTCCGCCGTGGCCTGCTGCACCTTCATGATGGCCTGGGCCTCGGCGTCAGCGGCCATGATGCGGGCCTCCTTCTCGCCTTCGGCCTTCCGGATGGCGGCCTGCTTGGCGGCCTCGGCCCGGAGGATCAGGGACTGCTTCTCGCCCTCCGCCACCAGGATCTGGCTCTGCTTCTGGCCCTCGGCCTGGAGGATGGACTCCCGGCGCTCACGCTCGGCCTTCATCTGCTTCTCCATGGCGTCCTGAATTTCACGGGGGGGAAGGATGTTCTTCAGCTCCACCCGGTTGACCTTGATGCCCCAGGGGTCGGTGGCCTCATCCAGCAGGGAACGCATCTTGGTGTTGATATGGTCGCGGCTGGTGAGGGTCTGGTCCAGCTCCAGGTCGCCGATGATGTTGCGCAGGGTGGTGGCAGTCAGGTTTTCGATGGCGCTCATGGGGTGCTCCACACCGTAGGTGTACAGCTTGGGGTCGGTGATCTGAAAGTAGATGACCGTGTCGATCTGCATGGTCACATTATCCTTGGTAATGACCGGCTGAGGGGCAAAGTCCACCACCTGCTCCTTCAGGGAGACCACCTTGGCCACCTTTTCCAGGAAGGGGAGCTTGAAGTGGATGCCCACGCCCCAGACGGAATGGAACGCGCCCAGGCGCTCCACCACATAGGCCTTGGACTGCTGGACCACCTTGATATTGGCGGCCAGGATCAGAATTACCAGTACGATCAGCACGACAGGCACCAGAAAGGTGCCCAGGGCGGCAAATGGATGCATGGAACTTCCTCCTTTACTCTTCAGACGGCTCGACCGGGCC
>Ga0129315_1001274_pt1 | contig 10739 bp, 8 predicted proteins | sample Cm827metagenome_FD_94432 | JGI IMG/M metagenome (GOLD analysis project Ga0129315, IMG submission 94432) | Eastern black-and-white colobus group fecal microbial communities from Wisconsin, USA - Cm827 metagenome | ecosystem: Host-associated > Mammals > Digestive system > Large intestine > Fecal...
GCGCTCACGCGCTTTGCCTGAGCGTATGAGTATCGGCAGAGAAGAGAGCCTCTTTTTGACCGTTTCAGAGGATCACCGCAAACGGGAGTATCCCGAGTATGTGCAGCGCATGAGCGCGCCGTTTGAGCGCGCGGGCGGTATGGCGGCGGTGTATGAGGGCGTGATCCTCGGCGGCGCGGACAAGATATACGGGCTCGATGAGCTGAACCTGTGGCTGCGGCGGCACCGCTACGCGGCCTACGATATGAACGTGCTGCTGCCCATCGCGCATCTGTGCGTCGAGCGCGCCGTGCGGACAAGGCTGATCGACGAGCGCCCCGGCGCCGCCGTGATGGCGGAAGAGGCGGCAGGCGAGATCCTGCGCGGCGATCTGCTGCACTACCGGCGCAGCTCGCGCGGCTGGATGTATATCTACGACCTCACGCGGCAGTTTCCCGCCGCGGCGACCGAGGGCGACCGCCGCATTTTGAAGAATTTCAACGGCTTTGAGGAGATGCTTGCGCAGTTTGATGCGCTTGCCGCGCGCAGCGAGACCTGCAAAGATGCAAGGTCGCTTGTGGAGCTTGCGGCGCTGCTGTACCGCAAGATCTTTATCCGCTATTTTGCCCCTGACCACAACCAGGACATCTTACCAGAGCGCGAAACGGAAGAGTGGGAGAGCGCAGCCGAGCCGGGCGACATTGAGTGGACGCAGACCGAGCAGCGCGAGCTTCAATACGACAAGGCGGGCGAAGCGTCGGGCGAGAGCCTCACCTTGCCGGACGATGCGCTCGACGGGATCCCGGAGTATCTTGTGCGCAACTTCGGCCCGGGCTTCCGCACGGAGCAGGAGATGGAGGAGATCGAGAGCGCTGTCTGCACCGGTATCCACGAGGAGAGGAAACTCCTCTTTACCGACGGTCTCAGCGCAGAGGCTTACGAGGGCAATGAGCCGCGCGCCCAGTCGCTGCGCGCGAGCCGGGAGAGCAATCTCACCATGCTCGAAGAGCACGAGGACGCGGCACGCCAAGGGATCCGCAGCATTGAGCAGGCCTTTCGCAATGCGCTCAGTCTGCGCAGCGAGCCGGAGATCTACCGCGCTGACCACGGCGTGCTGCGCAACAGTGCACTCTGGAAGGTCGGCCGCTGCGAGAACCCGCAGCTTTTTGAAAAGATCGTCCGGCAGGAGCCATCTGCCGTGGTCGTGGAGCTGCTCATTGACGCAAGCGGCTCGCAGAGCGTGCGGCAGAGCATGGTGGCGCTGCAAAGCTACCTCTTCAGCGCGGCGCTCAGCCGCATTCAGATCCCGCACCGCGTGATGAGCTACTGCACTTACGGCAATTACACGGTGCTGCGGCGCTTCCGCGACTACGACGACAAGAGCGAGGCCGACCGCTGTATTTTGGAATACCGCGCCACATCCAATAACCGCGACGGGCTCGCGCTGGCCGCGGCGGGACTCGACCTTAAAAAGCGGCATGAGGAGCACAAGATCGTCATTGTCTTCAGCGACGGATTGCCCAACGACATGGTCAGCGGCCGCAAGCGCGAGGGAACGCCGGAAACCTATGTCGGCGACGCCGCCATCCGCGACACCTGCTTTCAGGTGCGAAAGCTGCGGCGGGAAGGCGCTCGGGTCATCGGTATTTTCCTTGGCGAGGACGGAGAGCTTGAAAACGAGCGCATGATCTACGGCGCGTCGTTCCTGCGTATCCGCCGGGCGGAGGACTTTGCAGGAAGCGCCGGCAGACGCCTGAGCGAAACGCTGCTGAACCTTTGATGACGGCGGAGCGAACGCTGCCTGAAAGGAAGATTTATTGGAGAAAAAGGAACCCGCCGGTTTGCAAACCGGTGGGTTCTTTTTTTTGCCTTGTCATTTTTCGTCGGGCTGCGGCGTGTTGTCGAGCAGCATCTGCCGCAGCCGCTTGGCGGCAACGCTCAGCGGCTGCGTTTTGCGCTGGTAGAGATACAGCTCGCGCGGCGCGATCGGCTCGGTCAGCGTGACGGGATAGATGCCGCTTTCTTCCGGCGAGCCGAAAAGCATCTCATGCGGCACAAAGCCGACACCGAGGTTGCTCTGCACCACGGGCAGCACCTGCGCTGTGGTCTCCACCTCAACGTCGGGGGCGAAGGCGAGATCGTGACGCAGGAAAAGCTCTGCATAGAAGTCATGCGACGAGGTGCCCTCGATCAGGCTGATGATCGGGTATTCGGCGAGCTTTTGCAGGGAGACGGCCTCCTTTGTGAGTTCCGGAAAGGCGGAACCGCAGATGGGGATCTCCTGGATCTCGTCAATTTTCTGCGCGCTGAGCGAATCCGGTACGGAAGCGCCCTTTGCCAGGATCGCAAAGTCAGCAAGACCGTTCTGCACGGCGGCAAGGCCGTCGGGCGCGGAGTGGTTCGTCAGGCAGATGCGCACGTGCGGATATTCGCGGCGATAGCGCGCGAGCACCTGCAAAATACGGGCGCGCAGGGCAAGGCTGCTGGCGGCGATGTGAACGATGCCGCTTTGCAGGCTCTGGTCGGAAAGGATCTCCGCTTCGCCGGCCTCAATGCTCTCAAAGGCGACGGCAATGTGCGCATAGAGCTTTTCCCCCTCCGGCGTGAGGCGTACGCCCTGCGGCGAGCGGAAGAACAGCGCGCAGCCAAGCTCGGATTCGAGCCGGCGGATCATGCGCGTCACGTTGGGCTGGTTGTTGTAAAGGGCGGCGGCAGCCTGCGAAAAGCTGCGGTATTTGGCCGCATAGTAAAAGATGCGGTAGCTGTCGTAACTGATGTTCATAATGGAGAATGGCTCCCCTGAAAAATATCTGAAAAATAAGCGGGCGGTTCACGCGGCGGCGGACAAAGCGGCAGTCCGCACCGCACAGATCTTTTTGTTCATTGTAGCAGAAGCGCGGCATGGGTGCAAGCCCGCGTTTTTTATGTCGAGCGGGAGGAAAACTTGACAAAAAATAAACGCCGTTTCATGCGGCGAAAAATGCCGTAAACGCAAGGAAAACGCCGGGGCATAACAAAATGACATATCTGCCATGTCAAGAAGATATTTCGCTTCTTTCGCAGGGGTGAGTATAATGGCTCGCGTTGAAGATTTATCGGATAGGGAGGACTATCATGTTTGCACAGATCGTGGCAATTTGTATTTTTCTTGCAATGTTTATGCTTATCATTCTGGATAAGTTTGAGCGGCATTACGTTACGCTCGGCAGCGGCGCGCTCGTGCTGGTGCTGGTGTTCGGCATTTGCATGCGCTCGATGAGCGCCATCTGGGAGACACTCAATTTCGGCGCTTTTTTTGAAAGCTCCTTCTGGTACGGAGCGAGCGAGGAGAGCACGGCGGGCATCAACTGGTCGACGGTGGTCTTTATCGCGGGTATGATGATCATGGTCGAGGGACTTGGCAAGGCGGGCTTTTTCCGCTGGCTGTGCCTGACGCTTGCCAAGCTCGTGCGCTATCGCACGGTGCCGCTGCTCATCTGCTTTATGGCGCTTTCCGCATTCCTTGCAATGTTCATCGACAGCATCACGGTCGTGCTGTTTCTCGCCACCGTTACGCTCGAGCTGGCGCAGACGATGAAATTCGACCCCGTGCCGATGATTTTATCAGAGATCTTCTGCGCAAATCTGGGCGGCGCGGCGACGATGTGCGGCGACCCGCCGAACATCATCATCGGCACCTCACTCGGCTACACATTCTTCGACTTTATCGAAAATACCGGCGTGGTCGTGGCGGTCTGCTTTGTGCTGATCCTCATTTATTTTACGTTCTGCTTCCGCAAGGAACTTAAGCGCGCCGAGCAGGCCAACGGCGGCCCCGTCACCTGCCCTGAGCCGTCCACGGCCATCAAAAACAAGGCGGCGTTCCTCTCGAGCGCGGTGGTGTTTCTGATCGCGGTTGCGCTGCTCATCACCCATGCGCAGACGGAACTGACCGTTGCCTTCATCGGCGTGATCGTTGCGGCGCTGACGCTCGTCGTTTTGGGCTTGACCAGCGGCAAAAAATCTGTTATAGAAATTATGAGAGGCGTGGACTATCAGACGCTGCTCTTTTTCATCGGCCTGTTTGTTTCTGTGGCGGGGCTTGAAAAGACCGGCGTTCTCAATGTGATCGCAAACTTCATCATGTCTGTCAGTCAGGGCAATATTGCAGTCATCGTGATCATTATTCTGTGGGTCTCGGCCATCACGAGCGCTTTTGTCGACAATATCCCCTTTGCCGCCACCATGATCCCCGTGATCCGCGCCATCGCCGCGGCGGAGGGCATGGACATCGGCGTGCTTGCCTGGGCGCTTTCCCTCGGCACCGACCTTGGCGGCAACGCGACGCCCATCGGCGCGAGCGCCAACGTTGTCGGCACTTCAGCCTCCGCCAAGGGCGGATACCCCATCGGCTGGGGACGCTACTGCAAGTATTGTGTCCCTGCGACCATCATTGTTATGGCGGCGTCCACGGTTTATCTGTTCCTGCGTTATCTGTAAAATAAAAAAGGAGTGCGAGGCTATGAAAAACCAGATCATCATTGCGCTGGGCCGCGAGCACGGCAGCGGCGGACATTACATCGCCGATATGATCGCCAAGGAGTTCGGCATCAAGCTTTACGATAAGGACTCCATCGAGGCGGAGATCGTTTCGGATGGATACAGCGAAGAGCTGATCCGCAAGATGGACGAAAAGCCCGTCAACTTTTTCGCCTCCCGCCGCGTCGGAAAGTACTCCAATTCGCTGGAAGTCAACGTGGCGGAGAAGACCTTTGCCATGCTGCGCAGCAAGGCGGCAAGCGGCGAGAGCTTTCTGATCATTGGCCGCTGCGGCGAGCAGGTGCTCAAGGATAATCCCAACCTGATCAGCATTTTCATCTGCGGCAACCAGCAGTTCAAGCTCATGCGCGTCATGGATAAGCTGGGTGTCGATGCGGAGAAGGCCATTGAGGAGATCAAGGCGGTTGACCGTTCCCGCAAGAATTACCACAACTACTACTGCGAGACGAAGTGGGGCGATGCGCGCGGCTATGACATGACCATCAAGAGCGATGTGCTCGGCTGCGAGGAGACGGCAAAGATGCTGATCGCCTACATTCGCAGCTTCATGGAGCAGGAGTAAAAAACGATCGGAACGTTGAAGCGGAAGGAGCGAAGTTACGATGAAAAACAGGATCGTCACCATCAGCCGTGAATTCGGCAGCGGCGGACGCACCATCGGCAAAAAGGTCGCGGAAAAGCTCGGTATTCCCTGCTACGACTCAGAGCTGATCCAGAAGATCGCCGAGGAGAGCGGATTTGCGGAGAATTACGTCAAGGAGGCGGGCGAGTATGCGCCCGGCGGCTTCCTGTCCTCGGTGCTGGCAAACCGCGCATTCGGGCCAACCAATGAGGACATTCTCTGGGAGACACAGTGCCGCGTGATCATGGAGCTTGCAGAAAAAGGCCCCTGCGTTATCGTGGGCCGCTGCGCGGACTATCTTTTGCAGAATAAGGCCGACTGCCTCAAGGTGTTTATCCATGCGGATATGGCGTTCCGTGCCAAGCGCATCGTCGAGGTCTACGGCGAGCGCGAGCAGTCGCCCGAGCAGCGCCTGCGCGACAAGGACAAGCGCCGCGCAGCGTACCACCGCTTTTACACGGATATGAAGTGGGGCGATGCGAGAAATTATCACATCGCGCTCGACAGCGGCGCACTCGGCATCGACAAATGTGCTGATATGATCGCAAGCCTCTATTAAGGCTGGAGATCGGCGGTTCAAAAAAAGAGAAAAGGGAGAAGCTGCATAGCAGCTTCTCCCTTTTTATCAGTTTTCTTTGGCGAGACCGGGGATATTGACGCCGATGCCGTTGACCTCCACGCCGTCGTCGGCGGGAATGAGCAGGTACTTGCGCCCGTCGATGACGCGCGCTTCGATCATGCAGCTGTTCTCCGGCGCGACGCTGATCTTGACCTCGGGCGTCGTGATCTCAAACTTTTTGCTCTCGATGATGTTGTTCGGGTTCAGCGCGGCGTTTTCGCCGTATTGCGCGTCGCATTCGCGCTGAAACGCTTCGATCTGCTCGTCTGTGACGCCGCTGTTTGCGAGGATCCCGCCCACGTCGTTTGCCGTCAGCTCCAGCGGTTCGGGGTCTCGGCTCTCCTTGTGATCCTCGATGCGGGCACGAATTTGCTCATGCACGGACTGAACAACATCGTAGCTGCAATCCTTGTCGAGCGCGTCTGCAAGCGCCGAGCCGAAGGCGTTCTTCTGCTCCTCGGCGGACATCGGCGGTTCGACGCGAAAGAGTGCGTCGATGACCTCCTCGTGCAGCTCGGCGGCATTTTTCGAGTAGAAAAGCACGTTGTAGATGTTCGCCGAGCGGCCGTCGAAGGCGGGATAGAGGAAGCCAAGCTCTGGCGGGGAAGCGATGTAGCCCGTAGAGCTTGAGTGGAACTCGCTCTGGTCGAGATCGTAGCGCAGCTCAAGCGTCGGTGCCTTGACGGGGCAGATGGAGCAGACGAAATACTTAAAGACCTCGCTCGAGGCATCGTGCTGCAATTCGTCGTCCTTGCCGCGGTGAGGCACGTCGTAAGCGTCGGCGGCAAGCAGGATCAGATAGTTTGTCTCGCCCATGTCGATGCATTCGATGATCTTGCGGCAAAGCGTCTCGCGCGAGGCGGGATCCTTCAGTTCCGTCTGGCGCAGCGTCTGCAAGAGGCGGTGCTCGTCGCTGTCGGCCACTTGCTGTGTAGAAAACACCACGTCAACGAGGTTTTTGCCCAGCGCGCCGGAGAGAGATTTTTTTAAGAGACCTAAGTACATCTCCTGCTCTTCCTGCCGCATGAGACCCATCGAGGCGTCTACCCATGAGATGATCTCGCGGTTGGAGTTGACATAGCAGCCGTAAATGCGGCTGAAATTATTTTTATCGAGCCGGAAGCGCCGGCGCAGTTCGTTGAGTTCTTTCTGGTTCATGGCCTGTCCTTTCCTTTGCAAAGTGTCGCATGACTGATTTTACCACGCGTCCGCCGCCGCGGCAAGGGGAGAAGCGGCGTATCAGCGCCCTGCTGTGTCCGAAATGCAAGAGAAGATGCAAAACGCTTGATGCGGTGAAATGTACGCAATACGCGCACATTATTGACAAATACCGTGCAAATCATTGAAAAATTCAATAAAATGTTCGCGTTTCACGGCATTTTAACACTGATTTTGTGCCTGCTTTTTATCAAAAAGACTATGGAAACGGAATCGCGATGGCGGTTTTACATAAAAAATGAAAGACACATTGCACTTTCCTCATAGAAGTGCAGTGATTCTTTCATTTCCTTGTTGATTCTGACTGTTGCAAAAAGAGAAAAAGGGGATAGAATAAAGCCTCGCAAAATGAAACGGACAAGAAATTCGAAGAATAGAGAATTGGAGAGGAGACCAACATGTCATACCATTTTCTGATGGATCTTGCGCTGATCCTGCTGAGTACGAAGATCCTGGGGCTTGTCGCACAGAAATTTCAGATGCCGCAGGTCGTAGGCGCGCTGATCGCGGGCCTGATCCTCAGTCCCGCAGGACTTGGACTTCTGTCGGAAACGGAGTTCACGGCGCAGCTCAGCGAGCTTGGTGTGATCGTGTTGATGTTCTCTGCCGGTATGGGAACGGACATCAAGGAGCTGAAGAACAGCGGCAAGGCGGGCTTCATGGTTGCCGTTCTCGGTGTGGTCGTGCCGTTCCTTATGGGTACGGCGCTTGCCTGGGGCGCAGATGAGCTTGGCCTCATCGAGACCACCGGCTTTCTGGAAAGCGTCTTCATCGGCACGATCCTGACGGCGACCTCCGTGAGCATCACGGTCGAAACGCTCAAGGAGATGAAAAAGCTCGAAACCAAGGTTGGCAACACGATCCTGGCCGCTGCGCTCATTGACGATGTGCTCGGCCTCGTCGCGCTCACGCTTGTGTGCAGCCTCGCCGGCGGAGATGAGAGCATCGGCATGGTGCTGCTCAAGATCGCGGGATTCTTTGTCTTTGCCTTCGTGGTCGGCTTCGCCGCCAACCGCGTCTTTTGCTGGATGCTCAAGCGCCAGCACGGCTGGGCAAGCCACCGCAACTCCGTCTTTGCCTTCGTCCTCTGCCTTGTGATGGCCTACTGCGCTGAGGAGTTTTTTGGCGTTGCCGATATTACAGGCGCTTACGCCGCGGGTCTTGCCGTGGCCTGCACGCCCAAGGGAACCTATATTCAGACGAAGTACAATCCCCTGGGGTATCTGCTGCTCACGCCGGTCTTTTTTGCGAGCATCGGCATCAACGTGCAGATCACGGGGCTCACAGGCGGCATGCTTGCCTTTTCTCTCCTGCTGCTGATTTCGATCATTTCCAAGCTCCTTGGCTGCGGCCTGGGCGCCAAGGTCTGCCATTTCAGCACGCGCGAAAGCATTCAGGTCGGAGCGGGCATGGCCTGCCGCGGCGAAGTCGCGCTGATCGTCGCCAACCGCGGCCTTTCGATGGGCGTGCTGTCGAGCGCGATGATGACGCCGGTCATCATCACGGTCGTCTGCGGCACGATCTTAACGCCGATCCTGCTCAAGCTCTCTTTCCGCGGCCATCAGGAGTCTGAGCTTGTGCAGAACAACATTGCCGACCGCATGGCCAAGCACCGTCAGCTCGATATCATTACCCAGCAGCTTTTGCAGCAGGATGAACAGCTGATGAAAAAGCACTGAGCGCGATGCGAATAAGAGAAGAGAGCCTTCACCGACGGTGAAGGCTCTCATTTTTGATTTCAGGCCGTTTCGAAGCCAACGATCACGCCGCCGCGCTCGGCGTAGTAACTGCAAAGGCCGGTGCAGGGGCGGATCTCGATCTCCGTCCACGGAAAACGGTCGCGCAGCGCTGCGGCAAGCGCACCGGCAGTCTCGGGGTTTTCTGCATGGTGGATGCGCACCTTGCCGCCTCGATAGCCGAAGCGGTACATCTCGTCCACCAGTGCATTGCGGGCTTTTTTGTCGCCGCGGCATTTTTCCACCGGCTCGATGGTGCCCTGTTCGCTTGCCTTTGCCAGGATCTGAATGCCGAGAATGCCAACGGCGCCGGCGGCGAGCTTGCTCACGCGCCCGTTCTGCGCGAGGTTGTGGATCGAGCGCAGAATGAAGAGAAGATGGGTAGAGGCGAGATAGTCCTGCCCTGCTTTACAGATCTCATCAAAGGAATTGCCTTCGCGGATGAGGTCTGCGAGCTTTTCGATGAGCAACAGCATCTCAGGCCCCGTGCTCAGCGAGTCGAAAACATGGATCTTTGCCTCCGGGTGGGACTGGAGATAGAGGTCGCGCGCGGCTACGGCTGAAGCACAGGTACCGGACAGCGCGCCTGTGATGGTGACAACGAAAATCTCGTCCGCGCCGGAAAACGCCTGGAGCCAGGCGTCGAGGCCGGGACAGGCTGTGCCGGATTTTCCGTTGTAGGAAGCAAGATAGTCGAGCATCTTGGCGGTATCGAGCGTTCCGTCGTCTACAAATTCGCGCTCTCCCGCGCGAATGGTCATGGGAATGGACTGAAAGCAAACGCCCTCCAACGCCGAAATGTTGGCGGAAGAGTCGGCGATAATTTTCATCATGGGGTGATCCTCCAAAAAACGGTTATTCATAAACTGGTAGTCGGACAAAATGTCTTGGACTACAATACAACGTTTTTTGAAAACTGTCAATCGGTTTTCGAAAAACTTGTTGACATTCTTTTGCAGGAAGAATAAGATGATGAAAACGCAGCTTGAATGGGGGGATCGCCATGGACGAGAACAAACGCAGCCATCTTGCGGAGTCGGTCCGCAGCTTTCATATCCCACGGCTCGGGGAGATCCCGGACGTGGGGTTGTATCTGGAACAGGTCACACGTTATGTCAATCGATCCATCGCGGGATGCGGGCTGAGCCCTATCACATCTTCGATGGTCAGCAATTATGTTAAGCAGAAGATCATTCCCGGCCCTGAGAAAAAAGCCTATGGTGCAGAGAGCATCGCGTATCTCATTTTTGTTTCGTGTATCAAAAATGTTGCCGCAATGGACGATATCCGTACGCTTATCGCCATTCAGCGCGCGACTTATGACCTGCCGACTGCATATCACTACTTCTGCGAAGAGTTTGAAAACCTGATCTGCTATATCTTCGGTGCGAGCGACCAGCTCAAGAGCGTCGGCAAGGATAAAACGGATGAGAAGCTGCTGCTGCGCTCGGCGCTGCTCAGTGTGACGCATAAGCTCTATCTCGATGCGTACTTGCGCCTGCTGCGCGAGGAGGGAGCGGTGCGGCAGGAAAAAACGCAATAGCGGCAGGAACGGCGCATTCTTGATCGACGCGGGCGCGCCGCGCCTGCTGGCAGGGGAAGAAGAGAAACTATGAAAAAAGTCCTTGGATCTTGCGATCCAAGGACTTTTGTTTTTCAGGCATCAAGCACGATGCGCGTGCGCTCCATCACCACAACGAGGACGGGAATGAGAACGAGCTGCAAAATGATACCGGGGAGGGCCGTCGTGATCGCACCGGAGAGGAACATTGCGAGGCTGAACGTGGTGCTGCGAAGACCCGCGAGCAGGAACTGTACAAGCCCCCACACGAGACGGCCTGCAAGCATCGCGGTGATGAGGGAGAGGTAGATGCGGCCGCCGCGCCCACGGAGCTTGCGGTATAGCCAGCCCGACACCGCGCCGTAGGTTGCCATTTCAAAGGCCATGGGGATGGCGACCCAGATCGGCGGCATACCGAACATCGAGCGCAGCAGGGGAGAGAGGAAGCCGACCGCAAGACCCCAC
>Ga0129315_1001278_pt1 | contig 10714 bp, 10 predicted proteins | sample Cm827metagenome_FD_94432 | JGI IMG/M metagenome (GOLD analysis project Ga0129315, IMG submission 94432) | Eastern black-and-white colobus group fecal microbial communities from Wisconsin, USA - Cm827 metagenome | ecosystem: Host-associated > Mammals > Digestive system > Large intestine > Fecal...
GAATAGCTTTCAGAATGGATGAATGCTTCGTCGAAGGTCTTGCGCTTGCCAAAGTACCGACTGTAATCCCGAACGCTGTGCGATGAGAAGAACCACACCCAAAACGCATAGGCCTTTCGTGTGGATACAGAGGCGGCATATTCCAGAATGTAATGCATGCAGCTGTAATGGTTGTAATCATCGCCAGGCTCGTTTTCATGCGCTGTGAAGTAGTCCGCCAGATCAAGCACTCCGGCATCGATCAGCACACGGAATGGAAGGACTTCTGCCCAGGTATATGCCTTGAACACATCCGTATAGGTGTTTCCGGTAAGAGCCTGATACCGACTCAACATTTTCGTCACTGTGCCCACATCTGAGGGATTGGCGCGAACGAGCTGCATCCGAAACAGTTCGTGATAGCATTCTTTATCTACGAGGGACGCCAGGACATCCCAACGCGCATCGAGCACATCGAACTGATACTGGAACTTCTCATTGATATGTGAAGACATCCATGCAACCGTTTCGGGACAATCGGGATGCAGTAACGGCTCGATCGCCTGCCAGATTCCGTTGTTACCCTCGATCTTGATCGAGAATTTACTGTATTTCAGAAGCAGATGGGCAACGAAGTCCATGACGGTGGAGGGTTGCTGTTCGCGGGCGTTCAGAGCGGCTGTCACCAACTCCACAGCCAGCTTTTCAGCAGGGATGCTGTTTGTGTGGAAGTTCAAGGGCAGATTAGGTTCCCACAGCAGCGCAGCGTTCAGGTAACAGATTTCCTGACGGGAATAACCCTGTTCTCGGAGCACCGAGTCCGGGCGGCTGTCACTTCTGACATAGCCATCGCACAGGGTGAGCAGGGCTTTCAGCAAAGCGTTGTCCTTCTGACGGCAGGCTCGGATGGTTTCGCCGCCCTTTCGCAAAAGAGCAGCGTACAAACCGCAGTTTCCGTACACCGGTAGGGTACGCCCCTTTCCCAACAGACGGATAAACTGTGTTCTCAGCTGAGGAAAAGCATCGGATGGCAGAATGGTCAGCGCAAAGAGAAGCGCGGCAGCGTCGGTGTGCTGCCGCGTCAAAAACTGTGATTCGATACCATTCTGTTGAGAAGGTTCCAGCAGATAGAGCGCCGCAAGCAGATACAGGTCGTTCTGCGCTTCCTTCTGGAGGCGCTTCATAAACACCCGTCGCTGATTGCCGACAAACATTCCTTCCTCTGCGCAGGGAATGGACATAGCCATCGCAAGCGCAACAGCACGGAAATGCTCCGGCTCGTCGCCATACTTTTCCGCAAAGCGTTCCAGCAGTTCGCCCATATACCGGATTTCGGCCGGAGCGAAGTAGGCTGCGGAGTCTGCGCTATGATACCATGGCTGTTTCCGCAGGGAACGGATAACCTCTGTGCGAGCGTCGGTTCGCATGGTCGAGAAAAGCACAAGATGAATACCTGCATTCATCAGGTCGAGATTGATGGCCTCACGCCAAGCAGCGAGGCGTTCATAAGACTCGCTCACGTTTTCGTCACCTCACAGACTTTTGTTCCGCGAAGGAGATACATGTCACGCTCGGCAGGCAGTCCAAAGGGAGGAAAACGCATGGCTGCGATCTCAGAGAGTAGAGAATACCCCCATTCCCATTCGTGACCGAGCGTACAGATTCCGAACAGGCGCCAATCGCCATCTGGCAGAGGTTCTGCTTCAGTGACAAGGTAAGTATAGGCATAGCTGCCAAAGAACTTGACCAGCACCTCAGCCTGTTCACCCAGATGCTCCTGCGAGCCCAGCGGATGCTTCTTCAGACGGCGGATCACCTCTGCTGTCAGCAGCTTCATGCTTCTTCCTCCTTTCTGAGCGGGATTTTCGCCGGAAGCTCATGGTTCGTAAAGCAATGGTGCAGTTTCCCGCCGTCCATGAATCCAAGGCGATAGGCCAGTTCGCTTTCGAGGGCAGAACGTACATTGAGCGCCTCCAGCATCGCAGTCAGCAGCTCCTGATCACATCCGGGGGATTGCCAGAGTGCTTCTTCTGCTCGTTTAGCCGCTTCTGCTGCCTCGTTGTAGTCGGCATACTCCTCGGGGTGCAGTCGGACATCCACATCAAGCTCGTTGAGGCGCTCTGCGACAAGGAAATTGGCGTAATTCGCGACAGTTTCCTCCAGAGTTCCAAGTCGTTCAAACATGTGACGCCTCCTTACCAATTGCGCAGCATATGAATGCTCAGCGCGGTTACGACTGCGGCCAAACCGGCCAGAAACGCATCTTCCCACATGAACGGTACGCCATGCATCAGCTGACGTACAAGGATGACTGCCACCAGCGCAGAAAAGAGCCAGCTTAGCACGCTGACGCCCCAGAAGGTGATGTGCAGTCCCTTGGAGATTCGCTCTGCGGCAACGGGATGCGCATCCTGCCAAGCCTCCACCGCAAGCGCAAACCGGGAGTTCTCCATGCGTTCAAGAAGAACACCCGGACGGATATTTGCCATGATTTTCACTTCTTTTTCACTCCTGTTTCCCTTGAATTTCACTCCATGAGCTCCAGTTCTTGCTCCTGACACACAATGTCAATCAGCTTTTGCCGGGATTCCTGCGCCAGTTGCAGCGCTGTTTCATAGCGCTTGGGCGATTTCCGGTTCACGGGCAGGAGCAGTCGTTTTCTGCCGGAAAAGGCAAGGTAGCGCTCAGTGTTCGCGTCACCAAGTTTCGACCTGCTCACAGGCGAGACTGACAGATAGTAGCCGCGCTGTTCTTCCTGATAAGTGGACAGGTTGTAGCCGCCCTGCGAATAGTAGACATCCACACGCAAATGCGTGACGTCATCCTTGGACTTTACAGGCAGGTATGTGATGCTTCGCTGCATACTTCCTCCTTCAGGCACACAGGTAGCTGCTCTCGCTGACCTCAGTCCACGTCAGTTGCCCGAGCAGCGGTTTCGCCTCGTCGGGCAGGTATTCTTCGATTCCGGATTTCTCCACGTCCCCATAGAATCCGCCGCAGGAATCCACTTCCTCGCCGTTCTCATACAGACGGAAGTACCAGCAGTCGCCGCGGATGAAGTCATCGTAGACGGACACTTCGCCTTCCAGTACAGACTCCGCGGTTGCCACCGATTGACGGTTGGCGTTGCCGTACTCCTTGCGGATCGTGTTTCCGTCTGCGAAGATCCACCCGACCTGCCCACTGTCCCACGGACAGGAAAAGCCGCCTGTGTTCATGGTAATCCCGCTGTGATCGTACAGGTACAGGGGAAGAAGAACGCAGTCCGGTAGTGCATTGAGCAGTTCCACAAGGTCGCTTTCCGTCAGGGATTCCAGCAGATAGTCCCAGAACCAGCCATCATCCCGAAGCTGCGACTTCGGCGCGGACTGCGTGACTTCCCATGCGGGTTCACTGCGCCCCAGCACCGTCCGAAGGTAGGTACATTCGTGCAAGTCCCACTCGTGCGTATGCCGGTTATATTCCAGATACGCACCGTGAGCCTTGCCGGATTTCAGGTAGCGCACCAGCGCTTTGCCGCCATCAGAGATAGCATGAGCGTAGGCGTCTCGCAGGAAGTCAATTGGGTTGCCATAGCTATGCTTGTCGCCCAGCGTATAGCGGGAGTGGAAGCAGATCATTCTGCCCAGGTTATCCCATTCGCGCGGCGATTCCGCATATTCATCGTAATGGACGCACAGGGTATACCTGCCGTCAGTTGCCGCATACACGGCCTCACCTCCAAAAGAACAGGGAGCCGCCATGCAGACGGCCCCCGTTGCGACTACGGTCGAAGGATGATTTCCTCCGCCCGTTTGAAATGCGCTTCGCGTCCGGGCGGCAGGATACGTGTTTCCCCGTTGGAGTACAGATGAACCTCCACACTCCGCCCGTAGGTCATGGCGGTCACGGGAGCTGCGATCATGGATGTAATCAGGTCGCATACATGCTCGTTCGCATCAGGGGGAAGATAGCCCGCCACAGCCAGAGCGTCCGCGTGCTTTCGCAAGAGCGAACGCAGGTCAGACAAGCCCTGCTGATAGCTGCGCTGGTAGCAGACGAATTTGCCCATATGCCACCTCACACGTCCATGATTGCCACCCGGTTGCCCGGAAGCGCGACCATGCGGAACACTTCGCCGCCGCCATCCGGCAGCAGACACTGATAGTACTTGCCATAGGCGTGCTCAAACCGTAGCTTGATTCCGTAGATGATGAACTCGCGCTGACGGTTCAGAAAAGCCGTAATGGCTGCGCGTTTCGTCTCAGCCATAATCTTTCTTGCCATAGTTGCCACTCACTTTCTGGTATAGGTATAGGTGTAGTTGCCGCCGCATACGAAACGAGCGTACCATTTTCGATACGCCCGCCTGTGTGCTGCGTTACAAATTGCCCTTCAGGTATACGCTCTGCATTCTGCCCGGGCTTGCGACCGGTTGCCACATAGGTGGACAAGCTGCATTGTGGGCAGGGCGCGACTGACGCGCCTATACAACTGCGCAGTACAAGGGCATCAGCCCCCTTTCGCATATGTCCTGCTTTTGGGTGAAAGCTCCCGCGCCGCGACAAGGCAAGCAGGTTCACGGGAGAAGAGCAGGGGCATGGGCAGCCCCTGCCTATGTGAGTGGTCTGCTGTACACGGATGCACAGCAAACACAAGTTGTTGAGCTATTGTTTGACTCCACGGAGCATCTCAAACTACTCCGCTTTGTCCATCAAGGAGCTGATTTAAGCAGGCGGCCCACGGCTGGTATAGTGGGACAGAATCAACCCCGGCACATGGCCGGGGCACAGGGTGTCTTACTTGGCAGTGGTGTACTCACAGGTGTACTTGCCGTTGTTCACGATACGGATGAGCGCATCGGTCACGTTCTTCTGGAACGCGGCGGCGCTGGGGAAGCTGATGGTGTGCAGGTTCTTGCCACGCTTGGAAATGGTCAGGCGTACCACGTTCATGTCAGAGCGCAGTACACGGTACATGTTCTTACCGCCCTTGGATTCGTCAATGTACAGCACAGCATCCATGACTTCCTGCAGGGCGCGGACGCAGGAGTTCAGGCTGTAACGCTGGTCAATGGTCTTTTCGCCGCAGTTGGCACGAGCGCCGCTTGCGTTCATGGCAAAGGTATCATCAAAGGTCTTGCGGAAAGCCTGCATGTCCTTTTCCTCCTGCGTTTCCAGAGCGCAAGAGCCGGAGAACACCTTGCGGGCTTCCTCCATAGCCGCACGCCAGCTGGAACGCGCCATGATGGACTTGCCCAGACTGGCCGCGTACTTGTCAAAGTCGGACAGGTTGACAATGACGCCGGAGGTGTTCACTTCCACCGTCTTGCCGTCCTTGCCGTTGGAAACTTTCAGGGACACCAGCGACACGCCGCCAGCCTGAAGGGCGGACAGCACGGGGGTATCCGTAGACAGCCACTGCTTATAGGCGGTCTCCGTGGCTTCACGGTTGAACGCGGCAATGGCTTCCTGTGCTTCCTTTTCAGCCTTTTCGATAGCTTTGGCATCCTTGCCGTTGATAACGCCGCCATAGGCGCGAGCCTTGGCAAAGGCAGATTCGTACAGCTTGGCGATATTGGCATTCAGGGTCTTGAGTTCAGCGATATTCAACATAGTGGTATTCTCCTCTCAAAATCAGGTTTCTTTGAGCGGCAGACCACCTGCTTAAATCAACTCCTTGATGTTCGGTTTCCACATTCATTGCATCGTTTCAAGGCACATTCAGACGCTAAAAGCGGGCTTTTGACCGATTAAAAATCCCTTCCTGTGCTTTGTCGTGTGCGGATGTTTCCACCTTGCGCATGTACACAGCCCGTACAGGTAGACCCTGCCCCAACGCAATCGAAGCCGTTGAGTGTTCCCGTCACGGCGCGTTTCCCTGCCTATGGCTTGACGCGCTACGGTTATACCATGCTTGCATACACGCTATGCAGTTTTCAAGGTTCACGCCGCAAGCGTCCGTGCATCCCGTGGGGCGTGTGCCCTGCGGTGTGCCGTGTCGCTTTCGACGGTGCCAGCTAAGCATGGGAAAAGAAAAGGGACAATGATTTTCATCCATTTTCACAGCAGGGTAGCTTGCGTTTGTGCGTGTCGTGCGATCGTATAATAGAAGGAATGGAAAAAGGGAAAATGAGAAGATAACAAAAATACTGCACTCAAAGTACAGCATAGCTAAACTTGGCGATACAGGAGAATCAAGGAAAAAAGGTTCGCATAATGCTGATTATGCGAACCAAAACAGCGAAAAACAGGGGGGATATTTTACGTTTTGCGGGAAAATCCGAAAAGAATTTCTTGTTATACCTGATATTTCCCACACTCTGAATCCCTTGATATATAAGGCTTTCACGGCTTAACTTCTCATTGCCTCCGTCAGAGCAGCCATCACTGAACGTAAGAAAGAGCCTGCACACACAAAGTGCAGGCCGATTCATGTACGTACAGTGAAAGAAATTCAGTAACGACAGTAGTTTCGAAATTCCGAACATATGAGCGCTGCAGCGACTGCTTCGCAAGCTATCCTGATAGCTGCTTCACTTGGAGAATCAAGGGACATGTCAGGCGAATGGACGTCTTAGAGGTTCATACTGGCGAGGAGGATTGGATGAAGAGAAAGACCGTACTGGATATACTCCCTGCATCAGAGATTGAAAAATGGAATCCCGGAGATCGCGTGCTGGTGATTGCGGGAACCGGATGCTGCAAAACAACCTGGGTGAAGCAAGTACTATGGCCTTACTGTAAGGAGCATGGCCTTAGTCTCTATACTTTGGCGAATCGGAGCATGCTCAGGGACGACATCAGTCACGGCAGCGATATGTCAGTGCTGACGTATCAGCTTCTGGAACAGAGTCCGAATCATGACGCATGGAACGCAGACGTCATTGTGATGGATGAATGCCATTCGCTTGCAACGGATGTGATGCTGGATTACAGGCGAAACAAAATGCTTCGCTTCTTCGAAAACTCAAATACACTCATCATAGGACTGACAGCCACACCGGTTGAGTGCGTAACGGAACTTTTTGACGAGGACAAAGTGTATCAGCTGGAACGGAATTATTCACAGCTGGAATCTGTGACGCTCTTCTATCAGGAGAAGGACATGAAAGCGATTCTTGAACGGGAGATGAAGGGAGGAGGTCGTATTCTCTGCTTTGTTCGCAGCGCGGCAGCTGGTCTCAGGATGCACCGGCAGATGCCAGATACAGCTTTCATCTGTTCACAGAACGCGCAGCAATGGACGCCAGCGACGGAAAGATACAAAAAAGCTATCAGCAAAAACCGGCGATGGGCAGGTGAACAGGTGCTGCTTGCGACCAAAGTCATGGATGTGGGTGTATCAATAGAAGACCCACAGGTGACAACGGTCATCGTGGAAACGGAGGACTACACGGTAGATTTGATTCAGATGATCGGCCGGATCCGATGTGCTGCCGACCAACGGATTCGCTTGTACATCCGAGTGTTTCCAGCAAGTTATTTGGAACGCCAGAAAAAGCACTTGGTCGATATGAGAATCAGGGTCGATCTTCTGTCCGCAGAGCCTGAGGATCTTAAATATGAGATCAATATGTTTCCACTGATCTTGATCGATGGGACGCAGAACGAGTTGGCAGTCCGCTGGCTGGATCAGCAGATCAGAGATATCTCCAGCGTGATGGAGCGCGGTGCTGAGCAAATCATCAGGGAGCAGCTCTGTCATCCCAAAATTCAAGTTTGGAAGGGAACAACACCGCAGCGTGCGGAGATTGGTATCAGTTTGGCACAGCATCAAGCGATGGCCATCATCGAAGAGATGGGCAACCGCTGCATCTATGACAGAAAGGAACTCTATGCGCGTTTTGCTCAGATCGTTCCATCTGTTCTGAACAAAAGCTCGCTGAGACCGACTCGCAATAACATCAATGAAGCGCTTCGTTGTATGAAGCTCCCGTATCGAGTCAGCTATCATCAACAAGCAAAGGGGCCACTGCGTGGAAAGTACTTTTATCGGATCGATCGGATTGCGCGCTGAAGCAGGACATGCGCAATTCCGGATGTCATATTTTTTCAACTCGACAGCATTTCTCTATATAATATACGGTTAAAAAAATATTCAATTACATTACCCGATTCTGGAGCATGCAGATTCAAAACAGGACTGTCCGTTCTGATATCGATGGTAGAAAAACGAAATTGCAAATTCACACCAACAGTCTATGGACTTAACGACTGTTGGTATTATAATAATAGTGTGCACAGAAAGGAAGGGAACGCTATGAAAATACGTTTAGGTGAAAGCATTCGCAAGCTCCGAAAAGAAAAGGGCTACACACAGGAAAAGTTAGCGGAAGTGTTAGGAGTTACTCCCGGATCAGTTTATAAATGGGAAGCAGACAAAGCCGTTCCTGAAATAGAAATGCTGGTAGACATCGCAGAATTTTTTGAAACCTCTGTGGACGCCATGCTCAACTATGAATGTGAGAAGCTCAGTATGGGAAAGGCCAGTCAAAAACTCCATTCCTTTTTCCTTCAGAAGGATCTGGAGAGCGGTATGCGTTTTGCCGAGCAAGTGCTGATCAAATATCCCAATAGCTTCGATATTGTCTATCACAGCGCGGAGATCTTTTTTCTAACCATGAAGAAAGAAAATATGCAGCGCGCCGTTGACCTCTATGAGCGGGCAGCTGATCTGATCGACCAGAACACCAGGGACGATATCAGTACCGTGTCCATTCAGAACAGAATCGCATACTGCTACTGGTATATGGATCGACAGGATGAAGCAATTGCAATTTTCAAGAAGAACAATGCAGAAGGCGCCAATGATTTCCGAATGGGGTTGTTGCTCTCGCAGAAGCCAGGGCGTGCAGAAGACGCGCTGCCGTACCTGTCTTCTGCAATGATCAGATGCTATAGTGAGCTGTACAATACTTGCATCGGTTATGCCAATGCATATGAAGAATTGGAGAAATGGGAGCAGATCATCGATCTCATCAGCTGGTTCTATGCATTGGGCAATGGATTGCGTCACCCCGACGTCATCAACTGGATGGACCGCGGAAATGTGAAGCTGTGCCTGATTCTGGCTGAAGTGAATCGGAGACAGGGGCACGAAGAGGAAGTTATGCATTGGCTCGCGAAGGCGAAGGAGACGGCGCTACGCTTTGATTCTGCCCCGGATTTCAGGACACATCATGGGCTTCGATATAGCCACGGGGAACAGGCAGCCATGTCTTATGACGATATGGGCGATACAGCTATGGATGTGATCTTGAATTTCCTTGCGGATGAAACTGCGGGTAGTGGTCTGCGTCCCCTTTGGAAGCAAATGAGTGATACGCATCAAGGAGGATAATGTTATGTCAAAAGCGGCCATACAGAAGCGCCGTCGAACTTACACAAAACAATTTTACCGCGGCAATTCTTTCGCCTTCCTGATCACAGTGTTCGTAACCATATTGCTGGTCTGCGGCAATCTGATGATATCATGGCTGTGCCAGGTGTTGGTGGATATCTCTACAGGTGCAGACGTTGGTTTCACGCTGATGGAAGTCATGCTTTTGTGCGTTGGATGTGTTGGGGTGTTTATACTGGGCATGGGCTTGTCCTATGTAACCAAGCCACGGTTTATCGCCCGGGCGATCGGGCAGTACCGGGAACATGTCTTTGAGAAGCTTGCTCAAAAGGGAATCTCAGCATTTTCCGGGGAGAACACGTCTTTCTATATCAGTGCCTTGAGTAATGACGCCAACACCATCGAAACGGACTATCTTTCCAATATCTTTTTATTGATTGATGATATCCTGTTGTTCTTCGGTTCCTTCGCGCTGATGCTGTGGTATTCACCGCTGCTGACAGCCATGGCAGTCATTCTGGCACTGCTGCCGGTGGTGGCGTCTCTGCTGGCTGGTAACCGGGTAGCGAGGGCGGAAAAACTGGTTTCAGACAAAAACGAAGCATATACCTCCACGCTGACGGATAGCCTCTCTGGTTTCGCGGTGGTCAAGGCCTTCCGGGCTGAGGCAGCTATGTGCCGTCTGTTTGGACAGCGCGTCCGGGAAGTGACTGAGGCAAAAACCCTTCGCAGGAAAACACTGATCATTGTGCAGAGTATGGGGCTGATTGCAGGACTGATCGCTCAGCTGGGCGTGTTCATTGCGGGTGCTGCCATGGCGCTGAACGGCCAGACGATTTCTGCCGGCATGCTGATTGCCTTTGTGAACCTCATGAACTTTGTAGTCAATCCCATCGGCACGGTTCCTCAGTACCTTGCCCAGCGAAAGGCATCATGCGCACTGATTGACAAGCTGGCAGATGCGCTGGATGAAAATGTGAGGGAGGAAGGCAAAAAGCATAAGGCTGACCTTTCAAACGGAATCCATGTGGAGGACTTGTCCTTTGGCTATGAAGAAGGCAAGCCTGTGCTGCAGCATGTAAACTATACCTTCGGCGCAGGGAAAAGCTATGCCATTGTGGGCGCATCTGGATGCGGTAAGAGCACTCTGCTCAATCTGTTGATGGCAGCGCATTCGAACTATGAGGGCGCAATCCGCTATGATGAGACTGACCTCAAGGATATTCAGAGCGAGAGTCTCTACGACATGGTTTCCATTGTGCAGCAGAATGTGTTCATTTTCAACGCCTCTATTCGGGATAACATCACCATGTTCACCGCTTTTCCAGCGAAAGAGGTGGAACAGGCCATCCATCTGTCCGGCTTGTCCGATCTGATCAGAGAACGGGGCGAGGATTATCTCTGCGGTGAAAAC
>Ga0129315_1001279_pt1 | contig 10700 bp, 11 predicted proteins | sample Cm827metagenome_FD_94432 | JGI IMG/M metagenome (GOLD analysis project Ga0129315, IMG submission 94432) | Eastern black-and-white colobus group fecal microbial communities from Wisconsin, USA - Cm827 metagenome | ecosystem: Host-associated > Mammals > Digestive system > Large intestine > Fecal...
ATTCACCCATTTAAATTTTGGATTTGTGCATTTATTCAATCGGCAAATTATGTTGCTTCAAAAAAGATAGCTTATCCCAATATCCTCTCTGAAACAGGATTTTACCATTTACAACTTGGAAAAATCCACAGCCACGCAATCCCAATGGATCTTTCCATTCTAAAATTGCCCATTGCCCATCTTCAAAGATATTCTCTACAATGGCTACCATATCGGCGGTGGCAAATTCTGTTGTAAACATTTCTTTGATTGCGTCTATCCCAATCACGGGGGCATTTGTCACCTGATGATTGGTTGCATTGTCATGGTACAGGCTTACGATTGCTTCTACATCGTGATTATTAAAAGCATCTACCCATTTGCATACTACTTCTTTTGGCCGTAACATTTTCTTTCCTCCTCAAATTGGAATTTGTTGAATTACTATAAGTATATCATATCATTTCACACAATCATAGCCTGTGATTTCAAAGGCAGTAACAGGTGAAAGTGAAGCATCCTTGAGTGCCGATTTTTTCAGAGTTATAATAGACATATACAGGAAATAGGAGGTAAATCCAATGCGGATCATTCTGAAAATCATCGCCGCTCCTTTCGTGCTGGTGCTGACCCTGCTTGTGGCTGCGCTCTCGTTCCTGCTGAGTCTTTCCGCTGGCGTTCTGTCGATCCCCGCTTCTCTGCTGGGCATCCTGAGTGTGCTGATTATTGTTTGGGAGGGCGATATGCAAACAGGCGTCGCCGGGCTGATCATGGCCTTTGCCATTTCGCCCTTTGGTCTGCCGGCTCTTGCCGGGTGGCTGCTGGGCAAGCTGGACGATCTCAACTACGCCTTGCGGGGCTTCATCACAGGCTGATACTTCTGGTCACGGTGGCCAGAAGATGCAGAAACGGCGGCTAACCACAGCCGCCGTTTGCCACATTAGAGAGGAGGGCCGCCCACGGCCACAACCTATATCAAACCCCATAAGCAGGCCGCCAAGCGGACGGCTCTGCAAAGTCTGAAAGACCGCTTCGACTACGGCCTGAACCCGGAGAAGCTGGGGGCGGTGTCCTCCTACCTCTGTGATCCCGCCACGGCCCACGCAGAGTTTATGGTGGTAAAAAATCAGTATGAGGGGGAAACAGACCGCAAGGCCGAGCGCGGCGCGCTGTGCTACCAGATCCGTCAGGCGTTCCCGCAGGGCGAGGTGACGGCGGAGGAGGCTAACCACATCGGCTACGAAACGGCGATGCGCTGGACAAAGGGAAAATATCAATTCTTTGTCTGCACCCATATAGACAAGGATCATATTCACAACCACATTTACTACAACTCCACGGCTTATGACCGCTCCCGGAAGTTCCGCAACTTCATCGGCTCCACCTTTGCCCTGCGGCGGCTCTCTGACCGGGTGTGTCTGGAGCACGATCTGTCCGTCATTTCCAACCCCAAACTCCACAGCAAGGGCCGCTTTCTGCACTATGGGCAATGGCTGGGCGGGGATCAAAAGCTCTCCTATAAGGAGCAGATACGCCTTGCCATTGACACGGCCCTGACCGAGCGCCCCGCCGACCTTCCCGACTTCCTGCGGCGCATGGAACAGGCGGGTATTGAGGTGAAGCGCGGGCGGGGCGGCGTGATCTCGTTCCGAGTGTCAGGACAGGAGCGGGCAACCCGTTTCCGGGCATCCACGCTGGGGGACGGCTACGGCCCGGAGGATGTTCAGGCTGTCATTGAGGGCAAGTCTCCCACCCGCAAGGCCGAGCCCAGGCATGGCTCACGTCCCGCGCCCCAGCGGGTCAATCTGCTGATCGACATTCAGGAACGCATGAGCCACGGCAAAGGCCCGGCCTATGAGCGGTGGGCCAAGGTCTACAACTTGAAACAGATGGCCGCCGCCCTGCAATTTCTGAAAGAAAACAATCTGATGGAATACGACGAGCTGGCGGCCAAGACCGAGGCGGCCACGGATCGCTTTCATGCGCTGGCCGGAGAGATTCAGCAGACCGAGGCCGAGCTGTCCAAGGTATCCGATCTTATGGCTGCTGTGGTGAGCTACGCCAAGACCCGGCCCGTGTTCGATGGCTACAAGGCGGCCCGGTACAGCAAGAAATATCTTGCCGCACATGAGGCCGAGCTTGCCGACTGCCGGGCGGCCAAGGCCGCGCTGGGTGAGCTTTTGGGTGGGGCCAAGCTCCCCAAAATGGACGCACTCAAAAAGTCCCGCTGTGAACTGACGGAAAAGAAAAAAGCCCTTTACGCCGACTACCGCAAGGCCCAACAGGAGATGCGGGAGCTGGTGGCGGTCAAGGGCAGCGTGGATCATCTGCGCGGCCTGACGGACGGCCAGCGCAATAAGGAACAGACCCGATAGGACTGTGACACAGACAAGAGTGCTTCTGGCCACGGTGGCCAGAAGTACAGCGGGTTTGGGGAGCAACCCCAACAAGCATTTTTGCCGCCCCGGTGGGGGCGCAAAAAAGCAAGTGTCCATACACTTGCATTGCTTGCCGCTAACGCGCACCCCCGGAAACCCCACGAAAAAACGGAGGCCGCGCCTTTCCTTACGCTTCCTCCGTTTCTTTCGCTTCTTTAATTGAGCGGATAATGGTTTCCACCAACCGCAAGTCCTTTTCGTCCATAGAGTTGAGCATGATATTGATGCGCTTTTTGCAAGCGTCATCTGCGCTCATGTCGGGATAAAAGAACTGATCCACCGATATATCGAACCTTGTCACCAGCTGATAGAAAATGTTCAGGCTGGGATGCTGGCCGTCGTTTTCATGGTACATGACGGTACGGGGATCGCGGTCAATGATACAGGCCAGTTGCTCCTGTGTCATGCCGCTGGCTTCTCTTTTGCGCTTGATCTCGCGCCCTATATCGTGGAAATCAAACTTTCGCTCGTCGCGTTCAAATTGCATAGACATCACCCAATGTAATTTTACATTTCGGGTATTAGTATTTGAACGATTTATAATTTCACACAATATCATATTTAATTTCACGAAACTGCTGACTTGAACACACCAGTACTTTCGAGACTAATCTTCGTTGGCCTAACAATATAAAAGGGAAATTTTTGAATTATACTCCCAACCGCTTGACCGATTCGGTTATTAGTGCTATACTCTGAATAACCGAAACGGTTATTTTTGTAAAAAGGAGGAAATGAATTGGATAAATTTTTGGCCCTGACCGAAGAAAAGAGATTGACCATTCTCAATGCGGCGCTCCAGTGCTTCGGCAAGTTTGGTTATGAAAAAGCCTCAATCAATGATATTGCGGTAGCCGCACACATTTCCAAAGCGTCTGTGTTTCAGTATTTCGGCAGTAAAAAGCAACTCTACATTTACCTGCTGGAATACTGCAAGAAAATCATAGAGGGAATATTTGATAAGGAAGCACTCGATTCCCAAACAGATTTGTTCGACAGGATCATGACTTCCAGCAAAATAGAAATGGAGAGTTTCAAAACACAGCCCTTCATTCTCCAATTTATTTCCAGCGTCTGGGAGGAAACTTCTCCCGATGTACTGGATTCGCTGGCCATCCTGACGGAAGAAACCTGCAAGTTCAGAAACGATATGATTTTGCGGGAAGATGACGCTTTGAAATTCAAGAACCCGGAAGATGCTGGCCCTGTATTCCAAATGCTTCTGCTGATGGCCGAGGGCTATGCGGCCCGATACCGTGGAGCGGACACTTTTGATTTTGATACCGTCATGGATGATTTTCAAAAGAACATCGCGATTTTGCGGAAAAATTTTTATAAGGAGGAGTATTTGAAATGAGTGAACAAGCGATTGTCTTGAATGAACTGACCAAGCACTATGGGAAGCATCGAGGAATCAATAACCTCAGCTTCTCTGTCAACCAGGGAGAGTTTTTCGGCTTTATCGGCCCCAACGGTGCGGGTAAGTCCACCACAATCCGCACCCTAATGGGGCTGATCCGTCCCACCGGAGGCAGTGCATCTATCTTCGGTTTGGACTGTCACTCCAAGGCCAGCGTCATTGCCAAGGATGTGGGCTATCTGCCCAGCGAGAACAGCTATTACGAAAACATGAAAGTCCGTGAACTTTTGCAGTACACCGCCGATCTGTACGGCATGGACTGCAAGGCAAAGATGAAGGAGCTTGCCGACAGGCTCAATCTGGATTTGTCCCGCAAGATTGCAGACCTTTCTCTGGGCAACAAGAAAAAGGTGGGTATCGTGTCTGCCATCATGACTTCGCCCAAACTGATCATTATGGACGAACCCACCAGCGGATTAGACCCGCTAATCCAGCAGGCATTCTACGATATTCTGAAGGAGGAAAACTGCCGGGGCGCTACCGTGTTTTTTTCCTCCCATGTACTGAGTGAGGTGCAGAAACTGTGTGACCGGGTGGCCATTCTGAAAGAAGGACAGCTTATTGGCATACAGTCCATCAAAGAACTGCGTGAGAGCGGCTATAAGAAAGTCTCTCTGAGCGCAAAGGAGGCTATCCCTCGCGATTTCTTTAATTTGTCCGGCATTGCCAACTATGCGGAGACTGCGGATAAGACCTCTGTTTCCTTTATGTATAACGGAAATATCACGGCCATCATTGATAAAATCCACCTGCTTTCTCTGGACGATGTGCTTTTGGAAGAGCCCTCTCTGGAAGAGATCTTCATGCACTACTATGAATAAAGGAGGTGTCAGGCATGGTCATTTTTAAGTATGAACTGAAAAGGCACCGCAAATATATCTTGGGTTGGGCCATTGCCTTGGCTCTGTGCGTTTTTTTGATGACGCCTACTTATTACAGCTTTATGGATGTTTCCACAGGAGACCTCTATGAAACGCTGGGTACGAGTGATTTTTACAAGGGCGTTGGCGTGTCCATGGAATATCTGACCTCACCGTTGGGCATTTATGCGTTTCTCACCAGCTTTTTTATGATTGCGTCCGGTATTTTCGGGATGCACTTCGGTATCGCCATTCACACCAAGGAGTGCTCGGAGCGAACCTCCGAATATCTGTTTACAAAGCCCTATACCCGAAAAACGATTTACTGGGCAAAGGCGTTCACGGTTTTTTTCGGCGTAGTGGTCGTGAGCATGGTATATCTTCTCGCCTCTTTTTTGGCGCTGGCCCTGTTCCGCTCCGGCATTGACTGGGGAGAGTTCTTTCTGATCGCTCTTTCCCTTATGCTGGTCACGCTGTTCCTTGCAGCTATGGGGCTTTTGGTAGGAATTCTATTTTCACGCAATCGAAGCCCACTTTTGACTGCCGGGTTAATTGTCTTTGTCGAGTACTGCGTTACCAGCTTCTCCAACATTGTCAGCAACCGTGCCATTAGTTTTCTGTCCCCGTACTCGTTCTTTAGTGCGGCTGAGATTTCCAAATCTGGCTTTTATGAGTTGGATTACTTGGGATGGTGTGTGCTGCTATTTGCCCTGTTTTTGGTGCTGTCTTACCGTGTCTTTTTGAAAAAAGACATCCAGTTCCGCTCATGAGGGGGTGCAAAGATGAAAACATTGGTGAAAAATGAGTTCCGCCAAACCAGAAAGACCCTGCTGATCTGGCTGGGGATCATGTTACTGCTGTGCGGATTCTGCTATTTTGAACTTTTATCCTTGAAGGACAGTCTGGATGAGATGGCCCGGACAGTCGGCCAATTCCCTCGCTTGATCATGATCATGTTCGGTGTGAAAGGGGATCTCACGACGGCCCTTGGTTGGTACGCGTGTATCTATTTTTGGGAGGGGCTGTTGGCCTTTGCCTATGCAATCTCTCTGGGCCTGTCCTGTGTGGCGAGGGAAAAGAAATTTGGGACATCCGAATATCTGTTCACAAAGCCTGTGGAGCGAAAAACCATAGTTTTGGCAAAGGTGATTGTTTCATCGGTGAACCTGCTGGTATTTTCCCTGTTCAGCGGTGTGTGCAATTACTTTGCGGTCATCCTCCCGATGGGGGGACTGGAACAGCCGGGAGCTGGAACTGCAACTGTGGTTGGAATGTTCTTGACACAACTTCTGTTCTTTGCCTTGGGCCTACTGTTTGCCAGCCTCTTCAAATCTTATAAGGCTGCGGTTCGTGTCGGTACGGTTTTCGTATTGGCCGCCTATGCTGTCGCCATCACCGCCGAGTACGCTGGGAACCGTTTCTTAGACTATCTGACCCCTCTGCGGTACTATGATGTGTATGAAGTAGCACTAAATGGCGTCTATCTTTCCTCCATCGTCTTAACAGTACTCATTGTGGGCGCGTGTGTAATGGTTTCTACAAGGCGGTGGAAACTGCGTGAGTTGTAAATGTAATTGTCCATAGATATTCTACTATCTGATGAAAAACAAAGAATGAAAAATACCGAATGGCTATTATGCCCCAACTGCAACAACAAAACGAGAATTAAAATCTGTGATAATACAGTACTTGAAAATTTTCCGCTATACTGTCCGAAGTGCAAACAGGAAATAATAATCAGCGTAAAACAATTCAATACCACAGTTATCACAGAGCCAGACGCATAGACGCAGAGCCGATAACCCGTTATCTTTTTGGTGCGGTTTATCGGCTCTTTGCTTTTGCTCCTGAAAACAAGCGCACCAAGACACAAAACCGTTGCACTACAACGATCTTGCGCTTGAGATGTCGCGGCGGTTGAAATAGTTCATTTCAGCCGCCGTTTTCCTTTTGAAAAATTGGAATACGGGGGGCGTGTTAAAGTCGCCCTTTTTTGAGGACACGGCGGTATCCGGGAGGTATCGCCGTGTCCGTTTCGCTATTCCATAGCCCGCATGATCTTCAACCGCTAAAAAAAGCGTAGCTCCCCCTCCGGGATCGTCTGGCTACAAACATGAAATTAGCCAGTACATTAAATGCAATAATTTTTCGTGCGTCCGCATAGCGTCATGCTGTGCGGGCGTTTTTGTATGCCCCCGCCCTTGCTTCTGGTCACGGTGGCCAGAGGCTCCCCGATGTCGTGGGCCGCCTGTTCTCCATTTTGATCCGCACCCACCAAAGACTTTGAAATGGAGGACAATTTTATGACTACGATCAACCTGAAACGGTATTACCCCTATATGACCGAAAACATGACGATGGAAGTGTCTGACGAGATCGCCGCCGTCCTCTCTATGGGTGGCCGTCTGTGTGACAGCTACAAGCGCCAGAAGCGCAGAAACGGTGAGTGCTCCTTGGACACCGATCCCGGCTTCGAGGCCGACGTGCTCCACGGCCCCATGACCCCGGATGAGTACATGGACAAGCAGGAGCGCGATCTTGCCCTCTATGACGCGCTGGCCCAGCTCCCGCCCGTTCAGGCCCGGCGGATCTATCAGCACTATATCCTCGGCAAGAGCAAGGCCGAGATTGCCGCCGCCGAGGGCGTGGGCAAAAGCCGGGTCTGCTGTTCGATTGAACGGGGCTTGGCCAGCCTGAAAAATATTTTGGAAAATTCTCTCTAACAGGGAGTACTTTTGCCTCCTAAGTGCCCTGATAGATGAGAGGTACATTTCTTCTCGCTGACAACTGAATAGACAGTACTCCAGATACGAAACCCGCGTGATAGCGACGTAAGGTGCGCCGCCACGACAGCCAGCTTTAGGAGGTGATGGACAAGCTGGCCGAGCGATCTACGCAGCCTTTAACCCGGTGCTGGCAATCCGGGCGCGAGGACAGCGCGGGGGATAATGAAACTTGTTCACGCCCTCCCACGGACTTGAGGGGGAGTCCCTGCCGTATGCGCCAGCCCTCCACGGGCAGCGGTATCGCGGGGCTATGCAGCCGGGGCCACCGGCGGTCTGGAATACTCCCCGCGCCGGGGATGCGTGGCAAATACGGCGTACATATCAATCAGGGAACCGAAGATCTGGGGTCTTTCTGTCTTGTGACAGCCCAAACTTAACCCGGCCCGGCGGTTCTCTCCATTGTGGATTGAAATGGAATAAAACAGTCTCCCTGCTTCTGGTCATCGTGACCAGAGGTGGGGCAAGGTCAAAGGGCGGCGCTTCTCAGCGCCGCCTTTCAGCGTTTCCCCACAGGACAACGGGAGACTGATGGTACAAACGATTGTGACTTGTGAGGAGGTACTATATGCCAAAAGCTGATGCCGTCTTTGCAATTGACGGCTATGAAGTGTCGGCCACCTTTGCCGAAAAGCGAAACCAGGCAGCCCTGAGTCAAGTGAAACAGATCCTGCTTTCATCTTTTGCGAACAACGCTTCTAAAGCGAGGCCCGTGGACATCCTTGCATTATCGCCCCAGCGGAGCGATAATGTAGATGGTGGTAGACACTATGTACCTTGACAATTTCATACTTCTGACGTATTGATCCGCGCTCTCAATTTGACTGATACGAATTGAGAAAGGACGGATCATTACATGGAAAATCAAGTTATTATAGGAAATCGGGTCGATTGCTTATATAGAGTGTCCACCGACAAGCAGGTGGACTACAACGACAACAGCCAAGCCGACATTCCCATGCAGCGCAAGGAATGTCATCGCTTTTGCGAGAAAATGGGCTGGACGATTGTGCATGAAGAACAGGAGGACGGTGTTTCCGGCCACAAGGTACGGGCTGAAAACCGGGACAAGCTCCAAATTATCAAGGAACGCGCCAAGCAGGGCAAGTTTGATATTCTGCTTGTTTTTATGTTTGACCGCATCGGGCGCATTGCTGACGAAACGCCGTTTGTTGTGGAATGGTTTGTAAAGAACGGCATCCGGGTATGGAGCACCCAAGAGGGCGAACAGCGGTTTGACAATCACACCGACAAACTTACCAACTATATCCGCTTCTGGCAGGCGGACGGCGAAAGCGAGAAAACCTCTATCCGCACGAAAACAGCGTTGGGCCAGCTTGTAGAGGAGGGCGGCTTTAAGGGCGGCAATGCCCCCTATGGTTACGACCTTGTAAAAAGTGGACGCCTGAACAAGCGCAAGCATGAGCTTTACGAGCTGGTCATCAATGAGGCCGAAGCCGCTGTTGTCCGCACAGTCTTTGATAAGTATGTGCATGAGGGGTTCGGCGCACAACGGATCGCAACCTACCTGAACAATCTCGGCTACCGGGCAAGGACAGGTAAAATGTGGCACCACGCCAGCATCCGTGGCATGATCTGCAACCTGACCTATACGGGCGTTCTGCGGTGCGGCGCAAGTCGTTCTCAGGTGCTCCCGCATTTGCAGATTATCGAGCCTGAGCTATTTGAAGCCGCCCAAACTATACGGACAAGCCGGGCCAATGCCGCCGAAGCGGAACGCACAGTCCCAATGAACACAAGGGGCAATTCGCTTCTTGCCGGGAACGTCTTTTGCGGCCATTGTGGGGCGCGTTTGTCCCTTACTACTAACGGCAAGGCTTATCCCTGCAAAGACGATCCAAACCGCGTTGTAAAGCGGGTACGGTATATCTGTTATGGAAAAACCCGCAAGCAGACCGAGTGCGACGGGCAGACGGGCTACACGGCGCATATTCTGGACGGCATTATTGATAAGATTGTGCGCCAGATATTTGAGCGTATGAAAGCGATTCCCAAAAGCGAGATCGTCAATGCCCGGTATCGTGAAAAGATGGAAGAACGAAAAATCCGGCTCCGCAGCGTAAAGGCTGATTATACCAAGGCTGCTGTCGAGCTGGACACCCTGAAAGCAGAAGTAATTAAGGCAATCCACGGCGAAAGCGTATTCCCCAAGGAACTGCTTGCTTCTCTAATCTCTGAGGCCGAGGCCAAATGCCGGGAATTGCAAGTGGCCTTTGAACAGGCCCAAGCCGACTATGATGAGGGGCAGACGGTTCTGCAATCTCTGAACGCTCAATACGATGATATTATTTCGTGGGCTGAAATGTATGACACCGCCAGCATGGAGGCCAAGAAGATGATCGTCAACTGCCTGATCAACAGGGTGGAAGTCTATCGGGACTACAAACTGCACATTGACTTTAATATTGATCTGGAGCAGTTCAGCGTGGGCATGGACATTGTGGAAATCGCCGCATAAAGCAAAAAACCCGTTTCTTTACAGAAACGAGTTTTTTGTGCTTCTTCTTGAAGATGGTGGAGATAAGCGGGATCGAACCGCTGACCTCTTGAATGCCATTCAAGCGCTCTCCCAGCTGAGCTATACCCCCAGATGTGAAGAAGCAAGATATAAAGTTTTGATTGCTTAGGAGCAGGGGTATGTAACCGCTTAGCTCACGCTCCCAGCTGAGCTATACCCCCGTATGAACTTGCCGCACCCGCGGAACGAATGTTATCTTACCAGAGTGAGAAGGATTTGTCAACAGATTTTTGCAAAAAAACAATATAAATTTTTTCGCGGGAAGGGGGGAGGGATTTTCCCCTGAAAATCGGGAAAAGCCGTTGCGAAAAGAAAGGGCTTACTTTATAATCTAATGTAGAAGCCTATAGCCTGTGACAAGGAGGGAAAGGATGAAAACGCTGATTCGACAGGGCCGGCTGGTGGATCCCGTTGCTGGGATCGGCGGCGTGATGGATATTCTGATCGAGAACGGAAAGATCGCCGTGATCGGCAGCACCATCTTGGACCAGGAGGCGGAGATCATCGACGCCAGAGGGCTTACGGTCTGCGCCGGGCTGGTGGATATGCACGTCCACCTGCGGGAGCCGGGGTTTGAATATAAAGAGACCATTGAGACGGGCACCAGGGCCGCCGCCGCCGGCGGCTTTACCACGGTGGCCTGTATGCCGAACACCCGGCCTGTCACCGACCGGCCGGAGC
>Ga0129315_1001281_pt1 | contig 10690 bp, 11 predicted proteins | sample Cm827metagenome_FD_94432 | JGI IMG/M metagenome (GOLD analysis project Ga0129315, IMG submission 94432) | Eastern black-and-white colobus group fecal microbial communities from Wisconsin, USA - Cm827 metagenome | ecosystem: Host-associated > Mammals > Digestive system > Large intestine > Fecal...
AAGCCTTACTATAATTTATAACTGGTATATCTTTTAATACTAATTTTCTTAAGATATCCATAGCTTCTTTGTCCCCGCCAGCTAAATTAATAGTTATTTTATTACTATCAACAGATATTTCTTTTATTTCTGGCTGTTCTTTTAAAATCCCAATAGCCTCTTGAACTTTATCCATAACAGTTATATTTATAGGGGCAGTACCAGATGCCATTAACATAACTTCTTCTACTGTTCCTTCACAAACTATAGCTCCATTTTTAATTATTCCTATTCTAGTACATATTTCACCAAGTTCAGATAATATATGAGAGGAAACTATTATAGTCTTTCCCATTTCCTTAAGATTTTTTAATATTCCCTTCATTTCAAATCTTGCTCTTGGATCCATACCTGAAGCTGGCTCATCTAATATTAGTACTTCTGGATTATGAACTAAACATCTAGCTAGGCATAGCCTTTGCTTCATTCCTCTAGATAATCCATCTACATTTGCATCATATTTATCCTGTAAATTTACAAGTTCTAGTAAGTCCAAGGATAATTTTCTTGCTTCCTCTCCAACTATTCCATATATGGATGCATAAAATTCTAAATACTCTATTGCTTTTAAATTATCATAAACTCCAAAGAAATCAGGCATATATCCTATTTTATCTTTTAAGGCTCTATTGTTTTTTATAGCATCTATACCATCTACATAAACCTCTCCACTATCTGGGGAAAGAAGCCCTGATACTATCTTCATAGTAGTACTTTTTCCTGCACCATTTGGTCCTATAAATCCAAAAATCTCACCTTTTTGGATTTCTAAGTTTAGGCCTTTTAATGCTTTAAAACTACCATAGGATTTTTCAAGATTTTTTATAACTAGCATTATCTTTCCCTCCCTTTAACAGTTATCATTGGAATCATTGCTTGACCCTTCATATCATCTACAGTATATTTAATTTTAATATTATTATTATTTATATAGTTTTCTAAATCAGCTATTTTTTCATAGCCATTATACATATTAAGCTTATCATAAGAATCTGTTTTATAATTGTAGATATATCTATCTGCAGACTCTTGACCTGAATAACCATATCTATCTACCCCTTGCTTAATAATTAAATCTACAATTTCTATATTACTGTCTACTTTATAATTAAATACCACATCTCCTTGTCCATAGATATATCCATTATATTCATCTATATGAACATTGCTTGATGCTGACTCCACAGTTCCTTCAAAATATCCATCTGGGAAATTATAATCTCCATTTTTATCTTTAAATTCTAATTCTGCCTCTTGAACTATAGCTGTTGTATCGAACTTAGAAATTGATTTTTTTCCAAAATTAATACCATATTCTATAGGTAAATCTGTTATTGCAATTAATTTAACACCTTTATTAATAGAAATTTCATTAGCTACAGCTCCAAGTAAAGCTGAAACTCTTACTATATTTTTAAATTCATCACTTTTTAATTTATCCTTATTATTCCATCTTGCTTCATAATATTTTTGATTTAATGTATCAGCATAAGCCTGTAAGCTTGCTACTCCTACTGTTTTTAATTCAGAAATTTCTTTTTCCTCATCCTTCTCTAGGGCTCCCATGTCCCAAACATTTCTTCCAACAACTAATAGTAATCTATTAATATCATAGCCTGAAGTATTTTTAACTTTCCCATTTAAGTTTCCTTCAGATAGTTTAAACTCTGATTCTATTTTAGAAAGCACTTCTTCCTTTCCAGTTACCTCAAAAGATTTCATATCTAAGGCATCACTATTATGGAAAGTAAAATAAGAATTATTTCCACTATAAGTGGTCTTAACCCTCAATACATTACTAATTTCTTCTTCTTGATTTCCATAATAATAGTTATCAGTAGTGGAATAATTCATAGTTAAATCTTCTGGCTTTTCAATAATTACATCAGATTTATATTTTGTACCTATTCCTATATAACCCTTAGCTATTGATTTGCCATCTTTGTCTACAGATATTATATTATTTTGGTTTAATACAATATCATTCACCCTTGTTTTAGAACCCATAAAGTAAATTATTAATGTAAATAATATTGATGCTAAAGGTATTGCAATCCATGCAAAGTCTCTTTTATTTATCTTCTTTAAAATTATATAAATAGCTATTCCAATTACAGATATATATATTACAAGTACAATAATTAAGGATCTAATTCCTACTATTTCATTAATAGGAATATATCTTGTTAATTCACTTGTTCTATAATATCCTTGACCATATCCACCATTATAATTTATATTAGCCATATTATTTATAGCATCTAATAATAAAGAATTAATAAAACTTTTAGAATCCTTTGATGATATAAAAGGCTCTAACCCTAAATCAAAGGTTGTAACTAATATTTCTCCTTTTCCTTTTTCAATAGAATATGCTAAGGGATTTATTTCATCTCCTATTTTAATTTTTCCACCTTTAACTTCTAAATCTGAAAAAATTAAATTTAAGTTTTCATCTACTATTTTCACATTTTTTTCTTTATTACCTTTTGATTTTATATCCAAAAAGTCACTATCTATATTATTAATAGTTTTTGCCTCATTAGCCCCTGCCCCTATTATTAAAGTACCACCTTTATTTAACCAAGAATTTAAAGCCCTATATTGTTCCTTCTTTAAGTTTGCCATATTATAATTATTAATAAAAATTACATTCAAACCATCTATGTTTAAACTATTTTCTCCAATTAGCTTTTCATCTAACTGTACTTTTTCAATTGCTCCTTGTACTTCTTGTATACCTTTATATGGATTATTCATCTCAAAGAAAATACTTCCTGTATAGCTTAAAGCTGTAGGATCATCTGTTAATATCCCCATAAAGAGATTTGATTCTGAAACTCTACCATTTGAAATTAAGCTTTTCTTTTCAAATAAAACCTTTCCATTCTCCATAAGATTAACTGTAATCTTACTAGAACCTTCTAAGATCTTAATTGGTATAGTTACCTTTCCTGTTTCGCCTTTAGCTACAGAAATCTCCTTACTATAAGCATCATAAGTAGATGTATAACTACCAGATGTTCTTATTTCCACTTCACCATTAAAATCCTTTTCAGAACTAGTAAATTCAACAGTAATAGGAATATATTTTAAGGCTCTATATTTTCCTTCTATTCCTGAAGTAATCTTCATTTCATAAGCTTCAGCTTTCTTCTCATCTGCCTTAGCCACAAAACTTCCAATAGGTAAAGTAAAAATTATTAAAGCTACTATAGCAATTATTATGCTGTTTTTAAAAAATGCTTTCATTATTTAACCCCCTTAAATTGCATTTATTATATATTTAAATTTTAAACCAAATAATAGAAATTTATCTTAACAAATCCTTAAAATTTTCTTATTTTGTTTAAATAAACTAAATAAATATCATTAAATTTATATTATTTTAATTTTACTACTATTATCTCTATTTTTCTATATAATGTTAAAACTTTATAATTTTGTAATTTTTTGATGAAGTAAGATTATTTCCACATTAATTTACTGTTTTAAGTTTATGTAAACTTTTTAATAAATATAAAAATAAAAGACTATTACATGAACTTAGCATATAATAATCTTTTAATAAGTTATTTTCTTCCCTTATAATTTTTTAATAACCTTATATAATGGTTAGCTTCCCTTAATACATGGTCTGCCAAAAGTGGTAATATTATAGATTTTATTTTACAATCCTCTATTCCTTCTGTTCCTGCTTTTTTAAAGTCTCTTAATTTAATCGTCTCCATTAACGTCTCATCACTAACACTTGAAATTGTTGCACTAGTCATATTTTTTGCCTTTTGAATTAGCTCACAAAACTCTTTTGCAAATTCATTTGAAGTATTTATTAATTCATCTTCACTTGGATCTAATAGTCCTCTAATAAATAAAGAATGCTCCATCATAATTTGATCCCAAAATAATTCAGTTTCTTTAATATCCTTTTCTTCAATGTCTTCATTATTTTCAATGTCATATACATAAGAACGATATAATTTAGCTTCACGTATTATATGTTCAATCAGTAATGGATAATTTGAAGTAAACAACTTACATGATAACATTTCATTTAAAATTCTAGTCTTCAAATCTATAAGTCCATCTAATAACTTTATAACTTTACAATTAAGTTTTTTTACTGTACTTATTGTTTTAGTATCGGACTCTATATCTTCTTTACTATTTAATTTAGATTCCATAATAGTTATTTTAGAATTAATTTCTATTCCCGTATAGAATTCTGTCTTTCTTTCAGTACTTAAAGTATGCTCAGTATAAATTTCTCCAGAATCTAGAACACGTCTTCTAATATTTCCATCACTTAACTTAACCGCTTCTAATAATATTTTTTCAAATTGTACCTTATAATCATTTGCTTCCTTAGAAAGTTTAGTGTTTTTAGGTGTGAATCCTGCTTCTAAAAAAAGAGAGTGCTCCTTCATTATACGTGCAAAAAACAGGTGTAGCTCCAAAGATAAAAATACATACCTTTTACGACTTAACATAGCTCTTCTCCAATAAATTATTTATTATAGTATATTTTAAAATTCCCCTTTATATTCTTGTAAAATGAACAATTACATTTACTTTGCATAATCTATTGTATAAGTTCTTATTTCAAATGATATTAAATGAGGGGAATGTATATGAAAAAAATCAAAGAAATTATGAATGATATGAATAATATTAGTCAACAAATCGTAACAACAATAAGCAATGAATTAGAAGCAGAAGAAGTATTAGATACTAAAGTTCCAGTTACTCCTTCATGTGTTTCTACTGAAAGCACATGTGCTAATGTCGATGCTAATAGCCGTAATGTACCATTCTGTGCTGTAATAAAGTTACCAAATAACTTCATCCCAGATTTCACAAATCCTGGACTTAGGATAATCTATGATTTAAGTTGTCTAAGAGCTGTAGTTGAACCATGTTGTTATAATGGAGTTTCAAAGTGGGATGTTAGAATAATAGGATGTATTTCATTTATTGCAAATATAAACATTTTAAATACACCAGGGGTAAATGGAAATTGTGTTTTCCCATTTCCTAATACTGTAGCAGCATGTAGCAGTAATAATGCTTGTTTAAATATAGTTATTTGTAACAAATATAATTATGAAAGCGCTGTAATTTCTCGTGCTAACCTTATATTAAATTGTGATACTGTAACTATACGAAATCTTGATTTTTCATTTAATCCTAAAGATTCCTTTGCAAAAGTAACAGGTGATTTTGTACTACCAGATTGCCCATAACATACATTAAAGACTAATTGCTATTTTTTAATTTATATTATAGATTAAAAATATAACTTTTTAGCTTCATAGAAGAAGTTATACATTCTTTCTATGAGGCATCTTTTATATATTTCCCACTTAAGGAGTAATATTGTTATAAAATTAAATATTAATTGAATAATCTATATAATAATAACTAGTTAGAGAGGTGAACTAAATGGTATCTGTAGAAAAAAATATGTTTTTTTTAAAACAGTCTGATGGTACTATGTGGAACTTTTCATATGATAAGAGCTTAGGAATTATTTATAAAATCTATAAAGAAAATAAATGGTCAGATTATGATTTATTGACTAGTGAAACTAAAGGCAAGTATTCTGTAACATTATTACAAAACGATACTATATGCGTCGTTTATGAAAATTTTGCTGGAGAAGTAATTATGAAATTATATACTAATGAAAAATGGAGCCATTATTATATAGTTACTAATGATGACAAAGTAAAAATAGATGTTAATTTCAAAACTATAGTTTATGAAAATCACTTATTCATATTTTTTAGTGTTTATAATAAAGATACTAATCTAGTAACTATATACTCTAATTTAATTGATGAAAAAGGTAATTTAAGTTCTCCATTATTAATTGATGAAATAGCCTTCGAAAATAATGTTATTTTTTCTATATATCCTTCTAACAAAGAAAGCATATATATTATATATCAAAAAAAAGAGAGTAACTATATTCTTGGATATAAGGTATTCAATAGAAATTCTAAAGGTTGGTCTAATTTTAATAAAATCGATGAATCTCTCTTTCAATTTAAGGATTACTATTTATTATGTTATAAAGATTATTTTCATTCTATTTATACAAAGATAGATAATAATAAAATTTATTCACTTAATTATTGTAAAGGTAATTTATCTTCTAATAAATACATTACTATTTCTAGACATAAAAACATTACCTCTTCATCCTTATTTATAGCAGGTGACCACATTTGGTGTTTTTGGATTAGATATAATGAAATTTTTAGTACTGTTTCTATTGATGGAGGAGAAAACTTTAGCAAACCTAATCAAGATTATCTAATAAATTCCTTAAGTCTCTATAAAGCATCATATATATCAAATTTTTCAGAAAATAATCATATTGTATGTATGGGTGAAATATTCGCTGAAAATATTGACTCTCCTAATATTTTATTAATTGATGATATTTATGGATTAATTAACAAAAAAACTGAAAATACTATTTATTCCTTTTATCTTCAATATTTTATATCATCATTTAAAGTTAGCAATAAAATTTCTAACATAAATTTTCTAGAAAAAGATTTATTAATTAAAGAACAAAAGAATATAATTGAAAATCAAAAAAATAAATTAATATCTTATGAAAATAAATTAATGTCTTATGAAAATAAATTTAATTCTATAAGTAATCTTATAAGAAGTTTTAACGAAAATAGCTTTCAATTAAATGAAGGTATATCACTGCTTCAAGATAATGTAGAAGAAAAAGGAAAGAAACTTAATGAATTAAAAAAAATGTTTACTGAAAAGGAAATAGAATTAGAATTATTAAAAAATGAACTTAAAAACACTAAATTACAGAAAAACACAACATTTGATATAAAAAAAGTATTAGCTAAGTTATTTTCTAATCTTAAAGCTTAAATTATTATTTAGTAAAAATTATACTATTTATACATTGGTAATAATTATAATACCCATATTTACCAAAGAATTTAGATATACAAAAGATGACTTTTCATCATAAGTAGAAGTATCATTACAAGCCATTATTATTTCTACTTTTCCATTAAAGGTACTTTCATAAATAATAAGTTTCATTTATATTATATCTGCCTTAGCAATATAGTTACTAATAGGTAATGTAACATTTCTAATATACTCAGATTGTTTTTTTGCTAATAAAAAAGCAAAAAATAAATTTTCCTTAATGAAAATCTATTTTCTGCTATATATTTATTATTATATATTATATTTTTCTTCTAATTTCCTTATATCTTCTTTACTATCTATCCATTCTTCTGTATATCCACAATTACAGCACATATATCTAGAAACATTTACTGTTCCTTTAAGAAAACCAACTCGTATATTATTTCCTACTCCATAAGCCCCAGTCTCACCTGGTATCCTAATAATTTTATCACTATTACACTTAGGACACATTTTTGTATTTTTCATAGCTTCCACCACCTATATTAATTATTCCGAAAATACCCTTTCCATACTTGACTTAGTATCATCATTATAATCTATGGTATAAATATCAAAATAAACACTATCTATATTTCTTATAATTTTATTTTCTATAAGAATATCATTTACTTCAACTAAATTATCAATATCGTAATTTCCAAAGAATATACCATTTGCAAGATTAACTTTATATTCATCATTAAATTTAATCTTATAATAGAAACTTGGATGCTTTCTATTTCTCCAATTTATACCTATATCAGATGATTCAATATCCGAATAATTATATTCCTTTTCAAAATATTTAATAACGCTATGTTTTACAATCTTATCTTTATATAAAACTGTATAATTGTTCAAGCTATTAATAAAAACTATAATTAATGAAAGTAAAAGAAAATAATAAATACTATTAAAGATCTTATTATTGTTTCTATGAAAATTATCTCTTGTTTTAATCATTATAATAATCTTAGAAAAAATCATTATAATAATTGTTGCTGGAACTAATATGCAAATAATATTATCTAAAACCCTTGTTGATATTAATAAATAATCTTTATTTACACTTTTTATATAAGTTTCAATTAAAACTGATACTCCAATAAAATATATTGGTACTATAATTATAGTTAATAATATTATTCCTAACCTCTTAAAAAAATCTCCTATAGAGTTAACTTGGAAAAACAAATAGTTAAAAATAATGTATTCCCCCATAAATAATTTAAATTATAATTCTTAGTTCAATTTCTAGAATTAATTAAAAAGATATGCCATAAGTGATATTATAATTCCTGTAAGAATCCCACTATCTATTGAAATATTTTTATTTTCTTTCTTCTTATTAATTATTACAAAAAGCTTTCCTATTATAATAAAACTCCCCGATATCCCTATAACTATCTTACTAAAGGATTCATTAAAAGGAGTATCCCTAATAAGAACTATACTTATAGGAATAAGTATAATTAATACTGCTATATAATAGGCTATTTTAGTTAATTGACCACTATAGATAAAAATTGATAGGTTTAACTTATTAGATTTCATTTTAGTGAACTCCCTTTCAAAAATATTGTATAAAATATATTATATTAGAAATTTTATTTTATCTTTTTATTTAATGCTTTAAATGCAAAAAAATTGACCTTAAAAGAATTTACATAATATTTTTATTAATAAATTCATTTCTATCCTCCCTTAAATTAATATAAGGATTTTACATATTGAATTAAATCTTTTATATTTTCCTTATTACAGTGATATTCTGAAATATCATAGGCGTCTAACATTCCTTGCTCATCTTCTGTTCTATCTTTCTTTAATTTTAACTTTATTTTTAACATACTCATTAATATTTTGTCTCTTGTACTTAATTGTTTATAATCAAATCCTCCTCTTAAGTAAAATGTCTTTATGTGTTCTAACTCCTCTTTAGTAAAGTTCTGATTCCATACTTGTAGAAGTTCGCTTTCCCTCCCAGGATTTGCTCCTGTTGCCCAAACTATTATCTTTTTCTTAGCTAATAAATCATAGTTTTTCTTTATTAAGCTTATTCCATTAATTCCTACGGCATAAAGCCCTCCCCCATAAATAATTACATGGTATTTCTCCAGTTCATGAATTTCCACATCAGAAGCTTCTTTTAAATCGCAATTTAACTCTTCTGCAATCCATTTAGCATAGGTTGCTGTATATCCAGATTTAGACTTATAAATAACAACAGCTTTCAATTAAAACCCTCCTATTTATTTTATATAAATATAATATTTAATGATTTTACTATTATTAAAGAATGTTTAATCTCTATAATATATACCTAATTTTTAATTAATTCGTTACAAAAAAATAGGCTTTTAAAGAATATTTAACTCAATTAAGCCTATTTATATTTATATATTATTCTCTTAAAATAAACATAGATGAACACCCTATACTTCCATGACTTTTCATTATCTCACTATAATCTATAAATTCAACTTCATATCCCTTTTCTTTAAGCATTTCTGTAACAGATTTATTAGTACTTAATAACTTCTTATTGCCCAAATATACATAGTTAGTCCCTAAATCATCTGCATCTTTTTTAGATATTTCATATAAATTCTTTATATATTTTTCTATTATCTCTTTATCATAAACATATGGTGATATAACTGCACTTTCTTTATCTAGTGTATTAAAAGCGCAGTCTAAATGTATTTTGCTTTTATCAAAATTAATTGGTATAACTTTAGAATCACTTCTAAAACTTATTAAGACTTCTTGAAGCTCCTTAGCTGCTTCAATAGTTGTTCTGCTACTTATTCCAACAAAAACAACATCTTTATACTTTATAACATCTCCACCTTCCATATTATTCTTCATTTTATAATATCTAATATTGTTTTCTTTTACAAAATTCATAAAGTTTTCTGTTTCAATTTCTCTATCTTTTTTTCTCATTTTGCTTACAAAAAGTATATCATCAACTGCAAAGCCAATATCTTGAGCGAAAACTTGATCAGCCGCATTTTTATTTATATCTAAAAAATATAACTTTACATTATTTTTACTTAATATATTTATAAACTTGTTATATTGACTATAAAGTAAATCATAATTAATTTTATTATAATATTCATTACTTTTATCTATTATTTTATAATTTACTGGATAACACAATATACAATATTTTAATTCATCACTTTGACAATAATTATTTACCTTCATATACTTACTCCTAATCTGTTAAACGATATTTATCCTTTTATATAAGTTACTGAACTATATCTTTATTAATATCTATACATTATTGAAACATAATATTAATTTAGTAACTTATATATTTATAATTTCAATATATGATTTATAATATTCACTTATCTTTATATATAAAACTAAAATATTAAAATATATGCCATCATTTAACTATTCAAAAATAATTTTATTTATTTTCTTTTTTATCCATGAAAAACTTTTGAATTAGTATATTTCCAATCACTAATAAGAACAATACTGTAATGCTATAATAGAAGTTTTTAGTTAAGTTATTTAGTTCTATAAATTTATTAGCTAAATATAAAAAACTAAAGTTCCATAAATTATAAGGGTAATATATTTGAATATTATTTTCATAGTTCCCCCTGCCTTTATCATTATTTTCCATTTTATATTAATTATTGTTATTTGTAAATATATAGAAATT
>Ga0129315_1001282_pt1 | contig 10674 bp, 8 predicted proteins | sample Cm827metagenome_FD_94432 | JGI IMG/M metagenome (GOLD analysis project Ga0129315, IMG submission 94432) | Eastern black-and-white colobus group fecal microbial communities from Wisconsin, USA - Cm827 metagenome | ecosystem: Host-associated > Mammals > Digestive system > Large intestine > Fecal...
ACAATTCCACGAAGTTACGCATATTTATCGACAAATTGAAAAAACGAACCAAATTGAAAAATCTTGGAGTGAGGTATTGAAAATCTTGTGAATCTTGCATTGAAAATGTCCGGAATGTAAATTTCATTGAAAAAATTCGTATATTTGCCAAAATATATTTGTTAGAAATGCAGTTCGTAAATTCAGCAATTCCGGAGGGTCTCACCTTCGATGATGTTCTACTCGTTCCTGCACGCTCCGAAGTCCTTCCGAGAGCTGTAGATGTTTCCACCAAATTCACAAGAGATATTTCTCTCTGCACTCCTATTGTTTCTTCTGCAATGGACACTGTTACTGAGGCTGATCTTGCTATCGCGATGGCTCGTGCCGGCGGTATCGGTGTGATTCACAAGAATATGACCATTGACCAGCAGTGCGAGCAGGTCCGCAGGGTCAAGAGAGCGGAGAACGGTATGATTTACGATCCGGTCACCATCAGCCCTGAGGCTACTGTGGGCGATGCATTGGCCCTTATGGCGAAGCATCATATCGGCGGCATTCCTGTAGTGGACTGCGCCGGCAGGCTCATCGGCATTGTCACGAACAGGGACCTGCGTTTCCAGGACAATAAGAAGATTCCGGTTTCGGACGTGATGACGAAGGATAATCTGATCACGGCGAAGAAGGGAATCAGTCTTCAGGATGCCACCGGCATTCTCCGCAGCAGCAAGGTGGAGAAGCTTCCGGTAGTGGACGAGGACAACAAACTTGTAGGTCTTATCACCTATAAGGACCTTATGAAGATCAAGGACAATCCTATCGCTTCCAAGGATTCGAAGGGACGTCTTCTCGTGGCTGCTGCAGTCGGCGTGAAGTCTGACACTCTCGACAGGATCGAGATGCTCGTGAGCGCAGGTGCTGACGCGGTCGTCATTGACACTGCTCATGGTCACTCCGTGGGTGTGCTCGAGGTGATTTCCAAGGCTTGCGAGGCGTTCAAGAACAGAGATATACAGATTGTTGCGGGCAATGTTGCCACGGGTGAGGGGGCCAAGGCATTGGCAGATGCAGGTGTGAGTGCGGTGAAGGTCGGTATCGGACCTGGTTCCATCTGTACCACGCGTATCATCGCCGGTGTCGGAATGCCTCAGCTGACTGCTGTGATGCTTGCTTCCAAGGCATTGGAGGGAACGGGCGTGCCTGTGATTGCTGACGGCGGCATCCGCTATTCGGGTGATATCGTGAAGGCATTGGCGGCAGGTGCAAGCACCATTATGGCAGGTTCATTGTTTGCCGGAACTGAGGAGTCTCCTGGTGAGACCATCATCCTGAACGGAAGGAAGTTCAAGGCGTACAGGGGAATGGGTTCGCTCGAGGCTATGGAGCATGGTTCCAAGGACAGGTATTTCCAGGATATGGAAGAGGATGTGAAGAAGCTTGTTCCGGAAGGAATCGTGGCTCAGGTGCCGTTCAAGGGCACTGTGGCTGAGGTTGTTTACCAGCTTGTGGGCGGTCTGCGTGCAGGTATGGGCTATGTGGGAGCGAAGGATATCGCTTCCCTGCGCGGCGCCCAGTTCGTGCGTATCACCAATGCGGGCTACCTCGAGAGCCATCCGCATGATGTGACTATCACCAAGGAATCACCTAATTATTCGAGATAGATTTGAGTACTCGCAGAGTCCTGAATATTATAGGCGTATGCTTTTTCGTAATCGTCCTGCCGATGTTGAATTCGTGCAAGACGATTATGTCGTTTGTCCGTGACGGCAAGGTCGTGGCTGAGGTGGGGTCCGAAAAACTGTATGATACGGATTTGGCGACGTTCATTCCGGACGGCATTTCGGCTGAGGACAGCACGCGTCTGGCGCTCCAGTACATAAATTCATGGGCTACCGATATGGTATTCAATGATGTGGTGGACAGGGAGTTGTCCAAGTCGGAGAAGAATGTCACCAAGGAACTGGAGGACTATCGTCGTTCGCTGCTGAAGTACCGCTATGAGCAGAAGTACATAAACCAGAGGCTCGATACGGCTGTGACTGACGGGCAGATAGAGAAGTACTATGAGGACCATATTGAGAATTTCCGACTGGCTCTGCCGATTGCCAAGGCGAAGTTCCTCTGCATCTCTGCCGATTCGCCGAACTTGAACATCATCAAGAAGAAGCTGCTTTCGTCTGATGCGGATGATATAATGGAAGGTGACAGCCTGACGTATTCATCTGCATTGAGATATAACTTCTTCGGCGGAGGCTGGGTGAATATGGTGAGGCTGTCGCGGGAGTTCGGGACGGATTACGGGTCGTTGCTGGCGGTGATGAAGGACGGGATGGTGGAGATTCCGGACGGCAGCGGCAATCTGAACATTGCCTTTGTCAGCGAAATGATGAGGGCGGGGCAGACCGGACCGGTGGAATATTATAGGGAACAGATAAAAGATATTATCCTGAGTACCAGAAAACAGGCTTTGATTTCAGGTTTGGAACGGGACTTGTTAGAGAATGCGCGCGCTCAAGGCGCTTTCGTTATAAAATGATGATTTATTGATTATGAAGAATATACTGAAACTTGCAGCAGCTGTGGTTGCGGTGTTGGCTTCGGTGCAGATGCCACTCAATGCTCAGAAATATGGTAATGGCCTCATTGACAAGACGATAGCTGTCGTGGGCAATGAGATGATTTCATTGTCGGAACTGGAGCAGGAGATTCTGTATATGCGTATGCAGGGGATGTATTCCGACAGGAATATGCGTTGCGAGCAGCTGGAGCGTATGCTTGAGTCGAAGCTTTTCCTGATGCAGGCGCGTGTGGATTCTCTCACGGTGAACCAGGAGATGGTGTCAAGCACTCTGGCGCAGCGTATCGACCAGATGCGTACTCAGCTCGGGGGTGATGACAATGTAGAGAAGGCCTACGGCAAGCCGATGTATAAACTTCGTCAGGAATGGAAGCAGCAGCTTGAGGATATGTCGCTTACCCAGCAGATGCAGTCTCAGATTGCTTCGGCGGTGCCTGAGCTGACTCCGCACGATGTGAAGGAGTATGTTTCCAAGACTGATGCCGCGGACCTGCCTATGGTTCCGGTGAAGTATCAGCTGAGCCAGATCTGTATCTATCCGGACCGCGAGGCTGCGAATCTTGCGGTGAAGGAGAGGCTGCTGAGCATACGTGAGCGAATTATCAACGGTGAGAAATTCTCTACATTGGCCCGTATCTATTCTGAGGACCCGGGCAGCGCGAGGAAGGGCGGCGAACTGGGGCTTGCGTCGAAGTCGATTTTCTGGCCGGCATTTTCTGATGCGGCGATGTCGCTCAAGCCTGGTGTGATTTCCCAGATTGTGGAGACGCCGGACGGCTTCCATATTATCGAGGTGCTCGAGAAGAAGGGGGATATGTTCAATGCCCGCCATATTCTCATGAAGCCGGTCTATACGGATACTGACAGGCAGAAGGCGTTCAAGACGCTCGACTCGCTCAAGACTGAAATCCAGAACAAGGCTGTCACTTTCGAGCTTGCGGCGAAGTTCTATTCTCAGGACAATCAGACTCGTACCAATGGTGGCCAGATGGCTGACCCGAATACCGGTTCCGCGTATTTTGAGATCGACCAGCTGAAGCCTCAGGACTATGCTGCCATCAAGAATCTGAAGGAAGGGGAGATCTCCGAGCCTGTGGAATCGCTTGACAATGAGGGCCGTAGCGGTAATACTGTGTATAAGATAATCCGCGTGGACAAGATCATTCCGTCCCATACGGCTTCGTTCGAGAATGACTACAGCGAACTGCTGGACGAGGCGAAGGTCAAGAAGCAGAATGAGGCTATCGACGAGTTCATTGACAGCAAGATAAAGACGACATATATCACTATCGACCCGCTGTTCAAGGACTGCAATTTCTCTCGCGAGGGCTGGAACAAGATAGTGGCTCAGTGCGCGTCCGAGGCGGCTGAAAAGTAAGATATTGAAGGTCAATGAATTTCCGTAAGCTTTTCATATCTGTCGTTACGGTTCTCTCGACATTGACAAGTCTGTCTGCACAGGAAAATGGCAGTCAGAAGGACTCGCTCGTTCGTCTTCTGAGCGCGCAGTCCATGGAGCTTATCGAGAAGGACGGCGTCGATTACCGAAAAGTGACGGGCCCGGCGAGGTTTCTGCACAATGATACTTATCTCATCTGTGATACGGCGCTCTGGAATATGAGTTCCAATGAAATCTACGCTATCAGCAATGTGAAGATTCTCCAGGACCAGACGGTGCTGACGGGAGACAGGCTGACTTATTACATTGACAGGGACCTGGCTGAGTTCAGGGGCACATTGGTGCAGCTCGAGGACAAGGACCGGAATGTGCTGCGTACCGAGCATCTGGACTACAACACGAAGGACAGTGTGGCGGTTTTCTTCAACGGCGGTTCGATGAAGGATGCCGAGGGACAGATAATCGAAAGCCGCACAGGTACTTACGATTCCAAGATAAGGACGTTCACGTTCAATGACAGGGTGAATATGTTCACGGATTCGGTGTTCGTGAAGTCCACTACCATCGTCTATGATGCCAGGACCAATGTGGCGACGTTCGGGTTCGACACGGATACTTGGCAGGATGACAATATGCTTTCGGCCAATGGCGGCTGGTATGACCGCGGACGCGAGATTTTCCTGTTCCGGAACAATGTCCATGGCATGAGTGATACTCAGGAAGGCTGGGCGGACTCCTTATATTATTATAGGTCATCTAAGAATATCGAGCTGCTCGGCAATGCGCAGGTGACTGACACGACGCGTGATGTTTCGGCTCTGGCCGGGCGGATTTTCTATACGGATTCGTTGTCCGAGGTGAAGCTGACGAGGGACCCGGCTGTGATCGGGGTAACGAAAAATGCTGAGGACCAGCCTGATACGGTCTATTTCGGGGCTGACACCATCTTCGCCCGTACCTATATGATGTTTCAGGTCAATGAATCTGAGATAAAGAATTCCAAGTCCCGCATGGAGGATCTGGCGGTGGATGCTGTTCAGGCTTATCGTCAGAAGGCAGCCAAGGAGGCGGCTGAAGCTGCGGCCAAGGCGATGGAAAATGACCCGAACCGTCCTAAGCCGAACAAGAAGCAGACTGGGGAGACCGGGGCTGAGGCTGCTGCAGGAGGGGCTGCGGAGACTTCGGGGGCGGCTGAGACTTCTGAGAGTGACGCATCTGAGTCTTCGGATGTTTCGGAGTCGGATGAGACTTCTGCGAAGGAAGGTGATGTGTCGGAGGCTTCTGAGTCGGCTGAGGCTTCCGGGAAGAATGGTGATGAGGCGACTGATGCAGCGGAGGTGGCCGAGGACGCTCTGTCAGACTCATTGACAGCCAAGACATTGACCTCGGCGAAGGATTCGACCGCGATGGCGTCTGGTGCACAGGCCTCTGAGGCGGATTCTGTCTCTCACGCGCTCGCATCGCTCGGACCGGCAGCTGGTGCACTTCAGAAACCGGCCGGCAGGCTCGCTCATGCGTCCGATTCCCTTTCGCATGTTGCTGACACGCTCTCGCATTCGGCAGATTCGCTCGCAAATGCAGCAGATTCATTGACAGTGGCCGCGGACTCGCTTCCCGCACCGAAGGACTCCACGAAACTGAATTTCATCACGGCCATCAAGAACGTGAAGATGTTCCGCAAAGATATACAGCTCGCTTGTGACTCATTGGTTTACAATGACTTGGATTCATTGGTCCGAATGTATGAGAAGCCGTTTGTCTGGAACGAGGGCAACAGGCAGTACTCGGCCGACAGCATCTATGCGGTGATCAAGGACAGGGCCATGCAGAAGGCCAGCCTGATGTCCAACGCGTTCATCATCGTGAAAGAAGACTCGTTGTGCTTCGACCAGATCAGGGCCACGGAAATGCTCGCCTACTTCGACACTACCGGGGCATTGACACGATTCGATGCTCTCGGCGAGGCGAATGCCGTTTTCTATCTGCAGGAGGACAGCGTCTATGCGACCGTGAACAAAAGTGCGGCGAAAATGCTCTCAGCGCGGTTCCTGAACGGTGAACTGGACAAGGTCTATTACTTCGATGCCGCGAAAAATGATGGCTATCCGGTCGCTCAGATGACGCGTGATGAACGTGTGCTGAAGGGCTTTGACTGGCAGATAGATGCGTGCCCGCGCGGCAAACAGGACATTACCACGCTCTCTCTGCGTGCATCGGAGCGCAGTTCATATTCGGCCCGTCCGCGTGCAACTTTCGAATACACAGACAGATACTATCCTGGTTACATCCCGGGCATAATGAAGCAGATCCGCGAGGGCAAGGTGGCCAAGGCCAATGCAGAGGCTCGCAGGAAGGCTGCCGCACAGGCTAAGGCCGCTGCCGCAGATTCATTGACGGTAGCTGGCGATTCGCTGTCCGTGGCGCAGGATTCATTGTCACTCTCTCCTACGGACTCGCTCGGAACGTCCCTCCCGTCTGTCGCGGATTCGACAAAGGCCGCAACTGATTCTCTGTCAATGTCTTCTGATTCGTCTTCTGTCAATGCTCCTGTGCTGGATCCGTCCGCGTTGAAGAAGGCGCAGCGTGATTCCATCCGTGCGGCGAAGATTGCTGCCCGTGAAGCCAAATGGGCACGGCTCGACAGTCTGGATGCAGCCAAAGCCAAGGCAGCTGCGGATAAGAAAGCTGCCAAACTTCGTGCGAAGAAGCTGAAACAGCTCAAGGCCCTGAAAGCCAGGGAGGAGAAGGAGAATGCCCGTCTCGAGAAATACAAGGCCGCATACCTGAAACAAAAGGAGCGCGACGACCTCAAAGCCGCAACTAAGGCCGCACGTGAGGCAGCGAAAGCAGCCCGGAAAGCCGATGACGACGCAGGTGCGCCAGAAAAAAAAGAGCCGGCAGGTGGAACGGAGAACGGCCTGGCTTCAGAGGCTATTGCTCCCGCTCAGAAAGGCAGAGGCGCTGACTGAAAAGCATCCTATCGGCGGGATTATGGTACCAATGAGCATAATGCTAATGCTGTAATGGTAGTTGTAATGCATTGATGAGTAGGCGGTTATGAACATTTGAGCTAATGCGCAAAGATGCTCACTCCCCTAAAAAAATAGGGTGATGAGCATCTTTGCATTTTGCTTTTAGAGTATGTAAGTGGTTGTTTGTTAATTTGTTACATCTGAATTTGCCAACTTGCAGGTATGCTCATTGGTTCAGAAATTACCTATGGTGGCACGCTGAGGTCGTGTTGCTGCGTCTAATGACTTTCCGTATCCCTACTCCGCGAACAGCTTGACGATGTTCAGGACTACTTCGGAGGCCTTCTCGATGTTCTCGAGAGGTCCGATGCCAAATCGTTTGTTCTCAGCGCAGTAAGTCCGCCCTTGCCGCCACAGAGGTAAGTCAGCCCGGTCTTTCCGCGATGATTCAAGTCGCTCAGCAGCAGAGGTTTACCTATTACAAACAGCATTACTGATGCAGTGTCTCCCACATCGAGATGCGACCAGACGGACTCGGTCACTTCAAAACGGCAGCCTCCCAGATGCTTGAAACTCACCCGTCTGTTCGGTGCCCACTCCACGGACACGGTGTCTCCTTCAGCAAGTTCAGAGGCATTGACAACTCCTTTCGTGACGATGTTCGAATTCTGCTCCGACGAAATTTTCCGTTCCGCCAGATAATTGTCCCAACTCTTGAATCCTGCAAATCTGGACAGAATCTCCAGTGTCGAATAGCGGATTTGCTTCACCCCATCCAAATAGCCCCAGGTCCTTTTCAATGTTGTGGGGCTGATGTATTCCCGAATCCGTTCCCATATCGCGCCGCTCAGAAAATCGAAGTCTGCCGGCGTGTGCATAACCCGTTCCACAGATTCTTCAATCTTCTTTTTCAGTTCAATGATTTCTGCAGATTCGTTGTTCATAGTGTCGTCTCCAAATTGATCCGGTGTAAAATTATTCCCATTCTCCCATATTTCCAAATCATGGACTAACAAGGACTAAGAAATCCTTTCATGAAAATGAACTAATTTGGAACTTTGCAACAGCATTGACGGGAAGTCAATTGACTCCGGACAATGCTGACTGAAATTCATTGACACATTGATTGAATTGTTGAAACTATTTTATATATTTGTGGCATCTCCCTCCCCACAGGGAGTGCAAATAAAGACATAGAGCGTTTCAACGTTTCCGCCTTCTTATCAAACTTAGACACTTTGATCCTTATCGGCGGGCAGTGACAACGCTTGTGTCCCGTATCGTGTTAGCATATAGTCTATACCCGATATCTGGACATGAGCATTGTTGCTTGTTCATAAGGAAGGTAGTCTAAGACCTGATAAGAGGACAAGAACAATAATGTTCGTGTCCTTTTTTGCGTATGCTAAAACTACTGATAAAGCAAAATGAGGAAGATTGTTTTGGTTTCTTGTGTGTCCAAGAAGAATCGAGGGACACACAAGGCAAAGGATTTATATGTAAGTCCTTTGTTTAGAAAAGCTTATGAATATGCTGAGTCTTTGAACCCTGATAAGATATTCATCCTTTCTGCAAAGTATCATCTTCTTGACCCTGAGGCGATTGTGGAAGATTATAATAAGACGTTGAACACTTTTTCCTCAGTAGAGAGAAAAGAGTGGACGAATGTGGTCTTGAAACAAATGAGTAAGGTTGGAATTAATTTGGAACAAGATGAGATTATTTTCTTGGCAGGTAAGAATTATTGGCAGGAGATAATCGCTTCCGGAAAGGTGAGAAAATATGAACGGCCATATTTGGACAACAACCTTAAAGGCATTGGATATATACTGAAATTTTTAAATGATGCACTAAAATGATAGAGTCTGTTAAAAAACTGAGAAGTCGTATCAATGCTGCTGATTCTCCTGTTTTGTACAAGTGGTGGTTTAAATACGACAAAAGAATATGGGACAAATTCGTGTCCAATGGCATTGACACAGCAAGGCTTGAAGTCAGGAATATAGATGGGGAAGATTACTATGCCTTGTACGTGGGAATAGGCACTTCTTGTATTTCCCGTTTCCGCTGGCATATAATACCATCTGTGCATCATACTCCGTCGGCGGTGAGGTCCGGAGTGATTTCGACTCTTCGCAAGACACTTTGCGCATTGTTGGATTTGAAACTTCGTGGCGCTGAACAACTTGTAAATCAATATATGGATGACAATTGCTTCCTCGAGTGGGAATTGTTCCAGAAAGGGATAGATAAACCAGGGTTGGAGGACATCGAGTCCGATAGCATCAACGCCGGCTATTATCCGTTGAATATCCAATCAAACGGAGCGGTGCCTAAAGAATGGCTGCGTTATCTCAAGGATAGCAGGAAAGCGATATCCTAAAATGTAAGTGACGTTATAAAAACTAAGATGTTATGATACAGGAATTATCAACTAAAACTTTTGAAGGTGGAACTGTTTTTACCATAGTAAAAGATTCGAAAACGGAAAAGCAGGGTCTATTGTGTGGTGATAACACAATATTGGAATTGGACTATGAGTCAATTACAATGCCATATAATAAAATTAAAATCGCGTTGGTAAGTAAGGATGGTAAATATGGCATTGTCTCTTGCGTGGACGGGAGCGTGCTTATTCCACTCGAATATGAAGATGCTGATGCGTATAATAAGGGTAATGGAATAATATTAGGAAAAAGTGGGACGAAAGGTGTTTGCTTTCCATCTGGTGGGGCGTCAGTTAAAATGTTGATTCCGTGTAAGTACTCCTCCATAAAATTTAAGGATGATATAAAGTACTATTATTGTTATGATGCGGGTGGTGATGTTCAGGATATTTTTTCATCGAACGGAATAAAGCCAGCTATTTTTCGATTTGGTGGAGGAGAAGGAGTTCATCATAGTCAAGCGTCCTTCGGCTTTGGTGCATATTTGGATGAAGAATATGGAGATTCATTATCGCTGCCGTTTGGTTTCTCCAGGTTTGTCAATAATCTTGAAGCTAAGCATCTCGAGGGCTTATTCACCAAATACCAATTGAAGACAATAAACGAAGTTGCAGAGCGAGAAGAGAGTCCTGGATATAAATTTGAATATAACCCGAATGGCGCTTCATCGCAATATGTTTGGCACTATCCGGACTCGGAGGGGCGTTATTATCTTCCTCGTACTATTCAGAATCATGCATGCAGTCAGACAACTGCTTGCAAGACTTGTGGTGGTACCGGTATCTGTCAAGAATGTGACGGACGCGGTTATGACAGATGCGAATACTGTGAGGGAACCGGTAAGGTTAGTGAGATGTATTTTGATTTTAAAACAAATAAGCCTAAATATCGTAAAGTTGCGTGTCCAAAATGTCATGGCTCCAGAAAGGTTCTCTGCTCTGCATGTGGAGGAACGAAGAAATGCAGCAACTGCGCCGGATCAGGTCGTGTGACGTGTATCAGGTGTCAAGGAACCGGAAATTATCAAACCTATGATGTCATGAATTGTAAATTCTCCAACATCTCAAATGCTATGGCATGTATTGATGCGCCTTCTACCGCTAGGATTTCAGAGGATGTTCTTGATTCTAGAGACATGATATGTGTGTGGTTTATGAATAATAATTATTATTCGGATTCACTGCTGTCCGGAGAAATTTTACCATAAAGTAAGTTGCTCGACAGAACTCGCCTCCGGAACACTGACGGGGTCTGTCGGCTGATTATAAAGTTCACGGATATCAGCCCTCTGAAAGAGGA
>Ga0129315_1001283_pt1 | contig 10670 bp, 8 predicted proteins | sample Cm827metagenome_FD_94432 | JGI IMG/M metagenome (GOLD analysis project Ga0129315, IMG submission 94432) | Eastern black-and-white colobus group fecal microbial communities from Wisconsin, USA - Cm827 metagenome | ecosystem: Host-associated > Mammals > Digestive system > Large intestine > Fecal...
CGTATGCAGGTATCAGGCTGATGAGCTTGTCCAGCACTTCTCCTAACTTGGCTTTCATGTCAGTATACACCTGGGGGTCCAGTTCGTTCTGCAGGGCTTCGGCGGCGGTAATAAGCTCCGGGTAGGCTGCTTCGGCGGGCACGGATGCTGCCGCTTCTAAAAGGGCGCTCATTTCCTCGGAAAGCTCGTCGGTGACGGCTGATGCCTTGTCCATCAGCTGCTGGGCCTGGCTTTTCAGCTCCTCCATGGCTGCTTTATCGAATACCCGGTTTCTTCCTATTCCTGACATGTTGGTTTCCCCCTCTTATTTCTCTTATCTGTTAAATGTGTCGCTTGCTCTTATGTGATCTTCTCTTTGGCATACTCCTGATCCAATGTTCCAAAATCCGTTTCTGCCGCCTGCATCATTTCAAGCAATGTCTGAAAGAAGCTGCATGCTGCTCTGATAACCTCCTGCTCACTGGCTATCTGTATCTTTAAGGCATCAATAAAATCTCCTTTAGAGTTTGTGATGCTTGCTGCAAGTGCATTATATCCTTCATCCATTTCTGCCATAAAGCTTTCTGTCTCTGACCGGATTTCTCCCATTCTGGCAGATGCAATCTGTTTATCTATTGCAACATTATTTCCCATAAGGTGCTCCCTCCTCGCCTATATATTACATGCCGTATCTACATTTAAAATAATTTCCGCAAAGCTGTCCATGCTGACTTTGGATGCATCCATGTTAGACGCCAACGGAACAGCTATTCCCGAATTCAGGGTTTCCAAAAGTGAAGCTATTTTTGCAGAAATCTGATCCACATAAAATCCACCCTCCAATTCAGACAATTCCCTGATTTCATTGGATATCTTGTTAATACCTGTTATTGCCGCAGTATGTAATTCATTCAGCTTATCGATTGCTGCATCATATTCACTTTGTTGCAAATTTACAATATCCGCCATACCAAACTCCTTTACTCTGATTCCTGACCATAACTAAACAGCCCAATACTGTGCCCATAGCTCGTCAATTTCCGTTTGCTTTTCCTCAATATACTTCTCCAGTAATGTAATCTGTACCGCAATCTCTCCCTGAACACCTTCAGCTGATGATCTGGTTCCTTCCATCTGGGCAATGGGTGTCGGCAAACCGACACTGATCTTCTCTGCGCTCTCCCCTTCAAATCTGTCCGCCACTACCACCGGTGCCATAGCACTGGATTGAAAAGAAGATAGCGCATTAGACCATACACTGACAGAGTTACTTATTTGCGTGTTGACTAAATTGATGCTTGTTTTTGCCTCATTGGCTATATCTACCAGCTCCTGAAGCTTTTTAATTGCGGCCAATATCTCCAATCTTTTTGCCATCTTGGCTGCTAAATCGCCCAGCATACTTCCTATTGTTCCCATCATATCCCCCTTTTCTTTAGAGTACTGTGTGCTTAAATCTCAAATTTAGGTAAAAGAAGCTTTTCATAAGATCCATTTTGATACAACAGACCTTCTCCCATTGCCGGAAGCTGTCTCGCAGCCACCGCCGGCAAAATGCTGGTGACTCCGGGATTACCGATCAAAATACCATCGGTTGTTGCCTTGAAGAACTTACTGATTTCATCAAATCCCTTCGATTTCGTGGAGTGCACTGTGGCAATAATACCGCAGCCGGTATCTGCTGCAAGCCGCAGGCATTCAGCCATTTTCTTTCCTATAGCCGCAAACCTTTCGGCAAACTCGTCCGCATCATCAATCACGATATAAACCTCATCAAGGGATGCATAGAAATCCTTGGGCAATAACCTTGGATTATCCTCCAGTGCCTTGTGGAACAGACTTTTTCTCGTGGTTGCCAGTTCTTCAAACTCATCGATAAAGTCTTCTCCCTCTTCTCCCGTTTCCAGATAAAATACATAATCATTATTCTTGTAATAAAACAATTCCTTGCTGGAGCTGTCAAACAGATAGATTGTTTTCTCTCCTGCAAGCTGCTCTAAAATAACCTTCAACAGATTTGTTTTGCCCTTTCCTCCGTCACCAAGAATAATAAAGGGCGCTGCGGTTTTATCAAATCCTCTGACTTCTACCGTTTCCTTATTTAAGCCAAGACTAATCTGTCCTGCCCTGGCACCGCCATACTCTGCCAACATGCGGAATACAAATTTCTCGGGAAGAACAGGTATCTTGGGTGCACGCATGGTCGGATACATTACGCATATCTTATCAATCAACTCCTTGATTCCGGCATTATATTCCACTTCATTTCTAAAAGGTACCATGGTATATACCTGCATCAGATTAATGGATGCATCATGCTTTACCAGCACCCTTCCCTCTATTTCAGGAGGCTGGTAAGCGCTTCTTCCTACCAAACCGGAAGCTTCTGTCTTTTCCACCAGATATCCCGCAATCTTATTCTTATAATTGTTAAGAGCAACATACTTAATTCCACCCTGTCTGGTCGCAGTGACAATCATATATATTCCCAGTCCCATACCATCTCTGGAAAGACGTGTTAAGAAATCCTCCAGCTCCGGACTGATTTCCTTCACAACATCATAATTGTCAATTAGAAGAATAATCGCCTTAAGCGGTTCATCACAGGTCTGGTTGTATACCTCTATGTTCTGAACCAGCCTTTCAGCAAAAAGCTTTTTCCGATACCGCATCTCCTCTCCGATAATGCGCATAAGCTTTTCCATCTTCTCCGTATCGTCCACGCTGATATAATCTGATACATGAGGAATCCGACCAAGCGGCACCAAGGCACTGTTGCCAAAATCACATATATAAAAGTTTAAAAGCTTTACCGAATTCTTTAATGCAAGACTCAGCAGAATGGTTGTGAGAAATACCGACTTTCCATAGCCCGGTGCAGCAAAAAAGGCTATATTTCCATCCTTGATCAAATCAATGCTGTATGTAGTCTGACTTTGCTCCTCCGGTATATCAATTAAACCAATATCCGCCTTCAGATCAATGGGAATTTCTTCCTCTTCTCTGCTCTTATCCACACAATACTGCGCCCCATAAGGACTTAAAATACGTGCAGATAAGGGAGGCAGCCAGGGCTTCTTCACAGGCTCTGCTCCAAACCCTTCATAGATTCTTTCAATATAGTCAATGGTTGCCTCAAGCTGTGTGGTTTCCAGCTTTCCACTGTCACCGCTGCTGCTCAGATCACCATTTAAAAGCTCACCTTGTCCCAGCTCATTCACCAGATATACCAGACCGTTTTCTTTCTCAGCAGTCTTGTCTGACTTAAAAGCGGCTCCACTCCATGCAGATTGGAACAACTCATAAATTTCATTATTTCCAACCTGCAGATAGGCACGTCCGGGCTGTGTGATAAACGCCGCATCCGGCGTTTTAATAATCTCCCGGCTGTCGGGTTCGTTCTGCACCTTGAGCGCCAGTTTAAATCTTGAATTGGTCCAGATCTGATCATCAACCACACCGGAAGGCTTCTGTGTTGCCAAAATCAGATGAATACCAAGGCTTCGCCCGATACGTGCCGCAGACACCAGCTCCGCCATAAATTCAGGCTGCTCCTTCTTAAGCTCTGCAAACTCATCACTAATCAGGAATAAATGCGGCAAAGGCTCTGTCACTTCTCCCAGCTTAAAAAGCTTATTATAATCATTGATGTGATTTACATTATTCTGACTGAATATCTTCTGTCTTCTTGCCAGCTCGCTTTTAATGGATGCCATCGCCCTCAGGCTTTCACTTCCGTCCAGATTGGTGATCGTTCCTAACAGATGAGGCAGGTTTCTAAACAATCCCGCCATACCGCCTCCCTTATAGTCAATCAGCAGAAAACCCACCTCATGGGGATGAAAATTCACTGCCAGCGACAGAATGTACGACTGTATTATTTCGGACTTACCTGAACCGGTAGTTCCTGCCACTAACCCATGGGGACCATGAGCCTTTTCATGAAGGTTCAAATAGAGATAATCCTCATTTCCACGAAGTCCCAGCGGTACAGCCAGTGATTTGTAGGACTGGTTTTTCTGCCATCTGTCCTCGATTCGAAGCTGATCAGGTCTTTCCACATGATACATTTCAAAAAAGGTAACCTTCTCCGGTATTTGTGAGACAATTCCTTTCTCATGCACAAGTACGCTTAAGTCCCTTGCCATCCTCTCAAAATCAACAGTTCCGGCTCTCTGCAGCCTAATCTTCTTATTAACCATTACGCCTTTGTTAAGAAGCAGAGTTCCCTGATCCGAATTTTCAAGAAGAACAATGGTCTTAATATTTTCAGGCAGATTGGCCCGCATATGCGTGGTATAAATAATGGAAAAGCCCAGTCCTTCAGCTTCCTTATCCAGATATTCCATGATAGCATGGTCCATAATCAATTTCGGTTCATCTATAATGAACAGATAATGGGGCAGAAATCTGCTCTCCTTTCTGTTCTCCTCCCTGCGCAGCTTTCGATCCTTAATAATACGGTACATGCTTCCGATCACATGATCCCGCATCCGTTCATTATTAATGCATCCATAAGCATTGATCGCATGAATGCGCAGATGGGGATACCAGTTCATCCATTTGAAATCCTTATCATACTTCTCCTGAAAAATGGTGATAATCTCAAGATCGTGATAGCTGTGAAAGAAGGTAAGCTGTGATACGATCAGCTTAAGCTGCTCATGAAGCACGTCCTTTTCTCCCACCAATCCAAGATGAGCCGGCTTTAAATCAACATTGACCGGCTTATCCTTAATCATGTTGGAGCCGGCATAGATCTCTTTCGCTTCCTTCTCCAAAGGATCTACTTCCATCTCCAGCTCACCAGACTTTATGCTGATAGGCACACTCACCGGTTCGTCAGACATGCCTACCGCCACCTTCAGAAAATCCTCATCACCGGAGCTTCTTTCATAAATACGGCTGCTGTAGTTCCTCACCATTTTTTCGATTTCTTTTACCGACGGGCTGTTATAGGTTACCGCATCCTTTTCCGCTTCCAACGAGTAAAATATTTTCTTTCTGACCGACAAAAGATATTCGTCATACATTTCCTGACGCTTTTCCTCATGCTCCCTGCATTCCTTCCTGTCCTTTATAAACTTAGTTATGGACATGATAATGCTCATCACTGTGGAGATAATGGAAACAACGACAAACAGCCCTCTCTTCATCAATATACTGATAGCGACTGTCACGCACAGCATAATAACAGGTGCCAAAACAATCTGCGCAATGCTTTTCTTGTCCATCTTTTTCCGGGCAGGAGGCATCTTGATATCGATCTTTTCCGATGGTATCTGTTTAATCAGCCTGGGAGAACGCTTATACTTGGGAAATCCCTCAAACGGAAGCCTGTCCGGCGCCTTCTCTAAGAGTGAGGTTTCATAAAGTTCGTCCCGCATCTCCAGAACCAGTTCCCCGGAAAACAGGGTTATGCAGCCATCCTCAAAGGAAATGCTGTCTCCCTCCTCAAATTTCACCATGCAGTTCGACTGCTTGGTCAGAAGCTCCTGTTCGTTATGATAGAGCTTTTCTTTGGCAATTGCAGTCCTCTCAATATATATTTGGTCATCCTCCAGCCACATCCGATAGGGAAGTCCATAGATAATGACATCCGCATTTGCTGCGGCAATGGTAACTGCCTGCTTTCGTCTGTATGTTCTTTTGGTTATCTGGGGTAGTTTGTTTTCCATGAAAGACTCCTCTTTTCGTTATATATCAATTATCTTTTGCTTCCTTTTTTTCAAAATATTCTGTTATATACAAAAAGCATCCTGTAAAAAATGATCCAAGATCAAAGAACACAGCTATAAACGCAGAAAAATATGCCATAACCGGAAATTGATACTTAAAATAGACAAACGCCTTCTCAAAATCCGTAAGCTTGCCAAGCAGATCTCTCTGATATATCGACGCTTCATCTAACACACTATCAGGTTCATACTTTTCTGTTGTGTCAGTATCAAAATCAAGTACCTTGCTATCCGAAACGGCAATGTTCGTATCTAAATCAGAAACATTATTATCTACTCCCGAAATATCAGGTAAAGATTTCACATATGTATAAAACACATTAAAATCTTCGTTTCTACACTCTTTCCACACGGTTTCTGAAACAGCAAGGATAGTTTCCTCTTCCGATAAATCTTGAACACACTCTTGTCCTTCTAGTTGCTTAACATCCTCATCACCCCAAACCTGATATGTAACTTTCAAACGCACATCGATATAATTATTCAGATTATTCTTCAACTCTAAATATTCTGAATATAATATTAAATCATTTCTAAGCGAAACAACATTTTGAATGTCCTCGCTGTCAAAATCCCGATTATTAGAAGCTGATATAGCTAACATATTAATTGAGTCAATTATTTCTTCTACATCAATATCTTCATTTACTCCCAAAAGATAAATTTGTGAAAGCATCTGATCTAATTGCTCTGATACATTATTATCTTCCTCATCACTATTCAAATTTTCAGCCATATCATGTAGGCTTTCAATGTATTGTTTCAAAGAATTAAGCTCGTCAATGAGTGTTTGGGATTCCGATCTAAATGTGCCTCTATATGTACTAACATCATTTTGTAACAAAGATGTTTTCCAATCTTCAATCGTATCCTTCAAGTTTTGCAATCTGCTACATGCACTATCTATTTTTTGAAGCATACCTGCTGTTTCCATTGATATATCAGAGCAATTGGGAATATTATTTTTCCATCCTATAACGGTATTCACTATACCGTTATATATATCTTCTGCCTTTTCATAACCTGCTCTATATTTTGTATCATAGCTTGCATAAAGTTGTTCTATATGATTAATATACTGTGGATATGCACTAATCCATGCTGCTTTATCAATATCCACCAGCCCCTTTTCCAATACTTCATAATTGAATATTTGAATCTTCTCCTCCAATTCTTTATTCAATTCCGATTTTTCTTCCTCCATATTAACTGCAATTACATTCATTAATTTATCTTTTGCCGATTCATTTATAGAATTTAGAATAATTTTTCCGCGATACTCATTTTCTGCATTCAACTGATAAACTACACTTAAAAGATAATTCTGAATAATAGTCTCTCTATCACTTGACCAACTATCCTTATATGCATTATTTGCAATATAGCTAAAACTAAAGATTGAAGATACCATAAGCATCACACAAAAAAACACAACCAAAACACTATTGGCTAATCTCTTAATCCATGTAGGCCAAGAAAGAACTGTAACCTGCACAAAAAAACGACAAAGCAACAAGCTAAACACCACTAAAACAGCTTGTACAGCAAAAGAACCTAGATAAGCCATCCACGAAGTCTCAAACACAAAACTTTTCATTCCATTTGCAGTTGTCAACAAAGACAAAAATGCAAGAATGGCAGATGAATAACGTAATAGCCTCTGACTGCTAATAATGTCTTTTTCTCCCAAAGTTTTAACTAGTTGGTTCTTATCATAACTTTCTGCTCCCTTTTGACAGCAGGCCTTTATCACACTCCCAACTATCACTGTCAGCACCAGCATTATAGTTACAACTAAACCAATAAACGGCCTCCACAGAGTAAGTAGAAGCAAGACAATTACTATCATTACAAATAACATTGTATAAAAAATCCACATCCGCTTTTCTGATTCTTTACCATTCATTTGTATCCCTCAACTTTTTTCATTTTCATGAGACTGTTCAGTTCGTTCTTTTTCATCCTCTATATCTAAAAGTAAAACACCAATAGTAGCAAAAAAATCTGGAATAAAATCAAACAAATCCACACATCCCTTAACAATATTACATGCTATCAGAGCCATCTTTTTCTCTATTTCTGTAATCTTCTCTTTTAATAAAGATATAAAATCTTTACTATCTGATTGACCACCAATTAAATGAAAGACAATAGTGCACGCTATCTGAAGAATGAGAAAAAGTATAATTAAAGCAAATATAGATGCGAACAAATTTTCCGTTATTGCAGCTAAAAAAGTATTAGTCAAATAAGCAGCATCTATTTTATTAACTAAAACAATTGTAACAATCTCCAAGATTATCGCAGCAATTCCCGACAATCTAAATGTGCTCGTATTCTGAAAAATTTTTTTTAGGGCATACGAGATCGGATTACGCCACAGCAAAAATAAATTTACCAAAAAAAGTCCAAGCAAGATAGCTGCACATATAATTGTACCGTAATGCAAATAATCTGCTATCCATCCAAATGGTCTGCTTATTTTCAATTTAATTTGATTAAAAATTATATAATCAAAAACACCCCAAAATATTGTTATGGCACATACCGCCAAAATAATAGGATTTATCTTTTTTAAAAATTCTTTATTATCAGCCGGCTTATTTTCTTGGATATGGGAAATATCGGAAGTATTCCGCTCCTCATCCGCTCCACCCTCTAACCATTCGACCACTTGATCCATTTCCTGCCCATCTTCCCTGCTATAATTTGAGGACAATTGGACTTCTTTTTCATCTTCCGATTGTACCAAGCCATTTCCGCCGCTATTTGTGGCTTTTTGCTGCAACATTTCACTTTTTTTGGAAACTATCTTGTAAATTACAAAAGCTATAAAAAGTAAAAGAATTACACTAAATATAAGAATTCTCTTATCAAGATTTTGGAACCAAGCAAGAATAAATTTTAATTTTTCATTACTATATAGACGATTTATAAGTATAACATCCACAACACAAATAACTGCTAAATAATATGCCTTTGCTGTTCCTACAATAGCTATTACACCAAAAACTAAACAAATAACCGTCAAAAATGTGCTGGCGTCAACTATAAGCTCTACTATTGAATTTATAATCGGAAAATCCAGCGCAAATAACTGATAAATAACTGTCAATATTTCTAAAAATAAAATAATCAATGTACTAATCTTTCCTGCCCAAATTCTGTCATTGCCTCCTGACACTTTTCTCGCCGCCTTTCTCTTCTTTAGTACAAAATATCTTTTCTTCTAATACATGCAAAAACACAACTACATTACATAAAACTTATCCTCCATAAAAGAAATCACTTTTCCTCCTCTTCACATCATATTTTTTCAAGTAAACCTTTTACTTTTCTTGCCACAACATTAAAATACAGTAATACAGCCACATCTATTTCACTAATTATCAGAAGTCATTTCCAAATAATATCTCCCACAATAATAAGCAACAACTAATTACCATTGCAATTACACTATTTTTCCCTTCTTCTTGCACTATTTCTTCTTTTACCTTTGGTATTAAACTATTTCTGTTCCCATAAGACGATACACTCGTTAGCAACGGTATGCAAAAAACTTCATATCTTCAACTTCTAAATTTATGAGCACCTTATTTATAACTCTTTCGCAAATGTCTAAGGTAGGAAACCTTCCATCATGATCTGTCAATACCATAGGATTATGAAAAAAGTAACTGTAATGATTTTGTTTGAATAATATATCTGCCAGTCCTTCATCACATCCTCCGCTGTAAACCTTCCGCTCTCCGGCTGGTATTCCCTGGCCTGCGCAAAGTAGGTTCCGCTGGTCTCATCATACCGGTAGCCGGTGTAGCCGAAGGGCTGCTCCTTTCCCTGTCTGTGGTAGGGGTTCGGAATTCCTTCCTCCTCCAGCTCTCTTCCTATGCTCCTGCTTAAATCATTTCCGAATTCGTCATAGCCGTAGGTCAGAACAGTTCCTTCTCCTTCCATGCACAGCAGGTTGTGATAAGGTTTGGTAAGGTCCAGGCGGTAGCGTTCTCTGGTGTATGCTTCTCCCCTTCTCTTCTTATGTCCTTTCCTACCCTTTGTAAGAGATCGTTATAGTGGTAGAAAGCTGTTCCTATCCATGCAGCTATCTTGTATCACACTGATAATAGTACCAGTTATCAATGATCTTTTCTGTTTCATATTTATAATAACTTCCTATCTGTGTATAAACACCATTTTCTTCCTGCACTTCTCCTCCCGCATTCCAAAAACGAACTGTATCATCTGACCTATAGTATATCCCCCAGTAATCATATCCTGTGGGTACATATGCAAACGAGAAATCAACCTCAAAATTTTCTTCCAAAGCATATACAGCAATTGCAACTCTGTAAATAGAAAAAGCTTTAAACATCTTACTCACACTGTTTATCTTCACTCTCTCCTCGTCCAACAGTAAAGCATTATCCCTGTAAATAAGAATCACATCATCCTCATTCACTTCACTAGCCTCTTCCATATCTTTCACTATCTGTTCCAGCTCCTCCTGATGCTCTATTACAAACTGAAACATTTCTTCCTTACTTTTGATCTTGGTTGTATTTCTGTACGGAAAAAGAAATTCAAGAATAAAAACAAAAGCATATAAGACTAGCAAACAAATGCTCACATAAAGCAGTCTCAGACACCATGATGCTGCTTTTCTTTCCTTTTTCTGTTTATCCATCTATACACACCTTCCCTTCATTCCACATCTCTATCCCCTTTTTGATCGCTTCTATATCTTCCGGTGCATCTCCGTAATTAGGTTCAATAGCTATAATATAATTCTGTAATCATACCACTATTTCTGTCTATTCTAACCATCATCCCTCCACATAGAATAAATCCTCCTTCTTTCGTCCGTTTCAAATACGAAACTTCCCATTCACCTGTGTCTTCGTCATAAGAAATAAAAGGGTCATAAAAGTAATTTTCTTCAAATCCAAAATTTGACTCAAC
>Ga0129315_1001284_pt1 | contig 10669 bp, 10 predicted proteins | sample Cm827metagenome_FD_94432 | JGI IMG/M metagenome (GOLD analysis project Ga0129315, IMG submission 94432) | Eastern black-and-white colobus group fecal microbial communities from Wisconsin, USA - Cm827 metagenome | ecosystem: Host-associated > Mammals > Digestive system > Large intestine > Fecal...
CCACGTCTCCGGCGATGTGACCATCGGCCCCGGCTGCGGCGTGTGGTACAACGCGGTTATCCGGGGGGATGAGTGCCCCATCTCCATCGGGGCGCGCAGCAACCTTCAGGACTGCGGCGTCATCCACGGCTCGGCGGGCTGCACCGTGGCCATCGGGGACGACGTGAGCATCGGCCACGGGGCCATCGTTCACGGCTGCACCGTGGAGGACGGCGCCATGATCGGTATGGGGGCCGTGGTCCTCAACGGGGCCCGGGTGGGCAAAGGGGCTCTGGTGGCCGCCGGGGCCCTGGTGCCCGAGGGCATGGAGATTCCGGCCGGCATGGTGGCCATGGGCAACCCGGCCAAGGTCCGCCGCCCTCTGCGGGACGCGGAGCGGGAATACCTGCTCCACGCCGCCGCGGAGTATGCGGCCCTGGCCCAGAACAACCGCAGCAAAGACTAGAATGAGGCGCGGACGAATGTCCGCGCCTCATCCTTTACAGCTCTTTTTTTCCGTAAATCTGCAGGGAAACAGCGTAGGATACCGTCAGGGCGGCCGCCGCCGCAACCGGCATCAGCAACGCCGCCGCCCCGGTCAGCCACGCGATGCCGGTCTCGGTGGCGGAGATCACCCCCATCAGGATCACCACACCCGCCGTGCCGACCCCCATGGCGATCATGAAAAAGATGCGGCTCTTCTGCGTCCCGAACCGAAAGATGAGGGGCAGCAGGATGGCGTTCAGGATGCCGCCCGCGCAGACGGTGATCATAGCCGACTCCAGACCCTCTCCCAGCGTACCGTCGCCGTGGATGCCAAAGGCGTACATACTCGCCTGAATGCCCGCGCACAGGGCCAGCCCGACCGCCAGCAACAGCACAGTGAAAAGGTATTTGGCCCCCACCACGCCCCGCCGTCCGGCGGGAGTCGCGGCCGCCAGCTTTTCCCACCCCGACTGCTCATCGTAGGCGAAGGTGTTGATGGGCAGCATGATGAGCATCATCACTGCCAGGAACGATAGGACGGAGACCCCGTCGTATACCCCCATCATGGACAGGAACGCAAACACGCCGAACATGAACAGATAGCTGCGCCCCATGCTCTTGACAACGTAGAAATCCTTCCGGACCAATCCGCTCATGCCTCATCCCCCCTTACCGTAAACAGCATGATGTCCTCCAATGTCACCGGGTCCACCGTCAGGCCGGGATACCGGCGGACAAAGGTCCTCCGGTCCTTCACCAGCGCCTCGCAGCCGAACTGGCCCCGGCGGACGCCGGCCAGGCAGGCCGGGTCCACCCGCTCCAGGTCGCCGCGGCCGCACACCAGCCGCCCATAGGCCTCCAGCAGCTCGTCCTTGGCCCCCTGGACCGCCACCCGCCCCTTGTGGAGGTAGGTGATGTAGTCCGCCGCCTTCTCCAGGTCGCTGGTGATGTGGCTGGAAATCAGAACGGCGTGGTCCTCCTCCTGGATAAAATCCAGGAATTCGTCCAGAATCTCGTTGCGCACCACCGGGTCCAGCCCTCCGGTGGCCTCGTCCAGCAGGAGCAGCTTGGGCCGGTGGCTCAGGGCGACGGCGATGCCCAGCTTCATTTTCATCCCCCGGGAGAATTCCTTGATCTTCTTGTCCCTGGGCAGGCCGAATTTGGCCAGATAGTGCTCGTACAGCGCCGGGTCCCAGGCCGCGTAGAGCCCGGCGAAGATCTTCCCCACCTGCGGGGCCCGGAGCACCTCGTGAAAGCTGCTCTCATCCAGCACCACGCCGATGTCCTCCTTGGCCTCCTCCGGAGCCCTGCCCAGCAGGGAGATCTCCCCGCCGTCGGGCCGCACCAGCCCCAGCAGGCACCGGATAACGGTGGATTTGCCCGCGCCGTTCTCGCCGATCAGGCCCAGGATGGTGCCGCCCGGCACCGTCAGGTCCACATGATCCAGCCGAAAGTCTCCGTAGTCCTTACACAGGCCCCTTACTTCAATGGCATTGTTCATGGTCACTCGTCTCCATATAGAATCGTCAATGTCTGTTCCAGCTCCTCCAGGGTGACGCCCCCGCCCTTGGCCAGATCCACCGCCTGGGACAGGTGCTCCTCCACCCTGCGCAGGGTCTCCTCCCGGACCAGCTCCAGGTCCCGGGCGGCCACAAAGCAGCCCTTGCCGGGAACGGTGGTGAGAAAGCCCTCCCGCTCCAGCTCCTCGTAGGCCCGCTTGGTGGTGATGACGGAAATGCGCAGGTCCTTGGCCAGCAGCCGCATCGAGGGAAGGGCCTCCCCCTCGCGCAGATCTCCCCGCAGAATGAGGCCCTTCATCTGCCGGGTGATCTGTTCGTAAATGGGCACGCCGCCGGAATTGCTGATAATGATGTCCATGTTCCACCTCGAGATGTGTTACTGTATATATCCAGCATGTACAGTATAAACGCAATGCCGCCCCTTGTCAATAGGGGCGGCATTTTTTGAGGCTGGTATCTTGGTCACCTGGTCTCCCGTTCCTCCAAAAACTCAACCAGCTTGGTCACCACCTGGCGGTCCGCGCCGGTCAGCACCCGGAGCTTGGCGATGAGGTCCTGCTCCTCCCGGGACAATGTGATGGGAACGTAGGGGTTTGGTGTTCTTCCCAGCAAATAATCTGTCGTTGTCTTTAAGTATTCCGCCACCTGTACCAGTGTTTTATGCGGCATTTCTCTTTTTTCATTCAGGTAGTTGCTGACGCTGCTCTCCGCAAGGTGCAGATAGTCTGCAAGCCCTTTCTGCTTGATGTCTCTGTCCGTCAGTAGTTCTTTCGCTTTCATACCAGCGCCCATCATTTCTCACCTCAACGCCAGTATGTGCAAAGCAAAAATAAAAATTATATTTATAGTCAATTTGAATATAAAAATAATTTTTATATTGATTTATTTTCAAATTGAAATATAATATATAGAGGGGAGTTCTCCCCACACATCCCCTGTGCCCACAAACGGGGGATAAAGAAACCGGGCCCCGCCGATATGGCGGGGCCCGGTCTTTGTATCGCTTTTTACTTGTGGTCCACGGAGCTCATATACTGGATGAGGTCCACGACCTTGTTGGAGTAACCCCACTCGTTGTCATACCAAGACACAACCTTCACGAAGGTGTCGGTCAAAGCGATGCCGGCCTTGGCGTCGAAGATGGAGGTGCGGGGATCGCTGATAAAGTCGGAGGACACCACATCCTCGTCGGTGTAGCCCAGCACGCCCTTCAGCTCGCCCTCGGAGGCGGCCTTCATGGCGGCGCAGATCTCGTCGTACTTGGCGGGCTTGGCCAGGTTGACGGTCAGGTCCACCACGGACACATCCAGGGTGGGCACACGCATGGACATGCCGGTCAGCTTCCCGTTCAGGGAGGGGATGACCTTGCCCACGGCCTTGGCCGCGCCGGTGGAGGAGGGGATGATGTTGTAGGTGGCCGCGCGGCCGCCGCGCCAGTCCTTCTTGGAGGGGCCGTCCACGGTCTTCTGGGTGGCGGTGACGGAGTGGACGGTGGTCATCAGGCCGTCGGTGATGCCGAACTTGTCGTGCAGGACCTTGGCGATGGGGGCCAGGCAGTTGGTGGTGCAGGAGGCATTGGACACAAAGTTCATGCTGGAATCATAGGTTGTATTGTTGACGCCCATGACGAACATGGGGGTGTCGTCCTTGGAGGGGGCGCTCATGATGACCTTTTTGGCGCCGGCATCCAGGTGACCCTGGGCCTTCTCCTTGGTCAGGAACAGGCCGGTGGACTCCACCACATACTCGGCCCCGATCTCGCCCCAGGGAATCTCGGCGGGGCTCATCTTGGCGTAGACCATGACCTTGTGGCCGTTGACGGTGATGCTGCTGTCGTCATAGCTGATCTCGCCGTTGAATCTGCCGTGGATGGTATCATACCGCAGCATATAGGCCATGTAGTCAGGGGTCATGCCGGGGTCGTTGATGCCCACAAATTCTACGTCGGGCCGCTCCAGGCCGGCGCGGAATACCAGACGACCGATTCTACCGAAGCCGTTGATGCCGATTTTAATGCTCATAGCTGCAATCTCTCCTTTTCGAAGTCAAAAATAGTTTCATCTCTGACGGGAGCCATTATACATCATATTTTCGATTTTGCCAAGAGGGTTTTTCAATGAAATTTAGTTTACTTTCGATTGTAAGGTGCGCCCGGTGCAGATATTTCGACAAAATTCGACTTTTTCTCTTGTAGCGCCCCCCAAGATTTGGTACACTGAAGATAATTGGTTTTTCCGTTTCCTGCGCATGCTACTTCCATGACCCTTTAAGGAGGTCTTGTCTTGTCGCCCGTTGCCTTTGAAGTGGCGCAGTTGTTTGACGGCTTTCCCGAGCCGGTGCTGATCCTTCGGGAACGTGAGGTCCGCTACCGGAACCCGGCGGCGGAGCGGCTGTTTCCTGCTCTCCGGGACCGCGCCACGCTCCCGGAGGACCTCTCCGCTCTCCTCCCCGAGTGTGAAGCTCCCGCTGTGGTGACGGCCCGCATCGGCGGCGGCAACTACCGGCTGAGTGTCCAGAACACGTCTCTGGGCGCACTGGTCATCCTGCGCTCCGCCCCGGCGGCGGCCGCCGCCTCGTCCGAGCGGCTGTCCCGCTACCTGCGACAGCAGACCGCCGGCCTGGCCGCCGCCCTCCAGCGGCTGGGCGCCGACCCGGAGGGGCTGGACCCCGCCCGGCAGGTCCGCTATCTCTCCATCGCCAACCAGGGGCTCTACCGCCTTCTGCGGCTGGCCGACCACCTGGACTTTCTGGAGCGGGACGACGCCTCCCTTTACCGCCCCGCCCCCATGGACCTGGCCGGGCTGTGCCGGGAACTGGGGCGCGAGATCTCCAGCGTGGCGGCGGCCGCCGGGTACGGCTTTGCGTATGAATCCGAGCTGGCCAGTCTGCTGACGCTGGGGGACCCCTCGCTGCTGCGCCAGATGCTGCTGGCCCTACTCTCCAACGCCATGAAGGCCGCGGGCCCCGGCGGGAAGCTGGGCCTCCGGCTGGCCAGGTCCGGTCAACGGGCCGTCCTCACCGTGTGGGACGGAGGAAACGGCCTTGCCGAGGGAGACCTGTCCCTGCTGTTCGGCGGGGAGCCCGATGGCGGCCGGGCCGGGACCGGGCTGGGCACGGGTCTGGAATCGGTACGGCGTATCGCCGCGCTCCACGGCGGCAGCGTCATGGTAGCGAGCCGGGAGGGCGACGGCCTGCGGGTCGTGGTCTCCCTGCCCATTCGTGACACCGCCGGGATGTTCCTGCGCGCGCCGGCGGCCTCTTACGACCCCTCCGGAGGCTTTTCACCCCTGTTGCTGGAGCTCTCGGATGTGCTTCCCGCCGAGCTCTACCGTCCGGAGGACGTGGAGTAGCCCCCCTACAACCGCCAAAGAGGCGGGCAGCAAATGCTGCCCGCCTCTTTTTCATCGAATCAGGTTGAGATATACCCGCTTCTCCCGGGGCTCCACGGGGATCTGCGCCCGGCCAAGAGCCACCGCCTGGAGCAGCCAGGCCATGTTCTTGCCCAGGGCCCGGAGGTAAACCTGTCCCTCGGTATCTCGCTCCACATCGCCGGGCTTGAGGCCGTAGACCAGCGGCCAGTTGGTGGTGGAGGGAAGAAACATCTCGGCGCAGTTGAGGTACCGCTGGAGGCAGTCCAGCGTGGTGCGCCCGCCGGGTCGCCGGGCCACGGCCACCGCCGCGCCCACCTTGTACCGGAAGGCGCCGCCGCAGTTGTAGTCTCCAGCGAAGAACACCCGGTCCAAAAAGGACTTCATGGGGCCGGGCACGTCGCCGTAGTAGGTGGGGGCCCCCAGCAGGACTCCGTCCGCCGCCCGAATCTTCTCAATGGCGGTGTTGACGCCGTCTTCCGGCAGCACGCACCGGCTATCCTTGTTTCTGGCGCACTGGTTGCAGGCTGCGCAGCCGCGGATGGGCAGATGGCCCACCTGAACGATCTCAGCCGTGATCCCGGCGGCTTCCAGTTGCTCGGTGACGGCCCGCAGGGCGGCATAGGTGTTTCCCTTTTCGTGGGGGCTTCCGTTAAATGCGATGACATGCATGGCGGAGGTCTCCTTTCTGTCCGGGGCGCCGTTCATTCGATGACGCCGAAATCCTGGAAGGGCAGCAGCACGAACCGCGCCCGGCCCAGCACATACCGCACGTCCACCGTACCTAAGCGGGGGTCCCGGCTGTCGGAGGACTTGTTGCGGTTGTCGCCCATGACAAAGATGGACCCCTCCGGCACCTCCACATGGGTGGCGTAATCCGGGGGCAGCTCGTACATGGCCTCGTTGATATAGTCCTCCTCCAGCGCCACCCCATCCACGGCGACGGTGCCGGCGGCATAGTCGATGTCCACGGTCTGCCCCCCTACGGCGATGACCCGCTTGACAATGGGCTGGGCCATAAAGGATTCTTTGGTCAGCACCACGATGTCCCCCGGCTTGGGCTCGTAGCCGATGGATTGGAGCAGCAGCATATCCTTGTCGTGGAGGGTGGGCACCATGGAGGAGCCCTGCACCCCGATGACCCGGCCCACAAAGGTAAAGAGGAGGATGAGGCTGACCAAGGCCATGACCAGGGCCTGGAGCCAGAAGTACAGGTCCACCTTGAAGGCGTCGCCGCCGCTCAGGTTCTCCTCCCGGCCCTCAGGCGGCCGTTTTTGTTCTTCAGACATGGGTATCAACTCCCCGCGGAACACATTCATAATTGGGATACATTATACGGCATCCCGCGCCGGAATGCAAGGGAAGGCGCCCGTGGTCCGCGGTATTTCCACCTCAGCCCCGCCCCTCCCGCCACGCCGCCTCCCGGCCGTGGCAGGTAAACAGCAGCACCTGCCGCCCCCGGGCGTATTCCTCCAGGGTCTCCAGGGCCAGGGCCATGCGGCCGTCGTCAAAGTCGGCCAGGGCGTCGTCCAGCACCAGAGGAGCCGGATCGGCGGCCGGCAGGGCCAGGTCGCACACCGCCAGGCGCACCGCCAGGTAGAGCTGGTCCACGGTGCCCCGGGACAGGCTGAGGGCCCGGCGGGGCAGCACGTCCCCGGCGGGGCGGACGCTGGCCTCAAACTCCCGGTTGAGGGCGATGGAGGCATAGCGGCCCCCGGTGAGGGCGGCGAAGAGCTCCCCCGCCCGGCGGTTGAGCTCCGGGGAAAACCGGGCCTGGAGCTGGGCGTTGGCCTCGTCCAGGACCTCCAGGGCCAGGCTCAGGGCCCGGTATTCCCCCTGGCGGCGTTCCAGCTCCCGCTCCAGCCCGTCCCGGCCGGCCTCCAGCTCGTCCGGGTCCCCCAGGGCGGTCCGGCGGCCCTGGAGGGCGGCCAGCTCCCGCTCCAGGCGGGAGAGCTCTCCGCTCACCGCCGCCAGGGCGGCGGCGGTTTCGGCGGGGCTGTGGGCGGCGGGCGGAGGAGGAGGCGTCCCCTCCGCCGGGGCGGGGCCCTCGGGCATGGGAATGGAGGCCACCAGCTTCCGGGCCCCCTCCGCCTTCACCCGTGCGGTGGCGACGCGCTCGTCCAGGGACAGGGCACGGGACAGAGCGGCGGAGACGCCGAAAGGGTCGGTCACGGCGGGGGCAAAGCCGTGGACAAAAGCCAGCAGGCCCAGCCACAACCGTTCCCTCTGGGTGTCCAGATCCCGGATGGACTGTTCCACCGCCTCGGAACGCCGGCGGGCCTCCTCCACGTCCACCCACCTTTCCCGGTAGGCATTGGCCCGAGCAAGGATGTCGTCGGGGAATTGGCTCTCAGAGCGGGCGAGGATGGCCCTCCGTTCCCGGTCCCACTCCCGCCGACTCTTCCGGGCGGCCAGCAGGAATCCCACGCCTGCCGCCAGTTCCAGCCCGGCGGCCGCAAAAAACAGGTAATTCCCCTGGGAGAGCGCGCCGGCGCCCCCGAAGGCCGCGGCGGCCAGCAAAAACAGCACGCTTACCGCCATTTGAGGCGTCGCCCTCTTTTGTTCCAGCTCCCGGACCCGCGCGGCGTCCTCATTGGCCCGCTTCCACGCCTGGTCCGGGTCCATACCGTCAAATACCGGGTCCGCCGCCGCCTGCTCGGCACGGTCCACCGCCCGCCGGGCGGGCTCCCGCTGGTTCTGAGCCTCCTTTTGACTGGCCTCCAGGGTCTTGAGGTAGGCCAGCTCCCCCTGGGCCTGCCGCAGCTTCTCTTTGTCGGGCAGGGGCCCGGCCTCGGCCTCCAGGTCCGCCAGCTCCCTTCGGGCGGCCTCCAGCTCGGCCACGGCAGCCTTGTACTGCTCCCGCCGGGCCCATTCCTGCCGGGCCTTCTGGGCGGCGGCTTCCGCCTCCAGCGCCCCTTTTCGTGCCGTCAGCTCGTCCCGCTGGCTCTCCACCTCGCCGGCCTGCCGGGTGAGCTGCCGCATCTGGGCCAGCTCCCCCTCTATCCCGGTCCGCTCCTCCTCCAGCCGGGGGATGAGCCCGGTCTTGTTGTGCCTGCGGCGGTTGAGCCACCCCCGCAGGGTCTTTTCCGTTTGGGAGTAGGACACGTCCTCCTCCCCGGAGGACACCAGGGCGGCGATGCGCTTTTCCAGGTCCGGGTCGGCGTCGATGGGCACCCCGGACTGACCCACGAAGGCGGTGCGCTGGAACGTCTCCCGGCCCACCCCCAGCAGGACCTCCCCGCAGTTTTCCGCCGTCAGACCGGATACGGCCTCCCCCGTGCCGGTATAGACCGCCTCGAAACCGCCGAAGGGGCTGGCCCCCTTGGCAAACCGGCGCAGGGTGATGTCCTGCCCCCTCCAGGTCAGCTCGATCTCCCCGGCCATGGGGGCGCCGGACCAGGGGGCGTAGCGGTTCTTCTCCGCCAGGGCGGTCCTGGTGTCCCGCTCCCGGGTGGGAATGCCGTAGAGCATGGCCCGCAGGAAGGCGCACCAGGTGGACTTGCCCGCCTCGTTGGGGGCGGTGAGAATGTTCAGGCCCTCCCTCAGCTCCAGGACGGCCCCGTCCAGCTTGCCGAAGGTGGCGGTCATTTTTTTGATCCTCATGCCATGGGCTCCTCCCTGTGCTCCAGCGCCGCCAGCCCAAAGCGGACGGCCCGCTCCAGGTCGGCGCGCGCCCCGTCTTCGGCCGCGGCGGCCAGGCGCTCCTGCATCCGACGCAGGAACAGCCCCGTGAGGGTGTCCTCCCCGGCCCGATCCCACAGGTCCCGGGGGACCGCCGTCTCGTCCCGGAGCTCGGCGCGGTAGAACCGGGCGGCGGCCACCGCCTCCAAGGGCGCCAGGTCCAGCCCCTCCACTCCGCTCTCCCCGGTGAGCCGGATGCGCACGATATCCTCCGCCCCGTCGTCGGGCAGGGCGGAGGCCAGGGCGGAGGCGGGGTCGGGGCCGGACACGTCGGCCTCCAGGACGCGGTAGCGGCGGCGGGCCAGAGGCACGAATTCCTCCTCCACTCCGCCGTCGTCCCGGACCGTGATCCACAGGCAGCCCTTGTCCCCCAGCTCGTCGAAGCCCCGCCCCTCGGGGCAGCCGGGGTAGGCCCAGAAGGTCTCTCCCGCCCGCCGGAGGCCCGACCGGGCGTGGATGTGCCCGAGGGCCAGATAGGTCAGGCCCGAGGCGGCGATCTCCTCCGGCCCGATGGGGCCGTAGCGCCCCCGGCCCTCCACGTCCCCGTGGAGGACCCCCAGGTGGAGCCGTCCGTCCGCCGGGGCGACAAAGCCCGCCAGGGGCGAATCCTCCCGGGCGGGGGCGGTGAAGGCCGCCCCCCAGACGGTGCAGGCCTTTCCCTCCAGCTCCACCGGCGTCAGCCCGGCCCGGCGAAAGAGATGCACGTTGTCCGGCCAGGCCAGCCGGGCGTAAGGGGACCGGGCGCTGTAAAAGTCATGGTTGCCCGGGGCGATGAACACCGGGCAGCCGGTCTGCCCCAGGGTCCGGACCAGGGCCTGTCCGGTCTCGGCATAGAGCTCGCCGCCGTCGAACAGGTCGCCGGAGAGCAGCACCAGGTCGGCTCCGCGGCTCCGGGCCAGCTCGGCCAGGCGGGTGAGCAGCTCCCGCTGCTCCCCCCGGCGCTCGGCGGCCTGCTCGGCGTTCAACGAGGCGAAGGGCGCATCCAAATGGAAGTCTGCCGCGTGTAAGATCTGTATGGGCATACTTGCTCCTTTCCAGGCGTCATTCTGCGATGTCCACCCGCTCCACATGCACGCACCTTCTCGTCTCCGTGTCAAGGGAGAAGAGGACGGCCTCCAGCTTGCAGGGGCCGGGGGCGGGCTCGAAGCGCATGGGCAGCCCCCCCAGGAAGCGGTTGACGGCCTGCTCGTGCTTCATGCCCAGCACCGACCGGGCCGGGCCGGTCATGCCCAGGTCGGTGACGAAGCCCAGTCCCCGGTCCAGCACCTGGCAGTCGGCGGTGGGCACATGGGTGTGGGTCCCCCAAAGGGCCTGCACCCTGCCGTCCAAATAGTAGGCCATGGCCCCCTTTTCGCTGGTGGCCTCTGCGTGGAAGTCCACCAGGCACAGGTCGGCGTCCAGGTGGCGCAGAAGCCGGTCCGCCACGGTGAAGGGGTTGTCGAAGTTGGAGTCCATCTCGCACCGGCCGATGAGGTTCATCACAGCCACGCGCAGGCCACGCGGCCCTTCGTAGATTCCCAGTCCCCGGCCGGGGACCCGGCTGGTGTAGTTGGCGGGCCGCAGGAGCCAGGACACATCGTCCAGCAGGTCCTTGATCTGGATGCGGTTCCAGGTGTGGTTGCCCAGGGTGACCAC
>Ga0129315_1001285_pt1 | contig 10665 bp, 9 predicted proteins | sample Cm827metagenome_FD_94432 | JGI IMG/M metagenome (GOLD analysis project Ga0129315, IMG submission 94432) | Eastern black-and-white colobus group fecal microbial communities from Wisconsin, USA - Cm827 metagenome | ecosystem: Host-associated > Mammals > Digestive system > Large intestine > Fecal...
CAGTGCCCGGACGTGCTGAATGATGGCGATGGCCAGCGCCGCGCCCTCCACGGGGTCAGTACCGGCTCCCAGCTCGTCGAACAGGATCAGACTATCCCGGTCCGCCTCCTGTAAAATTTCCACAATGGTTTTCATGTGAGCGGAGAAGGTGGACAAGCTCTGCTCGATGCTTTGCTCATCGCCGATGTCCGCCAGCACCCGTTCGTAAACGGACACCTCGCTGCGGTCCCCGGCGGGGATGTGCAGGCCGCATTGGGTCATCAGGGTCAGCAGACCCAGTGTTTTTAAGGAAACGGTCTTACCGCCGGTGTTGGGACCAGTGATGACCAGGGTATCAAACGCGCCGCCCAGTTCAATATCAATGGGTACCGCCGCTTTTTTGTCCAGCAGGGGATGCCGCGCCTTCCGCAGACGGATCAAGCCGTCCCGCCGCACCTGGGGGCGGATCGCGTCCATCTTATAGCTCAATTCGCCCCGGGCGAAGATCAGATCCAACTGCACCAATGCGTCATGGTCCCACTGAATGTCCCGCCGGTGGGCGGCGGCATCAGCGGACAGCTCCGCCAAAATGCGGTCGATCTCCGTCTGCTCCTTGGCCTGTAATTCTGCGTATTCGTTGTTGGCCTGCACCACTCCCATCGGTTCTACGAATACCGTAGCACCGGTGGAGGAAACATCGTGGATCAGTCCCGGCAGATTGCCCTTTTGATCCGCCTTGACGGGGACCACAAAGCGCCCGTCCCGCTGGGTGATGATGTTGTCCTGCAAAACCTTGGAATAGCTGGGGGAAGAGATGATTTTTTGTAAAATCTGACGGCTTTTGGCCAAAGCTGCCCGCATGTGGCGGCGAATGTCCGCCAGTTCCGGGCTGGCGGCATCGGCCACGGTGTTCTCGTCGCTGATGCACCGCCGGATCTTATCCTCCAAAAACCGGTTGCCGTGGATGGACAGGAAAATCTGGTCGAGAGCGGTAGGCTCTGCCGCATCGGCATTGAAATACTCCTTGGCCCGGCGGGCGGCGTACAGCAGATCCCCGATCCGGATCAGCTCCGGGATGTTGAGACTGCCGCCCCGGTCCGCCCGGTCCAGCAGGTCCTTTACCGGCTTGACGCCGGAAAATCCCGGCGCTCCCCGCAGGACGATCATGGCCCGTGCGCCGTCGGTCTGGTCCAGCAGGCGCAGCACGTCCTCATAATCTGTTTCCGGCCGGACCGCCAGCGCCAGTTCCTTGGCCTCCGGACTGACCGCCTGCTCAGACAGCAGCTGGAGAACCCGCGGCAGCTCCAAGGTGCGGATGGATTTATCAAATAATTCGCTCATAATCGCTCCTTACCGTATAAAAGGCACGGTATCATACAAAATGTAATCAATCAAGACGGTTCATCCATGCACCGGACACTCTTATAGAAGTCCAGCGTCCGGAATCCCCGCTCCAGCTGGGCGGAGACAAAGGCTTCGGCGGCAGCGGACAGCCGCTTTTGGGCCTCCGGTCCCAGTGTGAAGGAATAAAGCCGCTTGGAGTCGCCGTAAACGATGTGCCGCAGGGCGGCCAGCGAATCCCGGCACAGTGGAAGCCCCCGGCGCCCCTCTCCGCAGGCGGCGCAGCGGAGAATGCCCTGCAAAACGTCGAAATACGGCTGCTGGGGATCGGGGCAACCGCAGTAGGCGCAGGCGTCTGCCAGAGGCTCGTAGCCCGCCAGACACAGCAGCTTGATCTCAAACGCCGCTTTCACCAGCGGCAAAGGCTTTCGCAGAACGGAAACGGCGTACAGCCCATTGAGCAGATGGCTCAAAAGCCCCTGATGAGGGCCTTCCTCCGTGGTGACGGCCTCCGTCAGCTCTGCCAGATAGAACCCCAGCGCCATTGCGTCCAGATCCGCCCGCAAACCGTTGAACAGTTCCAGCGTGGCCCCCTCGTTGGCGTAGTACCAGTCGCCCTTTTTATAAAGCGTCCACTCGGAGTAGGCCAGCGGCTGGGCGCAGGCGGCGAATTTGCACCCCTTGCGGCAGACGCCCCGGGCGATGACGGAGAGCTTGCCCCGTTCTGCTGTCAGGAGGGTGAGGATCTTATCGGCGTCCCTTGTCTCCGTCTCCCGGAGGACAACGCCCTTTGTCACAATGTACGGCGACAACGCCATCAATTCACCACCTATGTACGGAGGCCCCGCCTCCGAAAGAAAATCAGCGTCCGGCAGATCCGGCGCGGTAAAGCAGATAGGCCAACGGATCTCCGGTATCCGAAAACAGCGTCCAAAGCGAAGGTTCTTTCATCGTACAGCCCTCCCTGATGGATAGTCTGTGTCGAAAAGTCCCGCTTATAGCTGGAAAATGCTTCGTACAGACCCAATTATAGCAACCGGACAGCTTTTTTTCAAGCGGAGGTTGCTGCATGCGTTCCTCCGCTTTATCCGTGCCGAAACTGCCGCAAGGCATGGCACGAATGAAAAACAGCCGCAAGCCATCAGAACATGGCTTGCGGCTGTTTGCGCCTGTTACTTACTAAGCGGTCAAAAAGCGAATTACTTCAGTGCTTCATAGGCGGTCATGACTTCCCGGAACGCCACTTTGTCGCTGTCCTTCACGGAGCAAGGGTGCGATCCCACAGGGAGCCACCTGTTCCTTTAGCAGCGTTTCCAAAAGAGTGTTCCCGCTTTCTGAGAGTTTTCGAATGACAGCCCCGCCAAAACGGTATTTACTGTCCGGTCTGCGCGTTATACAGCTCCGCAAAGTTGGAGGTGGCAACCTCAATCAAGTAGCTCTCAACCGTTCTGTCAGCATTTTCAAGGCGGAACATGACGTTTCCCTCTCCCTTTAACGCAGTCAGCACCTCATCGATATAAGCATCATCAATATTGACTCTATCATCACCGCAGTACATGGTGCCTGTTATCTTGTGGTCTGCACCATCGGGCGTTCTCATGGTGATGTTATATTCATCCCAATAGCGCTCAGAGCTGTTTTTGACCTGTCTGCTGCCATATTCATAGAGGAATATCATAACATTATCGTCCAGATCCACCATTACATTCGCATACAATTTTGAATTTGTTGTTGCGCTGTTGCTAAAAGTACCTACGAGATATTCGTTTTCCGTAATATACCATTCATCTGTTTGCTGATTGAAGTCATCCACAGAATAGTCGATGCGCCAATCGCCGAATGACTGCCCGCATCTTTCGCAGATGCCGCTTTCGGTTGTGTGGCCCAGAGCGGGAACGGTTTCCTGTGCCACCAGAACCTCGCCGCGCTCGGAGCAACGCTTGCCCTCTGTCAGCCCGGTCTTCGTGCAGGTGGGCTCCACTGCCGGCATAACTTCCTCCACATGGGTATGCTTGTCGGTGCTTCCGCTGTTGGTATTTCCGCCATTGGTATTTCCGGCGTTCCCGCCTCCGCAAGCCACCAGAGGCAGCGTCATTGCCACCGCAAGCAAAATTGTTGTCAACTTTTTCATCTTCTGTCTCCCTTTCTTTGTCTTTTATTTGCAGTACGGGTTTCCGCACAGGCAAATCCTTCCCAGCGCCCGGTCAGAACAAGGTTTTTTCCTGCTCCGCAAACAGCTTGTCATTGATCTCCCCCAGGGGCAGCTGATGGACCACGCCATAGCTGATAATGGCGTCCCGTCTGGTGCGGGGATACAGTTGGGCGTAGCCCCCCTGCGTCAGCATCCGCTGCATTTCATCCAACGTGATGCCAAGACCGACGCAGATGCACAGCAGCCGATCCCTGGAAGGATTCCGCCGCCCCGCAAACACCTGATGCAGATAGACCTCGCTGATGCCGGACCGCCGGGCCAGCTCCGCTTTGGTCAGATCCTTCGTTTCGTAAAGTCGCGTCAGCCCCGCCAAGCGGTATAAAAACGTTCTTCGTCTGATGGAGGCATTTTAAAGATGAAAGAGTCCAAAATCACCTCGGAAAAGCAAAATCTCTGCCCGCTTTGCAGAGTTCCCCTCCCGGATGGCGCATCCTTCTGTCCCCACTGCGCCCGCAGTATCAAGCCCTGGACACGGCAAAAGGCCCCCAAGCCACTGCAAAAGAAGTTCCTGCACATCGCCGCGCTGGCGGCGGCGTTTGCCGTGATCGCCAGCTGCACCTGACAAACTGTACTGTTTCCGGCTGGAAAACCGGCGTACTGGCCTACGGCACCACATGGGTCAACGCCATGGACTGCCGTTTCGAGGACAATCAGGTGGGGTTCCACTTCAACGCTGAGGGTACCGTTGTCACCCACACCCAGTATGCGAACAATGAGTTTTTCCGCAACGGCACCGCCGTCCTGCTGGAGAGCGTGCCCGCCGAAAGTCCCCTGTCCTTCCCCGGCAGCGTGTTCGAGGACAACGATACCGACATTGACAACCGCTGCGGACGGGAAGTGAACATTTCGCAGACGACCTTCCGCTGACAGCTATTTGAAAAGAGGACCCATCCGTATTGGATGGGTCCTCTTTTGCGCGGCGGGAATCGCCGGTGCATACTGCCGCTGATTTCTTTGCCGATTCGATCTTCTGTCATTATCTCGTCCCATTCAGCGTCAGCTTGGCTTTCTCCATTGTGATGACAAGAATGGGAATCAGGATGATCTGTACAAGGATGCCGGGAAGCGCATTGGTCACTGCGCCCGCAAGAAAAAGAGAGCGGTCAAACACGGTATGCTGCAAGCCCGCCATCATAAACTGTACACAGCCCCACACCAGGCGGCCTACGATCATAGCGGCGATCAAAGTGACATACACCGACCAATTTCTGCGGGGGAAAATGCGGTATAAGATCCCGGAAACCGCGCCATAGGCGGCCAGTTCAAACGCCATGGCCACTGCCGTATAAGCCGTAGGCATCCCAAAGAGAAGGGACCGCAGCAGCGGGGAAACAAATCCCACCGCCAGTCCCCACGGCCAACCGCAGACAAAGCCGCACAGCAATGCCGGAATGTGCATTGGGCAGAGCATGGATCCGATCTCAGGGATCTGCCCCGTCAGAAACGGCAGGACCAATGCAATGGCAAGATACAGCGCCGAGTAGGTAAGCTTTCTGATCTGCACAGAAGAACGTGCATCGTTCCGGGTCATAGGCATGCAGTATCTCCCATCTCCGTCAGCAGTTGGCGAATATGCTCCATCGCGTCATCCATGATGGCAGAAGATTTCTGGCTGACGCCTGCCACATAGGTGTCGCAGAGATTCATGGGGATCAGCACCCGGTAGGCCGCGCTGGCAGCAACGGCATTGGCCATTGCCGGAGAGATCTCTCCCATCAGCGCGTCGGCAAGGGCTATCCCCATAGGGCCAACGATAATCCGGGCAGTCCGGCTGGCAACAATGACCGGGTTTTCACCGGTCGCCACCCGGTCCGCACCGGCACGCATCATGCTCTCTGACGCGGCGCTGTTGGTCCCGACGGCCATGACCTCCACCTGCGGGAAGGATTTTTTGATGCTTTCCACCAGCCGTTTTCCAAGCTTTCCGCCCTGACCGTCAATCACAAGAATCGTCATATCAAAACCATTTCCTTTCATCCTACATAAATAAATGTACCGGACGCAGGCGCGCCGTATGCTTCCTGAGTAAGTGCACGAAGCGCCTCTTCCGCGTCTGTATCACTAAATAGGCTCGGATACATGGCCTTGGCAAGCAAAACCGCTGCGCCGGTCCGTCTGGCCTGACTGGAAAGCAGCTCCTCGGAAAGCAGAATGACCCGGCCATTCCGGACGGCATCCAGCCCGGACCAGTCCTCCCGTGCTTTCAACGCACCGCAGACCATTTCCGCCTGTCGGGTGGATGACACTCCGCTGCCAAGGACGGAGCGCTCCACAACCTTGACGATCACACCGGGATCTTTACGCTGGATCCAGCCGTCATCCACGATCAGTGCGTCATTTTGCAGCTTTGCGGACACGTCATACGCCCCGGCATTCGAGATGATCTGATGCTCATCAGATGATTTATGGACAGTGTGGTAGTCCTCTGCCGTCTCCCAGTAAATATAGAAGCGCTGGCACTCAAAGAGACCACTCAAACGGTCCTCCAGCAGCGTTTGATAGTAAAGCAGCGCGGTTTCTGCCGTTTGACCGCTTTCATCCGCGCCGGTGTTTTCTGCCTGATCGGCGGGAACGGTTTCCGTTGCGGTCAGTTCACCGGTGGTCGCATCCTTTGCGCCGGTAGCTCCTCCATTGGCATCATGCTCCGGTGTTTTTCCGCCGTCCCCCTGCTGCGTGAGGGACTGGTCCGCACCGGGAACGATCTCAGCGTCTGCGTCCTCCGCATACGTCTTTCGGTCGGAATCCGGGTCCGTTGCGGTCGGGGCATCCGCATCCGGTCTGACATCCTCTTCTGCCGCAGAATCGCTTTCCGCCTCCTCAGCACGATCGGCCTGTCCCAGTTGGTCCTCCGCCGTCTCGCCGTTCTCATCGGGGATCGGATCCGCAGGCAAGGTGGTCCGGGTACGGCAACCAGTCAGGGTCAACAGCAGCACCGCTGTCAACAATAAAAGCTTTGTGTTTTTCATTCTTGCTTCCTCTCAGGCGTGGAGACACTCCACGTACTTCAAGCGAAATTTTGTTTTCCGGTCCGCATTGTCATACAGCAGCCGCTCTGTTTCGGTTAAAAGACTTTGCAGCTCGGCCCGCTGTTCCTCCCCCATGGCATGGGTACTGTATGCAGCCTCCTCAAAAAGCGCGGCGGCATGACGGAACTGCGCGGCGTATTCCGGAGAAACGGTTTGGGCCAGTGCAGCGTCCCATTGGGAGAAGGGGCGATTCCCAACGCCTTTTCCACAGTGATCCAGATAGGCAGTCAGATGCAGAAACATAGCGCGGATTGCTTCCCCGCAGTCAGGGGAGTCAAACGCCGCCCGCCGTTCCATTGCCTTGCGCCGCCGGGCGTCAAACAGGACGAACGGCAGAAAGGGCAGCGTCAGCAGGGCCAAAATCAGGATCGTCAGTACGGCGATTTTTAGATAGTCGATGCGCTTGGAACGGCTGATTTCCTGTTCCTGTTCATAAATATGCTGATAGTCCTGCGTATTCTGCGTATCGCCGGACGTCTCTCCGGCGGTTTCCGTATCCAGCCGGTTTTCCTCACGGGCGGTCTGGGGCGGTTCCTGCTGCGGCGTATAGTCTGCGCCGGAAACAAACTGTTCGGCAGCATCCAACCGATCCCGCACATGCTCAGAGGCTTCTTCCACCCCCATGCGAACACCGGGAGCCAAGAGCTGTACCGTCAGAAAAACGGCCGTGACCGCCATCAGAAATACCAGTCTGCCCCGCAGGGTATCCATAGGCAGGGCCAACAGCGCCAGCAGCGCAAAAATCAGCACATTGACAGCCGCCGGAGGAGTCAGTCCGAACCAGATCTCCCCGCCGGCCAAGGCCAACGCCGCCAGAAGCGGAACGATCTTGCTGCCGCGCAGGTATGCAAGCAGGAGAACACCGGCCGCCGCCGTCACCAGCAGGCCCAATGCCAGAACTGGGCTGGCCGCGTCCGAAACCTTAAAATAATCGTAGGCATAGGCATTGACCGCCTCGCTGGCCGCAAACACCAGATTGCACAAGCACTTCAGGCTTTCTCTGGCAGGCTTGAGGGCCAGAAGCAGCACTGCCGCAAGCAGCGGCACACCGGCAATGGGGAGTGCTGTTTTCCATGGTTTTGCCCGCTTGCTTTTTTGAAAATCAAATTGTAACCCAACCGTCTGATGTTTCATGAACATTCCTTAAATCTCAAGATATTCCAATTCCTGCGCCATGTTCTTCCGCGAAAAGGGTACAACTGTCACCCCGTCGCAGCTCTGTGTGCCGCCGTCAGACAGCAGCACGGTCACACGGTTGCCCGCCTGCAGCAGGGAAAGGCCCCGGGGCAAGGACGGCGCGCAGACAACGGTATGCGCATAGACATCCCCGGACCATTTGCGGAAGCAGTCGCAGATGCTTTCCACATCCGGTGCGGCAGAGGCAGTCAAAATCTGCTCACGCACCGCTGTGCAGTCCTGCTGATCCCGTACCGTGCACAGAGAGAGCTCCTCTAATTCCCTGTTTTTCCAGCCAACAGAATGAGTGATTCCCTGTTCTGTCAAGGACCGGGACAAGGACAGCAGCACCGTCATGGCTGCATCCAGCGCATCCGCAGCATTTTCTCGTACCGTGATGGAGGTATCCAACAGCAGCAGAACCTCCTCCGCCACCGGAAGCCCCAGTTCCCGCACCATCAGGGAGTCTGTCTTTTGGGAGAGCTTCCAGTGGATCTGCCGGATGGGATCGCCGGGGACGTATGCACGGAATCCGAAGGTCTCACTAGGATCGTGCCCCGGATGGGTGGAAGACCAGCGTTCGCTGTCCGCCCTGACCGTTTCATTTTCCGCAAGGGAGATCTGCATGTCAAACAGCGGCGGTTCGACGGTCACGAAGCGGGTGCTCCGAACCGTCAGGGCACAGCGGTACAAGCCAAACCAGTCCTGCACAGCCGCGTCGCTGAGAGAAAGTATGACCGTACCGCAATGGGCGGTACGCAGCGTACCTGCCGCGTCAGGCGTAAACCGCGAGACTGAGAGCTTCACCGCTGTTTCCTCCCCGGTCAGGCGGCTGCGGCCCCGAAGCGCTGCCGTCAGCACTGCTCCGTGCAGAAGGCCCTCTGCCCGCACGGAGCATTCCGCGGCATCTCCCTGTTTGCAGCAGTCCGGCGCAGATAGATGAACCGTTACCCGTCTGGCTGAACGCACCGCGCAGAGGACCGACGCAGCCGGCAGAAAAACCGAAGCGGCCAAAATCGTCCGGGTGCCGGTATTGTTCTCAAAGAAATACAGCAACATGGCAAACAGCAGCCATGCACCGTAAGCAAATCTCCGTTTCCGCATCATGCCTGTCTGCGGTCCGGAACTTCCACCGTTTCCAGCAGTTCGTTCAGTACCTGCGTAACCGTTCCGCCGGACAGCCGTGATTTCTGGTTAAGGATCACACGATGGGCGCAGACATCATGGAAAATCGCCTGCACATCGCCGCCTGTCACATAATCCCGGCCCTCGAGATAGGCGTGGGCCTTGGCCATACGGTCAAGGAACAGGGTGCCGCGGGGGCTGATGCCCACCTCCACCATGGGATGCTCCCGGGACGCCATAGCCAGACGGGTAATATAGTCCAGAATACTGTCCTTTGCTGTGACGGCCCGCACCTCCGCCTGCATCCGCAGCACATCGTCACGGGTGACCACCTGCGCCACGGAACCAATGGGATCTGTGCTCTGGCGGTCCCGGAGGATGGACATCTGGGCCTCATAATCGGGATAACCGATGGAAAGCCGGACAAGGAACCGGTCCATCTGGGCATAGGGCAGCAGCTGGGTGCCTGCGGTACCTACATTGTTCTGGGTCGCGATTACCGCAAAGGGCTTTTGCAGCGGATAAGTCATGCCGTCCACCGTGACCTGACGTTCTTCCATCGCTTCCAGCAGGGCGGACTGGGTTTTGCTGGACGTCCGGTTGATCTCGTCCCCCAACAGGAGGTTGGTATTGCTCACCACGCCGCTCTTGTACTCAAAACAGCCGCTGTCCTTGTTGTAGATGGAAAAACCCACAATGTCGGACGGCAGCACATCCGGCGTGAACTGGATGTGGTTATAGGTCAGGCCCAGTGTGCGGCTCAGGGCCACCGCCAGCGTTGTTTTGCCGACGCCGGGGATATCGTCCAGCAGAACATGTCCGTCGGCCAACAGCGCCATCAGAATCTTTTCTATGACCTCACGCTTGCCCACCACGGCCTTTTCCACTTCAACAATGATCGTTTGCAATTCACGGTTCATACGATAAGTCCTCATTTTCTACCATCGCTTGACAAGGGCAGACACGGTTTTGACGGGCAGAAATGTCTGCACCTGACAGGGATGGATTTTCGAGTGATTTTTGTTTTTTGAGATGCAGGTGGGCTGGCGCCCACCAAGGCAAAAAGAGCAAAAAGCGCCGGAAAGACGCGCTGTCAGGCGTGTTTGCCCTTGTCGAGCGATGGCAAGGTTTTGATTGCCGTACAACACAGCAGTCCCAAGTGGTCCGCTCTGTTCTAAAGCAATAAGGATGCCCGCACATCCGTCTTGTGACGGATGTGCAGGTCTCCTGCAGCTTGTGCCTCGTGATTTACTTTGCGGGAACGGTCAGCGTCTGACCCACATAGATCATGGCCGCATCCTTGATCTGAGGATTGGCAGAGAAGATCTTGCTCCACAGCTTGCCGCTGCCGTAGACCTTAGATGCGATCTTCCAGAGGGAGTCGCCGGACACAACGGTATACATTCCGTTCTCCGCCGCACCCGCGGACTGACCGGGTTTCGTGGACTCAGCCGGCGCCGCGGTGGCCGTTACCGTGATGCGGCCCTGAGGGGCGGCATAGGCGTCGCCCACCACATTCCCCAGCTCTTCGCTGATGTACATCCACACCACATCCCGCACAACGGCCTTGGTGATAGCAGACTTCTCGTTAGCCTCCGCAGCCGCCTTAAATACATAAGAGGAATCCATGCCGTTAAAGTTTGCGTTGTGGGTAATGACCGCATAGGTAGCGTTCGGATCGAACGCTTTGCCGTTTACATCGGTGATCGTCACACGGCTGACGGAATTTGCCTTGAACCAGTGCTTGCCGTAGGCTTCTCCCTTGTCATACGCCTGATCCGCGTTGACGCTGTAAGTCAGGCCCGC
>Ga0129315_1001286_pt1 | contig 10656 bp, 10 predicted proteins | sample Cm827metagenome_FD_94432 | JGI IMG/M metagenome (GOLD analysis project Ga0129315, IMG submission 94432) | Eastern black-and-white colobus group fecal microbial communities from Wisconsin, USA - Cm827 metagenome | ecosystem: Host-associated > Mammals > Digestive system > Large intestine > Fecal...
GGCGTTGCTTGCCGGCTTGATTCAGTTTGCCCATGCAACGAAAATATGCTGATTCTCCGCCGCAGTTTGCCGATATTGGCAGATGGTGCGGTTTTTTCATGTCATTGCGCGGTGTTGCCCTATATAAGTATCAACGCTTCCCATGAACTGACGCTCGGAGTGATATTGGGTCCGATAAATTTCCTCCCGCTTCATGGAGGCAAAGAAGGACTCGGCCACAGCATTATCATGGGGATGGCCGGACTTCGAGAAAGATTGGACAACCTTGTTCATGCGAAGCAGTTTCCGGAATTGTGTTGGATGTATATTGTGGGCCCTGGTCGCTGTGAAACATCAGCTGCTGGGGCTCGTTTCTGTTCTGATATGCCTGACGAAAGGTGGACGTAACCAGATAGGTACTGTTCTTTGGTGATACTCTGTGGGCCACTACTTTACGTGAGAAAAGGTCCAGAATCACACAGACATAGAGATACTTGCCATTGACTTTAAAGCATGTCACATCACTGATCCAGACGCGGTTCGGTTCATCCACTTTGAATTGCCGTTGTAATATGTTCTGCTTTTTTGCAAGCCGCTCACTTTTTTGATAATCGCGTTTGGAGTAGACGGAGACACTTTGTAATCCCATTTCTCTCATCAGTTCAGCCACATATTTGGGCGAAGTCCGAATGCCTCTCTCTGCCAACACGGCAGCGATTTTATTTGCGCCAAATCTCTGCTGGCTTTCATCGAAAGCTGCTTGGATATCCATAACCATATCTACTACAATTCCACTTCGCTGGATTGCACCCGGAAGTTTCGGGATTTTATCGGCTCGGCCAGCGCTGTGCGACGGCTCTCGGATCGGGTGTGTCTGGAAAATGACCTGTCCGTGATCCTCAATCCCAAGCTCCATAGCAAGGGCCGTTTTCTCCACTATGGGGCATGGCTGGGAGCCGAGCGCCAGCCCTCTTATAAAGAAAGGCTGCGCCTTGCCATCAACGATGCCCTTGCAAAAGGCCCCGCCGATTTTGCCGACTTTCTGCGGCTCATGGTGGAGTCCGGGTATGCGGTCAAGCATGGGCGCGGCGGTGTGATCTCTTTCCTTGTTCCCGGACAGGAACGGGCAACGCGGCTCCGGGCATCCACCCTTGGGGACGGTTACGATCCCGAGGACATCCGGGCCGTGATTGCCGGGAAACGGCCCGTCCCGCAGATCCACGGCGCAGCTGCTCCCGCGCCCAGGCGTGTCAATCTCATCGTGGATATACAGGAGCGTTTGCGCTCCGGCAAAGGCCCGGCCTATGAACGGTGGGCCAAGGTGTATAACCTCAAACATATGGATCATAGGAAACGCCGAGCCGTCTTTGCTGTTGACGGCTATGAAATCTCTGCCACTTTTGCTGACAGCAGAAACACGGCGGTGCTGGGTCATGTGAAGCAGATTTTGCTATCTTCCTTTGCTAATAACCTCACCGATAAAACACCCGGCGACAGCCTTGCATTGAAGGCCAAAGTGGGGATACCCCTATGCACCTTGAAAAGTTCATATACCCCGTGTATTGATTCGCTCTTTCAAAGCCCATTGGACTTACAGAAAGGACGGATCAATATATGAAAGAAAGAGTTTGTTGCTTATACAGAGTGTCCACCGACAAGCAGGTGGACTATAACGATAAAAACCAAGCCGACATCCCCATGCAGCGCCGCAAGTGTCACCAGTTCGCAGATCAAATGGGCTGGGTAATCGTCCACGAGGAACAGGAGGACGGCGTGTCCGGCCACAAGGTACGGGCCGAAAACCGGGACAAGATTCAGACCATCAAGGAGCTTGCCAAGCAAGGAAAGTTTGATATTCTGCTGGTGTTCATGTTTGACCGTATCGGGCGTATCGCTGACGAAACGCCCTTTGTGGTAGAGTGGTTTGTTAAGAACGGCATCCGTGTATGGAGTACCCAAGAGGGTGAGCAGCGGTTTGATAACCATACTGACAAGCTCACCAACTATATCCGTTTCTGGCAAGCGGACGGCGAAAGCGAAAAGACTTCCATCCGTACTAAAACCGCCCTCGGCCAGCTCGTCGAGGACGGCGGCTTCAAAGGCGGCCTTGCACCCTATGGCTATGACCTTGTTAGAAGCGGACGCTTCAACAAGCGCAAGCACGAGGTCTACGAGCTGGTTGTCAACGAGGCCGAGGCCGCAGTTGTGCGGATCATTTTTGATAAGTATGTGCATGAGGGCTTCGGTGCCCAGCGGATTGCCACCTATCTGAACAAGCTCGGCTACCGGGCAAGATCGGGTAAGATGTGGCACCACGCCAGCATCCGGGGAATCATTTGCAACCTCACCTATACCGGGGTGCTTCGCAGCGGTGACAGCCGCTCCCAAGTGCTGCCCCACTTGCAGATCATCACGCCGGAGCTGTTCGAGGCTGCACAGCACATCCGTACATCCCGTGCCAACTCTGCCGAACAGGAGCGCCGTGTTCCTCTCAACACTCGGGGGCAGTCTTTACTGGCCGGGAACGTGTTTTGTGGGCATTGTGGCTCCCGACTCTCGCTGACCACCAACGGCAAGGCTTATCCCTGCAAGGACGATCCTAACCGCATTGTGAAGCGAGTCCGCTATGTCTGTTACGGCAAAACCCGCAAGCAGACCGAATGTGACGGGCAAACGGGCTACACCGCCCATACCCTTGACGGTATCATTGATAAGCTGGTACGCCAGATTTTTGAACGGATGAAGGCTGTACCTAAAAGCGAGATCGTCAGTATCCGCTACAAGGAAAAGATGGACGAGCGGCGGGCGCTGCTCCGCAGCATCCGGGCCGACTACACAAAGGCAACGGGTGAGCTTGAAATGCTCCGGGCAGAGGTCATCAAATCTCTGCGTGGGGAAAGCGCCTTCTCCCAATCGCTGCTTGGCTCTCTGATTGCTGATGCTGAGACAAAATGTCTCGAAGTTCAGCAGCAGCTTGAGGCAGCACAAGCGGCCTATGACGAGGGACAGGCAGTCCTGGCATCCTTGAACGCCCAGTATGACGATATTATTTCGTGGGCTGATATGTACGATACCGCAAGTATCGAAGCCAAGAAGATGATTGTTAACTGCCTTATCAAGCGTGTGGATGTCTACCGGGACTACAAGCTGCACATCGACTTTAACATCGACTTTGAGCAGTTTAGTATGGGCCTTGACATCGTTTGGATTGCGGCATAAAAAATACTCATTTTCGGGTGAAAATGAGTAAAAAATAAAACATCGGATACCCTTTTGGTGGAGATAAGCGGGATCGAACCGCTGACCTCTTGAATGCCATTCAAGCGCTCTCCCAAGCCCATCGGTTACATACCCCTCTAAAATGGGATACAGAGGGCGCGGTCAATACGTCAATCTACTTCCCCAGGTGAACTATGGATGCATTCGATTTGAAAGTATGTAAAACTCATTTCTAATGCAAAGTCACCTGTATGGTGGTATAATTTTATCAGGAGGTGATTGGTATGGCGGATACAAAAAAAGAGCATTATGTCCCACGATGCTATTTGCGAAATTTTGCATTTGGCTCAGATCGCATCAATGTATTTGATAAAAGCAAAATGCAAGTTCGGACAAACCAGAAACTATTAGATGTGGCAATGGAAAACCACTTCTATGATTTAGATTTTGATAAGTATATCAAAAAAGAGGAACCAGAAGTTCAGGAAAAGATCGTAGAGGATCTAAAACATATTCTTGGAGCTGATGATATTTCCGAAGCAATGGAAAAATTAGGTGGAGACAAGCATATAGAACAACAGTTCTTTAGCCCGCTCGAAGGCGTTTATAGTGAAGTCCTTAGAAATGTTATTAAGAAAAGCTATGGTGGAAACAAATGGGTTATGGAGAACTGCTGGGCACTATCTTACGGCGAAAAGGACATTCTGTCATTTTTCATTGCTGTTCAAATAATACGGACAAAGTCTTTCCGAGATACTATCGGCTCAACATTTGAACAGTTTGTTCAAGCATTGGCATATAAAGTTCAGATGCATGATACAGATGCATTGCCACGCGATGCTTTTGAAGTTTCAGTCAATGAAGATTATGTGAAGCTTGAACACAGCAACATGATCCTTGATCCTGAGATGGCGATTAGTTTGGCAAGTGCAATTCGTGAACATATTTGGGTAATCTATGTAAATAAAACTGCTGTTCCCTTTTGGACATCAGATGACCCGGTCGTTAATATTCCCCACAAGCACGATCAATTCATCAGTTATTCCGGGTTGAAATCGGAAGGAATTGAAATCTTATTTCCTATCTCATCGGATTTGTTATTGGGAATGTATGATGCTCAACTCTTTGGTAATATGTTGTCTGATAGGAAATTTCTTCCTGCCAATTTAGACATGGTTGAATATTCTAATAGGGCACAAGTAATTCATAGTCAACGGTGCGTTTTTTCACATTCCGATGACTTTTCACTTGCAGAAAAGATATGCACCGAAAACCCGAAGTTCCGGGAAGTTACTACTAAAATTGAAGTTTCATAAGATAGTGGGAATAAGAACGCCGCCCAAGTGAAACTATGGGCGGCGTTTCTATATAAAACCGAACATCGAAAGGAGGAGTTCATCTCCACCGTTGCCAGCTATTTTCAAGCTGGCTTTTTTCATGTCACGACAAGGAGGTATTAGTGAATGGCAGAAGATAAGAAACAGTCGCCCGTCCCGGAGGCGCATACCACACCCGAGGCCCCGGCTCCTGAAACGCCGGGCGGCCCCGCCGTGGAGGAACAGGCCACGATCCCCGGCATGGAGGGCGGCCCCGCTCCCTCTGGTAAGGTGATCGACCTGTCCGATGTGCGGACCGCTGGTGCGGACAAAGCCAAGGCCGCCGAGCCTGACAAAGTGGAGCCACCTGCCCCGAAAGTAGACAAACAACCCGAGAAGCCCGCGCCCGCCGCTGATGCCAGGGCTGGCAAGGAAATGCTCAAACAGGCCCGCCCGCCTAAAGCGGATAAAGCCCCGCCAACCGATAAGGGGGCCAAGAAAGCAGAGCGGGCTGACAAGCCCCGCCGTGGCCGTCCTCCCAAGGATCAGGCTACCCCGGAGAAAAAGGGCAAGGCGGCCCCGGCCAAGGCTCCCGCAGAAGGGGCAAAAGCCGATCCCCCGGCCCCGGAGGTTCCTCCCGCCCCCCGCGACGCTACCCGCGCCGTCAAGGAGGAAATCGTCTATATCAACCTCTCTGAGTTGCATCCGTTCAAGGAACACCCCTTTGGTGTCCGGGACGATGCGGAAATGCAGGGCCTTGTGGAGTCCGTCCGTTCCGGCGGCGTGAACCAGCCCGCGCTGGTGCGTCCCCTTGAGGATGGCGGCTATGAGATTATCGCGGGCCACCGCCGCCAGCGGGCCAGCGAATTGGCCGGGTTTATGAATATGCCCTGTATCGTCCGCAACATGACGGACGATGAAGCCATCCTCGCTATGACGGATGATAACCTCCGCCACCGCGAAACGATCTTACCCAGCGAAAAGGCCCTTGCCCTGAAAAAGCAGTATGAGGCTATCAAGCATCAGGGATCGCGTGGGGATGATGCGGCGGCGGGTAAGCTCTCGCTGGAAAGCGTAGGCCAGCGCAACGGCATGAGCGTGAAAACCGTTCAGCGGTATATTTGGCTCAATGACCTTGTTCCCGAGCTGAAGGAGACAATGGACGCGGGGAAACTGTCCTTTACCCCCGCCGTGGAAATCTCCCGCATCCGTCCCACCCACCAGAAGTATATCGCCGTTTCCATTGAGGGCCAGCAGTCCTCGCCCTCCAAGGGACAGGCAAACAGGCTCCGGGAGCTGGATAAGGACAACAAGCTGACCCCGGATGTCATTGACGGCATTTTGAGTGAAGAAAAGAAAAAGGAGGATCGTGACGTGATTATTACCGGCTCTGAATTGGAAAAGTTCTTCGGCAAGGAGGCCACGCCCCGCCAGATGAAGGATCAGATTATGACCCTGCTGGCCGACTGGAAAGAGAAGCAGCCGCCCGAGCTTGCCAAGCCCGACAAGAAAAAGACGGATAAGGAGAAGTAAGCACCTCCGGCCATCGTGACCAGAGGTTTTTTCGTCCCTAAACGAGGTGCCCCATGAAGTCGCCGACTTCATGGGGAGAGGAGGCGCAACGGAGCGTGTGGATTTTGGGCGCTTGCGTCCAAAGGAACAAAGCGAAGTTTGTGCCGACGAAGGCTCCTGTGGGTATATCCCCCGTCGCCGCCCATTACCGGGCGCATCCGGGAGCTGGCCGTCAAGGGGGCGTAGCCCCGCCAAGGGCGGCTTGCCCTTTACAGTCTGCCCCGGCTGTGCCATATCCAGCGGCGCGGCGGGGGTATATCCTCCAGAGCCGCCCCCTTTTCCAAGACTGGAAAAAGGCGGGGGAAAAAGGTTGAACCGTTCCCTGTAAAACTAACTTTGAAATGGAGGTATTCCTTATGAAAAGGCCCCTTGCCTATATCACCGCCGCATGGTGCGGCGATCCCCATGAAATGACCGAACAGGCGGCCAAGTATTGCCGAGCCGTCTATGACGCGGGCTTTTCCCCGATTTGCCCCACGCTCTATCTGCCCCTGTTCCTCAACGACGCGGTTCCCGAGGAACACAAAAGCGGCATCGATATGGGCCGCGATCTGCTCCGCCGCTCTCATGTGCTGGTGGTGTGCGGTCATACCGTCACCGAGTCCATGAAGAATGACATTGCCGTGGCCCAGCGGCTGGGTATCACTTCGACCACGCTGGAGGGCATCCTGACCGTCAAGCGTCAGGGCCACCGCTGATGTCAGCCCTGATTGAAGCCTACGTTACCAACCTCGGGAAATACGCCGAGTATGGCGTGGAGGCTGGAGAAACCCTAAAGTTTCCCGCCACCACCGAGGAGGTACAGGCGCTTTTGAAGCGGATCGGCGTGGACGGTGTGCGGTATGAGGAAATCTTCATTACCGCGTTTGACGGCGATGTGCTTGGCATCTGCGACTGTTTGAGCGAGTACGAAAGCATTGACGAACTGAACCATTTGGCCCATCTGCTCTCCGAGTTGGACACCTCTGAGCTTGAAAAGTTTGAGGCCGTCATAGACAGCGGCGAGTACACAAGCAGCGTCAAAGACTTAATCAACCTGACGCAAAATCTGGATTGCTTTGAATTTTACCCCGATATTGACGATGACGAGGCTCTGGGGCGAATGTACGTCCAGGACTTCGGCTCCATCCAGATCCCGGAGCATCTCATTGACTATATCGACTATGAGGCATACGGGCGGGATATGCGGATCAACGAGGACGGCCACTACGCCCCCGGCGGCTATGTGTTTAACAATAACAGCCGTTTTATTGAGCACTACTCCGGCAGGGATGACATTCCCCCGGAGCACCGCATTTTCGCCTATCCAAAACTGAATATCCGGGAGCAGATGGCAGCCTATCAGGAAATCATTGACCGCTCCGCGCTGAACGAGGACAAACAGCGGCTCCCCGTCAGCCGCGAGGACAGATAGCGCCGCCTCTGGTCACGGTGGCCAGAGGCAGCAAATGGGGTTCCCCGCAAAGTCGCAGACTTTATGGGGAGAGGAGCCACAACGGAGTGTGCGGATTTTGGTCGTTTGCGGTCAAAGGAGCAAAGCGCAGTTTGTGGCGACGAGAGGAGGTGGTTTAGATTGTAGGTGATGAAGTATCCCGCCAGACCATCGCCATCAGCATTCAGGCATCCAAGCTGACGGCCCGGAGCCTTGCCTATGCGCTGGCAGCCGTGGGCCGCCAGATTGCCAAGGAGCACCGCAAGGCCCAAGCCCCCCACGGCAAGCAGAGCGTGAAAAAGCTCATGGGCCACGGCGGAGCCACAAGCAGTATCGAGCTGTCCGGGGCCACCCAGCACTTTGACCGGGTGGCACGGAAGTGGGGCGTTGACTATGCCTTTCGCCGGGTGGACAAGGGCAAATACCTGTTACTGTTCAAGGCAAATCAGGCCGACGCCATCACGGGCTGTTTTGCTGAGTATTCCCGCAAGGAGCTGAACCGGGCCAAGTCCCGGCGCACCCCGATCCGCGAACAGCTCAACCGGGCCGAGGAACAGGCGCGGAAACAGCCCCAGCGGGAGCTGGAAAAGGAGGCGGTGCATGGGGACAGATAAGCTCCGCAAATATGTACTTCCCAATATTCCGTATCTGTTCATCGGCTGGGCCTGCCTGAAAGTGGGGACGGCCTACCGTCTGGCCGCTGGTGCGGGCTTCGGCCAAAAACTGCTGGGGATCATGCAGACCATCGGCGTGGCCTTTGCGGATTTTGCGCCGGGACTGAACCCGGCAGACTGGCTGGTTGGTATCGTGGGGGCCGTGGGCTTTCGGCTCCTAATCTACTGCAAGGCGAAAAAGGCCAAGAAGTTCCGCCACGATGCGGAGTACGGCACAGCCCGCTGGGGGACGGAAAAGGACATCAAGCCCTTTATCGATCCCAAGTTTGAAAATAATATCATTCTGACCGCCACAGAGCGGCTGACCATGAACACCCGCCCAGCCAACCCCGCAAACGCCCGCAATCTGAACACCTGTATCATCGGGTCGAGCGGATCGGGAAAAACCCGCTTCTGGCTTACTCCCCAGCTACTGTCCGCTCATTCCTCCTACGTCTGCGTAGATCCCAAGGGCGGCGTCCTCTCCCAAGTGGGCTACTTCCTGCAAAAGAAGCGGGGGTACAAAATCAAGGTATTCAACAGCATCGACTTTTCCAAGTCCATGCACTATAACCCGCTGGCGTACATCAAAAACGAGGCCGACATTTTGAAGTTCGTGGACACCCTGATCGCCAACACCAAGGGCGAGGGCAAGGAGGGTGATCCCTTTTGGACGAAAGCGGAAACGCTTTTATACTGCGCCCTCATTGCCTACATCATTTTTGAAGGCCCCGCCGAGGATCGGAATATGAACACGCTGGTTGATATGATCTCCGGGATGGATGTCAAAGAGGACGATGAAAACTACAAAAACGCCGTGGATTATATGTTCGACGGCCTTGCCAAGCGCAAGCCCGATTGTTTCGCCGTCAAGCAGTACCGCAAATACAAATTAAGCAGCGGCAAGACGGCCAAGTCGATCCTGATAAGCTGTGGCGCACGTCTGGCCCCCTTTGACATCCCCCAGCTCCGGGAGATTATGAGCTATGACGAGCTGGAGCTTGACCGCATGGGCGATAGGCGGACGGCAACCTTTTTCGTGATCTCCGATACCACGCAGACCTATAACTTCATCGTTGCGCTGGCCTTTTCGCAGATGTTCAATCTTCTTTGTGAACGTGCCGACAACGTACACGGCGGGCGTTTGCCCCATCATGTGCGGGTGCTTTGGGATGAGGCCGCCAATACGGGACAAGTCCCGCAACTGGAGAAGTTAGTAGCCGTCATCCGCTCACGCGAGATCAGTCTGGCGCTTCTGTATCAGGCGCAGTCCCAATGCAAGGCCATTTACAAGGACAATGCCGAAACGATCTTCGGCAATATGGACACCATGATTTTCCTTGGTGGCCGGGAAAGTACCACCATCAAGGAGATTTCCGAAAACTGGCTGGGCAAGGCCACGATCTCCATGCAGACCGAGGGCCGCTCCCGAGGGCAGTCGGAAAGTTTCAGCCAGAACACCCAGCGGCTGGGCCGGGAGCTGATGACCCCCAGCGAATTGGCTACCATGCCCGGAGATCGGTGCATTTTACAGCTTCGGGGGCTGCCGCCGTTCTACTCCAAGAAATACGATTTGAAACAGCACCCCAACTACAAATACACCGCCGAGGCTGACAAGCGCAACGCCTTTGACCTGCAAAGTCTTGTCACCCGGCGCATGGACAAGCTCAACCCCAATGAGCAATACACCGTTTACGAGGTGGCCGTACCAGACGAGGCGCACATGGAAGAGGACGGGGACATCCTCAACTATGACGACCTCGACGACCCGGACGCCTTTGTATAACCTCTGGTCACGGTGGCCAGAGGATGACGCGCCGCCCTTATGGGCGGCTATTATTATGGGTTCCCGCAAAATCAAAGATTTTGTGGGAAGAGGAGCCGCAACGGAATGAGTGATTTTTCGCGCTTGCGCGGAAATGAACGATATGAAGTTTGCGGCGACGAGGCCGGGGTATGGCCCCGGAGAAATGGAGGCATATATGGCTTTTTTCACTTCCGCTGTTACTACCTTGCAGACCCTCGTTGTGGCTCTGGGCGCTGGCCTTGCCGTGTGGGGCGTGGTCAATCTGCTGGAGGGCTATGGCTCCGATAACGCAGCGGCCAAGAGCCAGGGCATCAAGCAGCTCATGGCGGGCGGCGGCATCATCGTGCTGGGTACTACCCTGATCCCCCTGCTGTCTACCCTGTTTTAAGGGTAGCGGCCTATGGGTATTCTCACCGAATGGATCACGGAATGGCTCAAAGAGCTGTTGATCTCGGGGATCATGGACAACCTCGAGGGGCCGTTTGACACGGTGAATACCCGGGTCGGGGAAATATCCGTACAGGTGGGAACGACCCCGGCGGCATGGAACGCCGGGGTTTTCTCCCTGATACGGCAGCTTTCCGAAACGGTCATTTTGCCGATTGCCGGCCTGATCCTAACCTTTGTCGCAACCTATGAGCTGATCCAGATGATACTGGAAAAGAACAATATGCACGA
>Ga0129315_1001291_pt1 | contig 10635 bp, 7 predicted proteins | sample Cm827metagenome_FD_94432 | JGI IMG/M metagenome (GOLD analysis project Ga0129315, IMG submission 94432) | Eastern black-and-white colobus group fecal microbial communities from Wisconsin, USA - Cm827 metagenome | ecosystem: Host-associated > Mammals > Digestive system > Large intestine > Fecal...
CGGCGTGCTGCCGCCCGTCGTGCTGTCCGTCGGCGTGCTGCCGCCCGTCGTGCTGTCCGTCGGCGTGCTGCCGCCCGTCGTGCTGTCCGTCGGCGTGCTGCCGCCCGTCGTGCCGTCCGTCGGCGTGCTGCCGCCCGTCGTGCCGTCCGCGCTGCCCGACAGCGTGGCCGGAACGAGGGTCAGAAGCGCCGCCTGCGGAACCGTCTCCGTTCCTTCTCCGGCCCCGCCCTCATCGGCGCTGCCGCTGTCTCCGGCTGCACTGTCCGCCGTCTGCTTCGCAGCCTCCTCGGCGGCCTTCTTCAGAGCCTCCTCCTCGGCGGCCTTCTTCAAAGCCTCTTCCTCAGCGGCCTTCTTCAAAGCCTCTTCCTCAGCGGCCTTCTTCAGAGCCTCTTCCTCGGCGGCCTTCTTCAGAGCCTCTTCCTCAGCGGCCTCCTTCAGAGCCTCCTCCTCAGCGGCCTTCCGCACGGCTTCCTCATCGATGATCTCGTATTCCAGAGAAACCGCCTTGACCGCCGCCGCGGCGTCCTTGTCCGCATAGGCGGCGCTCAGCGTGTACACGCCGGGCATCAAATCGGCAAAGAACGCCGTACCGGTGCCCTTGACGACCGTCTGTTTGGCGACCGTCTCGCCTTTGGCGTTCAGCACGCGCACCTGCACGTCAAGCGCGCTGGCGCCGCTCACGCTCACGCAGAGCACGCCCTCCACCAGCTCGGGCTTCAGCTTGAACTTCTTGTACGTCTGCGCGGCCCCATCCGTCTGCACGGCTCCGTCCGTCTGCTCCGGGACGATCTCCTGAACCGCCGGCGCCTCCGCCTGCGTCTCGCCCTCGGCCAGCGCGCCCATGGGCATGCCCGCCGTCAGCACAGCGCAGCACAGCATCGCCGCGATTCTCCGCTTCATGACCTCCGAATTCATGGTATCCCCTCCATCGTTTCCGCTTCCTATTTGATCATCTTTGGGATGCAGTCTTCCGCTCCATCTTACCACGACTGCGCCTTTTTCGCAACCTTGCAGCGCAGTCTCTGATGATATGACGAGGAACGCATGCCATTTCTTCCCAGAGGGCGCAAACTTTTTATTGATTTTGCGCAGGTCCCCATGTATCATAGAAGCATCCGGCCCGCCCGCGCGGCGCGGCCACTCTTGTTCAGGAGGTCTTTTTTCTTGTCCGACCGCGATTTCCGCGCCATCGGCGCGACGACGTTTCTCTCCCCCGTGCCCGCGGTGATGCTCTCCTGCCGGGGCGAAGGGCCCGGGCTTAACCGGCCGAATCTCATCACCGTCGCCTGGACGGGCATCGTCAATTCCGACCCGCCGATGCTCTCCGTCTCCATCCGCCCGGAGCGCCATTCCCACGCGCAGATCGAGAGCTCCGGCGCGTTCTGCCTGAACCTGATCGACCGGCGTCTGTGCAGGGCCGCGGACCTTTGCGGCGTCAAGAGCGGGCGCGACGTGGACAAGTTCGCGCTGTGCGGCCTGACGCCGCGCGATGTGGAGGGCTTTCCCGCCCCGGCGCTTGATGAAGCCCCGGCGTTCCTGTGCTGCCGGGTGGACAGGGTAATCCCCCTCGGCTCGCACGACCTGTTCCTCGCGCGCATCGAGCAGGTCTATGTCCGCAACGATCTGTTCGACGCGGACGGCAGCCTGCACATGGCCCGGGCGAACCTCGTCGCCTACGCGCACGGGGAGTACTTCCCGCTTGCGCCGCGGCCGGAGGGCTTCTTTGGCTACTCCGTGGCACGGGAGGACGTGCTGCGCCGCCGCCTCATCGAGCCGTACCGCCAGGGCAAGCCCTCGGGCAAGACCCCCGCGTCGGGAAAACGCCCCGGCGGCAGGAAGGGAGGCGCGCGCCGGTGAAACGCATCCTTGCCCGCCGCGGCGTGCGCGCCGCACTGGCGCTCCTTGTGACGGTGCTCCTGTGCATCGCGATGAACGCCGCAGCGTTCCTGATCGACACGGACACGATGCGCGAAAACGCGGCGCAGGGCGTGGCGCTGCTGGGCCGGGAGGGCGGCACGCCCCAGCTGATCGGCGGCTTCAAGAGCACCCAGCTGGACAACTTCACCGCCATCCTGATCCTCAAGACCGCGGCCTACACCGGCCCGGAGACGCTGCTGGAGAAGACATTCGGCGGCCTGCGCACGGAGCTCGTGCCCGGGGAGGGGCAGAGCGAGTGGTCCGCCTTTGCCACCTATGCGGAGGCCGTGGGCTGCGGGCTGACCTACACGCGCTACTGGCACGGCTATACGCTGCCGCTGCGGCTGCTGCTGTGCGTGCTCAACCTGCCGAACCTGCAGATGCTGCTGCTGCTCGTCACGCTGCTGCTGGCCATTGCGGTGCTCGCGCGCTGCGCGCACCGGGCGCCGGGCGCGCTGCCGGGGATGACCGCGGGCTGGTTTCTGCTGATGCCCGTGGCCTGCGGCATCTGCCTGCAATACGTGCCGGTGACGCTGCTGGCGCTCCTGTCGTGCCTGCTGCTGCTCTGCGCCGACGAGGCCATCGGGCGCACGATCGGCCTGCCGGGCTTCTTCGCGCTGGTGGGCCTGCTGACCAACTACCTCGACCTGCTCACCTTCCCGCTGGTGACGCTCGGCTTTCCGCTGGCGCTGCTGCTCGCCCTGCGCATGGAGCGCGGTGACGGCCTGCGCGCGCTGCTGCCCCGGCTGATCGCCTGCGGCCTGTGCTGGGCGCTGGGCTATGCGGGCATGTGGATGCTCAAATGGGCGTTTGTCGCCGGGGTGTTCGGCATGGACCGCCTCGCGGGCATCTTCGAGCAGGCGGCGCTGCGCGTCTCCTCCGCCTCGAACGGGGAGGCGTTCTCGCGCCTGAGCGCGCTGCGCCTGAACCTCGGCGTCATCCTCGACAAGTCGGCATACCTGCTGGTGCTGCTGGCGGGCTTTGCATCCTCCTGCCTGATCGCCCTGCACCGGGCGCATCGCGCGCACCAAAGCGGCCTGCGCGCGCGCCTGCAGCCCGGCGCGCTAGCGCCGGCGCTGCTCGCGCTCGTGCCGCTGCTGTGGTGCCTGGTCATGGCCAACCACGCCTACGACCACGCCTTTTTCACCTACCGTAACCTCACCGTCACGTTCCTGGCGGCGATGTGCGCATGCGGGTATGCGACGCGGGCACGCTCCTGAAGCCGGAGCGCATACGGGCATAAGCAGTGGGGCTGCCGAATGAAACCGGCAGCCCCACCTTTTTGTGCTGTTTCGTGTATCCCGATTCGCCATGACATGCGCAGCAGACCGCATCAGGTTTTCCGCCCCGGCAAAGCCGCACGCCATTTTCATGGGAATGCGGATTACTTGCCCGCGTTGGCGACCGCGTTTTCCGCTGCGATCATGCCCCACGTCGCACAGTTGCCGTGTCCGATGCCGCCGATGGTCGTATGGCCGCAGACATTGCCCATGCCGACGATTTCACCGGCCAGATATGCGCCCGGAATCGCCTCGCCCGCTTCGTTGATCATCTGCGCATCCGCATTGATTCTCGGTCCGCCAGAGGTGATGAGCACATACGGGATCGTCATGATCGCGTAGTACGGACCTTTGTCCATCGCACGCAGCTCGCTCTCGCGGCCAAACACGCTGTCCTTGCCCGTCGCGCAGTCTGCGTTGTAGGTCTCGACGGTCTTGACCAGCGCATCCGCGTTGATGCCGGCCTTGGCCGCCAGTTCCGCCACCGTGTCCGCCTTGAAGACGTACTTGCCCTCCTCAACCAGCTCAGCCAGCTTGGCAGCCGGGTCCTGCGCGCCGGTGATCATGGGCATCTCGGGATTGATCACATCCTCGGTGTAAACGACAAACACCTTGTTCTCCTCAGCAGCCGTCCACGCATCGGAGCGCACCTTGGAGTCCGCCTTCGTCTCGTCGGTGAAGCGCTCACCGTTCAGGCCCACCCAGATCGGGCCGGGATTGGTGTAGAGGTTCGCCGCCAGGCTCTTCGTGAAGCCGGTCACCGGAATCGCTCCACCGTACGCGGTGCAGAAGTCCATGCCGGTGAACACGGCGCCCGCCTTGCGCGCGAAGTCATAGCCAGAGCCAGTCGCGCTGGCCGGGGTGGAGGTGGCCACGTTCGTGAAGTTGAACTCCTTGAGCCAGGCCTCGTTGTGGCCGTAGCCGCCGGTCGCGATGACCGTGGACGGCGCGCGGAACTCGCGGCTCTCGCCGTTCACGCTGGCCACAACGCCGACAATCGCGCCATCCTCGATGATGATGTCGGTTACCGGGGTCTCCAGCAGCAGGCAGGCCGTGCCCGCATCGATGAAGCCGTCCAGCTTGTTCATCAGCGCCATGATGAAGCCGCTGCCGCCCTTGCCCGAGGAGCGGGAGACGTCCCCGTCCGCCGGCACCGCGAAGTGCACGCGGTTGACGTTGAGCGGCTCATAGCTGCCGTACGTCGGGGAGCGCTCGCCGAAGTTCACGCCCACATAGGTATCCAGCCAGTCAACCGCCGTACCGGCGCGCTCGGCAAACTTGCGGGCGACCTCCGGATTGTAGTTGCCCTCGCCGCCCAGCCGACCGAAATCCGCATAGAGCAGGTCGATGCTGTCCTCGATACCGGCTTCCTTCTCAATGATGGTCTCGGCGCCCACGATGGAGCCGCCCGCCACGGCGGCGGAACCGCCGACCTTGGCCATCTGCTCAAAGACCAACACGTTGGCGCCCAGCTCGCTGGCACGAACAGCCGCCGTCAGGCCGGACATGCCCGCGCCAATGACGATGACGTCCGGCTGCTCAAACGGGATCTCCACAGCCTGTGCTTCCTCCGTTTCGCCGGAAAGCGCCGCCGCAACGGCCTTCTTGATCGCTTCGCTGGTCACCGTCGCGCCGGAGACGCCCTCGACGTCGGCGCTCTGCGCCTCCACGATCGCCGCGGGGATCTGCTCGATTGCCGGGTCGGAGATGCCGGGCGTCTCGCTGTGCTCGCCAACCTCCACGGACACAATCTTGCCGCCCTCGACCGTCACCGTCACGTTCACCGCGCCGCCCATGCCGGCCGCGGAGCCCGTGAACGTGCCGTCCTGCGCCAAAGCGGCTGCGCCGCACAGCATCAGGCACACGGCGAGCACCAGGCACAGAATCATGCTGATGTTCCTTTTCATGAAATACCCTCCTTCTTTCTGCGAAATCTGAATGATTTCAGTTTATTCTATCACACATCTGGTCATATCTCAATAAGAAGAATGACATATTACGGACAATATTGTAAAACGCAGACGGCCTGACCTGCGCTTTTTCTGTATTTACACTATGAAAGCCCCTCTGCAAAGCTTCGGCTTTGACCGCAAAGTTGCGGGACTTCTATCACTTCGTCGTTGATGCAACGGCACCATGCCGATTTCCTCTGTACTTTTTCCCCTGCGCGTGCTATGCTTCTTATGACTCTACACGCAGGAGGCCCCTCATGAAGCGTCTGACCGACTACGCGCACACGCTGCGCGCCAGCTATCTGGGCTACATCACCCAGGCCATCGTCAACAACCTCGCACCGCTGCTGTTCCTCACGTTCGCGCGGGACTATGCGCTCTCGCTGGAGCGCATCACGCTGATCACCACACTCAACTTCGCCGTGCAGCTGCTCGTCGATCTGCTCAGCGCGAAGGTCATCGACCGCATCGGCTACCGCGTGAGCATCGTCGCGGCGCACGTCTTCGCGGCGGCGGGGCTGTGCGGCATGGCCGTGCTGCCGGATCTGCTGCCCAGCGCCTATGCGGGCCTGCTCGCGAGCGTCGTGCTCTACGCCGTGGGCGGCGGCATCATCGAGGTGCTCATCAGCCCCATCGTCGAGGCCTGCCCCACCGAAAGGAAGGCCGCTGCCATGAGCCTGCTCCACTCGTTCTACTGCTGGGGGCACGTCGGCGTCGTGCTGCTGTCCACGGCGTTCTTTGCCGCGTTCGGCACGGCGCGCTGGCGCGTGCTCGCGCTGCTCTTCGCGCTCGTTCCGGCGCTGAACGCCGTGTACTTTACCCGCGTGCCGATCTACTCCATCACCCCGGACGGCGCGCCCGCCCCGCTCGGCCGCCTGCTGCGCCAGAAGGTGTTCTGGCTGCTGATGCTGCTGATGGTCTGCGCCGGCGCATCCGAGCAGGCGATGAGCCAGTGGGCCTCCACGTTCGCCGAGTCCGCGCTGGGCGTCAGCAAGGCCATAGGCGATCTGGCCGGGCCCTGCGCCTTCGCGCTGCTGATGGGCACCGCCCGCGCGCTCTACGGCAAATTCAGCGACCGCATCCCCCTGCGCCGGATGATGCTCGGCAGCGCGGTGCTGTGCGTCGCCTGCTACCTGATCGCCGTGTTCTCCGGCAGCCCCGCGCTCGCGCTGCTGGGCTGCGCGCTGTGCGGCTTCTCCGTGGGCATCTTCTGGCCGGGCACGTTCAGCATCGCCGCGGTCACCCTGCCCGGCGCGGGTACCGCGATGTATGCGCTCATGGCGCTGGCGGGCGACGTGGGCTGCTCCGGCGGGCCGACCGTCGTCGGCTTCGTCGCCGGCGCCTGCGGGGACAGCCTGCGCGCCGGGCTGTTCGCCGCCCTCGTCTTCCCCGCCGTCATCGCGCTGGGCATGACGAGGCTGCGCCCGGCGAAGGACGTCCGGTAGACAAATTTCATCTCGCGCTCATTTAGTGGGTTGACAAACCGTCATTTTCGGTGTATCCTGTATCCATCACATCGAGGAGGAACCCGCACATGGACATCCGCAGGCAGTTCGCGTTTGCGTACCTGTATTACTTTAGCGAGTAGTACGGGTTGTTTGTGTGCGCGGCTCAGCCGCGGAAGCAGAAGCGGCCCCATCCAAAGGCGAGGGGGCCGCTTTTCTGATGCTCCCGCGCCCGGGACGGGGACAGCAGAACATCCGGCATTGACAAATCGGGAGGTATATTCACATGATCGTCATCCTCAGGCAGAACGCAGAGCAGGCGCGCATCGACGCGCTGATGGCCAGCATCCGCGCGCAGGGCGTGGACATCCATTACAGCCAGGGCACCACGGAGACCATCCTCGGCCTCGTCGGCGACACGACGCACGTCGATGAGGACTGGCTGCGCGCGAGCGACATCGTCGCGGACGTGCGCCGCGTCTCCGAGCCGTACAAGCTCGCCAACCGCCGCTTCCATCCGGAGGACACGCACGTGCCCGTCGGCGATACACAGATCGGCGAGGGGCGCTTCGCAGTGATCGCCGGGCCGTGCTCCGTGGAGAGCGAGTCGCAGCTGCTCGAGGTCGCACAGGCCGTCAAGGCCAGCGGCGCGACGTGCCTGCGCGGCGGCGCATTCAAGCCGCGCACCTCGCCGTACTCCTTCCAGGGGCTGGAAAACCAGGGCCTCGAGCTGCTGCGCGAGGCGCGGCGCGTGACCGGGCTGCCGATCGTCACGGAGATCATGAGCGAGACGCAGCTGGACGACTTCGCGGACGTGGACGTCATCCAGGTCGGCGCGCGCAACATGCAGAACTTCCGCCTGCTCAAGGAGCTGGGCCACTGCAAAAAGCCGATCCTGCTCAAGCGCGGCCTGTCCTCGACGATCGAGGAGCTGCTGATGAGCGCGGAGTACATCCTCTCCGGCGGCAATGAGAACGTGATCCTGTGCGAACGCGGCATCCGCACGTTTGAAAAGATGGTGCGCAACAACCTGGACATCTCGATGGTGCCGATCATCAAGCAGAAGAGCCACCTGCCGGTGATCATCGACCCGTCGCACGCGGCGGGCATCGCGTGGATGGTGGAGCCGCTGGCGCGCACGGCGATTGCGGCCGGCGCGGACGGCCTGATGATCGAGGTCCACAACAACCCGAAGTGCGCGCTGTGCGACGGCGCGCAGTCGCTCGACCCGGCGCAGTTCGATCGCCTGATGCAGGATGTGCGCAGGCGCGTCGATTTCGAGGGGAAGGCTTTGGGCTGACACAGCAAAGAGCGGAGAAGGCGACCTTCTCCGCTTTGCTTGTCTTCCATTTCCAGACTCACAGCATCGCAAGACGCTTCCGTCTTTCCATCGCCCCCCTGCGGCCTTTCTGCGGCACCGGAAAACGCGGGCACGTTCGAAGCCCTGCTCCCCGGATTCCGAACACCGGAAACAAAAAAAGCCCTCCGGCAGGCCGGAGGGAAAAGCAGTTGGGCTAAAAAACAATCGGTAAACAATGGGAAAGAGCACCGGAAAAACGGGTTCCCGGCTATAGTCGGTAAGCCGATCAAAGGCCGAGATGGCTTTCGATCCGCGAAACACGCATCGCCAGATTTTCGTCCGAGGATTCTGACACCTTTGCCGTCTTTTTTGCTTCGGTACGCGCCAGCAGGTAATCGCAGGATACGTCGAGCGTATCCGCCAGCAGGCACAGCGTTTCAAGGCTCGGCTGGCGCAGGCCGCGCTCGTACAGCCCCACTGTGTTCAGGCTCTTTCCGATGACGTCCGCCAGGGCTTGTTGGCTCATATGTTTGGCAGTCCGGGCAGCCTTCAGGCGCTCACCAAACTTGATCATTCTTGACACCTCCCACAATCGGCTTTTCCTTTGCTCTGCCGAATTTGCCCGATACTTTTATTATACGGTGGATTTTTGGAACGTCTACTTACAAAAATGATGTATTTTCAAGAATTTCACACTAATCATGGCATTTTCCGTCGTTTTATGGTCAAATATTTTGCAGCGTACATCTCATTTTTTGGCAGCTCCGCGGCGCGTGCAAATTCCTCTTTGACCCGGCGCATAAAGATGATATAATATCCCTGTCGGCGCGCTCCGCACGCGCAATCCACCGCGGCGCGCACTCTTGCCCACACCGGAGGGAGCTTCATGAAACCAGACACACGCCGCCCGGAGAACATGACCATGCGGGCGCTGTGCCTCATCGCCATCGTGTTCGTCGTGGACGGGCACACCTGCTTTGAGGACATGTTCGACATGCGCGGCCTGTTCCGCTATTACTCGTTCCACCTGATGCTCTTCGCCTTTGCCTCGGGCTGCCTGCTGCGCGACGGCGACGCGGAGCACCCGCTACGCCTGCTCGCGCACAGGGCGCGCCGCCTGCTGGTGCCGCTGTACGCCTGGAACCTCGTCTACGGCGTGGGTGCGGCGCTGCTGCGGCGCTACGGCGGCTTCACGCTCGGCGAGCCGCTCTCCGCCTATACGCTGCTCCTCGCCCCGCTGACCGACGGCGAGCACTTTGTCTGGAATCTCGGCTCGTGGTATGTGTTCCCGCTGCTGCTGGCGCAGGCGATGTATCTGCTGGTGCGGCGGCTCTCCCGGCTGTGGGGCGGGCGGGAGCCGGTCACGTTCCTGCTGTGCCTGATCCCCGGCGCCGTCGCCGTGGAACTGTGCGCGGCCGGCCGAAACGGCGCGCTGCCGCTGTTCCTCATGCGCGCGCTGATCCTGCTGCCGGGCTACGCGGGCGGCGTGCTCTACCACCGCTGCCTGGAAAAGCACGACACCCTGCCGACCGTGCCCTATCTGCTCGCGCTGGTCGTTGCCCGGGCGCTGCTGTGCACGCGCTATGAGAACCTGGCCTACCTGCTCTCCTCCTGCACCTATATGGACTGTGGCGCGGTCGGCGTGTATCTGGGCGGGGCCATCGCCATCGCGTTCTGGCTGCGCATCGCGCGCCTGCTCGCCCCGCACATGGAGCGAAGCCGCCTGGCGCTGGCCGTCAGCCGCCACACGTTCGACGTGATGATGCACCATTACATGGGCTTCTTCGCGCTCAACTGCGTGTTCCTCGCGCTGCACAAGCTGGGGCTGGGGGCCGCAAAGTTCAGCGTCACCGCCATGCGCACGCAGGAGGGCTATCTGTACGCCCCGGCCGGGCGGCAGGAATGGAACGTGCTCTACCTGATCGCGGGGCTCGTCGTTCCGCTGCTCATCGGCGGCGCGGTGCGTTGGGCGGGAAGATGCCTCCATGGTTTGCGCAAAAACAGGGCATGATATGCGCCTTCTGCCGCAGCGCCGGTCCGGTTCCCTCAGGCAGCCCGAGAAAACAGAAATACAGACAAAGCCCCCCGCTCCCGGTGATGCCGGAAGCGGGGGGTATACTTATCTCATACTATTCTACGTCCAAATTCACACTTCGCAAACAAAACCCGTCTCAATCGTACAATCATATTTTTCCTGGTTCAGGGGTGTCAAAGTTTTATGAAAAAGAACTGCGCATTTCAGCTGAAAACAAAAAGGTTCCGGCAGCACGGTTCGATTTGAAGCCCTGTTGCCGGAACCCTTTGTTTTTCAAGGCTTTTCCAATAGGGAAGAATAAAAGTGCGTAACCATTTGTATGAACGGTTACGCATTTATGTGTGTCTGCACCGATATAATAATACAATTTACGATTGCTGGCTTGGCTGATTCAGGCGTCAGTGATGCGGCAGCCCTGCTCGCGGAGCTTCGCTTGGACAGCTGTCGCTTTCAGGTCAGAAACAGGGGTGTTGCTCTGAACGGATACCGCCGCCATCGTACCCGCCGCCTGCCCGATGGCCATTGCGATATTCATGACCCGGTAGGAGGCATGCGCCCGATGAGAGCCGCTGATGCACCGCCCGCAGAGAATCAGTCCCTCGACGCCCAACGGCTGAAGCGCACGCATCGGGATATCGTAGGGTTGTGCCTTATGCGGGCAGCCCTCTGTTTCAGCTTGGCCCCCGCCGCTCGGATTGTGGATATC
>Ga0129315_1001292_pt1 | contig 10623 bp, 8 predicted proteins | sample Cm827metagenome_FD_94432 | JGI IMG/M metagenome (GOLD analysis project Ga0129315, IMG submission 94432) | Eastern black-and-white colobus group fecal microbial communities from Wisconsin, USA - Cm827 metagenome | ecosystem: Host-associated > Mammals > Digestive system > Large intestine > Fecal...
GGCTATTCACAAGATGACTGCTGCGGTTTATGAACAGATACGGAAGGAAGCTATATTTACAAGGCCGGAATATGCCAGTCTTGTAAATGCATTTAAGGCCTATACCATACGGGAAGTTATGCTGCAAACGCAGCGAACAGACGGTTTCCTTCGCATTTATCAAAGCATATGTGAACATGGAGTTCGCCCGTTGGTGGTAAAAGGGCTTATTTGCCGGAATCTTTACGAAAAGTCAGATTATCGTGTATCCGGTGATGAGGACATTCTGGTGCGCAAAGAAGACTTCGCAGTATGTGATCAGATATTTCTGGAAAATGGATTTCAAAGGGAAGCGGTGGATCCTCAACATTTGCCACAGGAAATTCCATATATCAATCCGAGAAACGGTGTCTATATCGAAATGCATTTTGAACTTTTTGCAGAAGAATCCGGCGCCTACGGTCATCTGAATAAAGAATTTGCTGCGGCATTTGAGACCTGCATGTGTGAACAGATTCAGGGGCAATCCGTCTGGACATTGAATCCGACATTGCACTTGTTCTATCTCATCTGCCATAGTCTGAAACATTTCTTGCATGGAGGTTTTGGAATCCGTCAGGTGTGCGATATGGTGATGATGGCAGAACATTACGGTGAAATCATAGATTGGGATTATATTGCAGGAAGACTCAAAGAACTTCGTATGGAAAGTTTCTGGAATGGTCTCACAGAAATCGGAAGAACGTATCTGGGCTTTTCTTACGAAAAAGCACACTATCCGGTGGCTATGCAGAATACGAATGTAAATTGCGACCACCTGCTTCTGGATCTTCTGGACAGCGGTATCTATGGCGATAGCAGCGCAGAACGCAAACACAGTTCGAATATTACGCTTGCTGCGGTAGAAAGTGGTAAGAAAGACACCATGGCTTCAATGAAAGCTTCACTTTTCCCGAAAGCTGATTATATGAAGAAAGGCTACCCATGGCTCGAAAAATATCCGTGGTTCCTGCCTGTAGCCTGGGGGATGCGGATCGCAGAATATCTTAAGAATTCTCAGAAGAATGGAAAGAACGAGCCAAGCGGTGTGGAAATCGGGATGAGTCGGGTGGATTTGCTGAGAGAGTATGATATTATCGATTGATAAGAGAAGCTAAGTGGAAATATCAGGCATTGGAAGATGGAAAGATAGAAAAATATATCAACTATGTAGTGGTGGAAAAGTTAGAGAATTCCAAGAAAAATGTGGAAAAGAAGTTGACATTGTAAAGGGACAACGATATAATATAACTTGATACAACAACGTGATTAATGCTTGAATAGAAATATGATATAAATAGAGGAGTGAGATAATTATGAAAAGAGAGTATGTAAGACCGATGATGATCTGCGAAACATTTGCAGCGGATGAATATGTAGCAGCATGCGGTGATAGTGGAGTAACATATAAGTTTAAGTGTGATGCTGGTGGTGGAGTGTCAGGACATGTTTATCTGGAGACAAATGGTGAAAAAGGACTTCAAACTAGCGGTCGGAATCGAGATCAATATTTGAGTGGTTATCATGCATGTGGAGTGGAACATATAGCAGAATCAACAGATCCTTTCTTGGATGGATATTATGTTGTTGAAGATTGGTGGGGGAATAAAACTGTTACTCCTGTTATTGTTTGGCGGGGACCAAATAATGATAATACTCATTGTACAGCAAACTTGGATAAAAATAGTTGGGAGACTGCTAAGTCATAAGATTATTCATAACAGACAAATTATATTTATATAGTTTTATACTCGGGAGAGAGAATATACAAGACAGACTGGAAAACTTTCCAGTCTGTCTTCGTGTATGTGAAGTAGTAAGAAAAAGGAGGCGAGTCTTATGGAAGCATTGGAGGGTGCATCTACTGCGGAAAGGATGATTCTGCAGCGGGCGAAGGAGAGGAGAATACCAGTGAATGGAAGTATTGAGCTTCTTCCTCTTTGTAATATGAATTGTGACATGTGTTATGTGCGTCTCAGCCGGGAGGAGATGGAGGCGCAAGGACGACTTCGAACCGTAGAGGAATGGCTGGAAGTGGCAGAACAGATGAAGAAAGCAGGGGTGTTATTTCTTCTTCTTACCGGAGGAGAGCCGCTACTCTATCCGAATTTTCGGGAATTGTATTTGAAATTAAAGGAAATGGGAATGATTCTGACGATTAACACCAATGGAACTTTGATTGATGAAGAGATGGCAGATTTTTTTGCAGAGCATAAGCCTCGGAGAATTAACATTACCTTATATGGTTCAGATGAGGCAGCCTATGAAAATCTGTGCCATTATCCGGGGGGATTTGCGAAGGTAACTAGTGGAATTCGTCTGTTGAAAGAACGTGATGTAGACGTGAAGGTTGCCGGAAGTATTACCAAAACGAACCGAGACGATGTAGAGAAGTTGCTGGCAATTGGAAAAGAGCTTGGTGTTCCGGTGCGTATGGATACCTATATGATGCCTGCGGTGAGGGAACGGAAGAAACCGTACAATCAGCAGTCCAGACTTGTTCCGGAGGAGGCTGCACGAGCTAGAGTGCAGGCACTGCGAGGTGAGATGGGCGAGGAAATGTTTGCACAGTATGTGAGTCAAGCACTTTTTCAAGTAGAGAATATTGTATGTGAAGAAGTACCGGGACGAGTGTCTTGTCTGGCGGGCAGATGTTCCTTTACGATCAACTGGCAGGGGGAGATGCGGCCATGTGTTGTGATGAGCGAACCGGCGATATCTGTTTTCGATGTGGGATTTGAGAAAGCATGGAAATATATCGCAGAAGAGATAGATAAGATTGAACTGAGCAGTAAATGCAGTGCATGTAATCTTCGCCCATTGTGCCGTACCTGTGCGGCAAGCGCTTTATTAGAAACAGGAAGTTATGAAGGTGTACCGGATTATATGTGCCGGTATGCAGAAGAGACGCTGCGGCTTCTCAGGGAATTTGCTGCTGAAAATGGAATTTGTGTTGGACAAAGCGATACTGCAGAGGAGAAAAGAGAGGAATAGTAAGTGGATAAGCGATTTCAGATAGGTGATTTTTGTTTTCGACTGAGGTGTTCGGAGGGGGTAATGCCGCCGGATAATTTTATGTTGTTTGAAGTGGACGAGAATTGCCCCTATGAATATAAGTATGAGATAGAGGTGACAGATTGCCTTCCCGATCCTTGCGGAACGCTCGTGGCGGAGAGAGCAGATCTGAAGGTATATGAGACAGATGCGGGGGAAGAACGTTTTATAGGAACCAAGGGAAGCGACGGTTTATATGCCTGCTATCGAGAGAAACCAGATCATCGGGCAGAGATATGGCTTGTCAGAGAACGGATGCGGTCGCTTCATATCGATCCGGTGTTTACTTCTCTGTTGGCGCTGGAGCGGCATATGATTCGAAGAGATCAGATGTTACTCCACTGTGCATATACAGAATATCAAGGAGAGGCGATTCTGTTCTCGGCGCCGTCAGAGACGGGGAAGACAACACAGGCAAATCTGTGGGAAAAATACCGTGGAAGTCGCACCGTCAATGGTGACCGCTCCCTTTTGGGAAAAATTGGTGGAAGATGGACAGCGCAAGGCTGGCCGGTTTGCGGAAGTTCGGAAGTCTGCCATAACGAGAGCATTCCAATCCGCGCGATTGTTATGCTCTCACAGGCAAAAGAAAATCACGCCAGAAGAATCGGCGGAAGAGAAGCCTTTGTTCAGATTTATAGCCAGATTACTGTGAATCGGTGGAACCGAGAAGACAGCAATCACACCATGGATCTGCTGATGGATTTGTTGGGACAGGTTCCGGTATATCACTTGGGCTGTACCATTTCAGAAGAGGCAGTCAGGTGCCTGGAAGAAGCGATGGGGAAGAAGTAACATTCTTCCTGAAGTGCTATAATAAAGTTGTAACAGGAGTGACTAATAAGATATAATTAAAATCACAAAGACAATCTCCTTTAATAATCGTATATCTCAACTGCTGTGTAAGTGTGACTGTAATGGTAGCCCAGTTTTTCGGCAAGTGCGAGAGAGGCTTTATTATGGGCATCCCAACTAGGATATAAATTTTTGTCTAAACATTCTAATATTAATTTAGCTCCACAGATACCGGCGAATCCGTTTCGTCGGTATTCTTTTTTGGTATCGATTTCTATCTCGATGCCGTCTTTGTATCTGGAATAAGAGGAAGCTCCGGATATGATACGACCATCTTTACAGATCACCACACCGATTCCTAATTCGTGGTAATCTTCATATGTCGGAAATTGTGCCACCAGATCAGCACACCAGGGTTCTGTTTTACACATTTGGTAAAGGCGTTCATCAATCATGGCAATCTGGTAGCCTTCCGGCAGGGAAGCAACCATTTCTTTCAATTTTTCTTTATTGAAAACATGAGACTCTTTTTTCGTTGCATAGCGCGAGAAGACATGTGCCCTGCTGCCATAACATTCTGTAATGACCCTTTCCCAGTGGGGGTCTTGTGGAACCATAATCATAAAGTTTTTCGTACACCACTCTGGTTTATATGCTACCAACTCTCGATTTGGCTTCCCGGCAAAGAAGATAAAATCCCCAATCATAGCCATGGCAGAAGCAGGATGCTTACGGTCATCTGCGTAGATCTTTCCCATAATTCCCTGAAGACAAGACAAGATAAGAGTCTCTTCCCAATTTTCAAATAATGATGAAACAATACTTGTGTTTGTGATTTCGTATACCATAAATTGTTACCTCGCTATAAATAGAGTATTTTATCCGTCCAAGAGAAGAAGGCTGCTGGGGAAAAAGCATATAAAAGATTAAAAAAATTCTTTTTTATATGCTAAGGAAAGCTCCTTGACTCTGAAAAGAACATCTAAAATTACAAATTTCCTTAATTTATCTGCCAAAAGGAGAAGAAAACTTGTTGAGGGAGCAGATAAAATGTATAAAAAGATGAGTTTTATCTGCTGGGAAAGTAATATGAAAGAAAATTTGAGCATATAAAAATGGATTAAAATAAGAAATTATCTGCTCATCTGGTAAGATTCTGCTCATAGACGGCAGATAAAATTGCTAAATTCCTCTCATTTATCCGTTCAAACAAGCCTAATCACCGAGAGCAGAGCATATAAATTTTTATAATTTCCCTAATTTATCTGCCCGAGCGAGCCCATGCCCCGAAAACAAGGCATATAAAATTGCTGAATTCTCATCAATTATCCGTCCAAGCAAGCCTGGTTCCCCGTCCGCGCCAAAGAATCAGTCATTATGTGATGATATGATTCCGGATGATCGCCCGGATACTTGCATTAAGATCCGGTTTGAGTTCGGCGAAAGGGATCGGGTCGTTTTCCAGAATTGTGCTGAAAGAGGTAGAACTTGCAAGCTCGATGATAAGGAACATCATCGTTTCAGGTGCCCGAAGTTTGACCATAGGATGCTCCAGAAGCTTTGCACGGTATAACTCCATGATGTTAATTGCAGTTTCCCCATCGCTGGAGACAATCGCCTGTCGAAAGATTCCCCAACTCAGATTTTTGGAGATGAAACGAAGCATCTGTTTATTTTTGCACATTTCATCTAAAATAAAATCTACAATGAAGATAATCCTATCTTCAAATGCAGGAATATCGGAGGTTTCTAAGGCCGCGACTGCTGACAGGAAAAGTTCTCCTGCCGTCTTGGCAATCAGATGATCCCGCAGTTCATACTTGTCCATGAAATAAAGATAAAAGGTTCCTTTGGCGACACCGGCATGTTTGGCGATATCGCTGATGGAAGTCTTCTCGATACCCTGTTCCAGGAACAAATCATAAGCACTTCGATAAAGAGCCTCCAGTTTTTGTTGTTTATTTTCGTCTATTTTACCCATAATGAATCTCCTCTTTAAGATAGTATACATTAAAAATGACCAAAAGTCAAATTTTATATAAAATTTATTGACTTATGGTCATTTTAGAGTTATAGTAAGTGAACGAAATAGAAAATGACCACAAGTCATAAAAAGGGAGCGAAGGAAATGAACAAAATAAGAAAACTCATTGTGAAATATCGGGTGGCTATTCTTGCACTTGGAATTTTACTTCTTATTCCTTCGGCAATGGGATATCTGAAAACCAGAGTTAATTATGATATTCTGTATTATCTGCCTGGTGATATCGAGACGATGAAGGGGCAGGATATTTTGCAGGAAGACTTTGGAAAAGGTGCCTTTGCCATGGAAATCGTGGAAGGGATGTCGGCGAAAGAAGTTGCAGAAGTAAAGGAAAAAATAGAGCAGTTGGATGGTGTAGCAGACGTGATCTGGTATGATTCGATCATGGATCTGTCGATTCCAATGGAGATGCTTCCTGATCAATGGGAAGAAATCTTTAATACAAAGGACGCGACGTTGATGGCGATTTTCTTTGAGGACACGACATCTGCGGACAGTACGATGGATGCAATTACAGAAATTCGAGAGATAACGAATGACCAGTGCTACTTAAGTGGTATGTCAGCAGTAGTTACTGATATCAAGGCACTGTCAGAAAAGGAAACACCGATTTATGTACTGATTGCAGTAATTCTTACCTGCATCGTGATCGCCGTATTTATGGATTGTTGGCTTTTACCGATCTTCTTTATGCTGAGTATCGGTATGGCGATTGTTTATAATATGGGAACCAATTATTTCCTGGGAGAAATTTCTTATATTACCAAAGCGCTGAGCGCAGTATTGCAGCTTGGGGTTACCCTGGATTATTCGATTTTCCTGTGGCACAGTTATCAGGAGAATCAAGAGAGATTCCAGGGAGATAAGGAACGGGCAATGGCACATGCTATTTCCAATACCTTTTCATCGGTAGTTGGCAGTTCCATCACAACAGTTGCCGGATTTATCGCCCTTTGTTTTATGAGCTTTACCCTGGGAAAGGATCTGGGTATTGTTATGGCAAAAGGGGTAATCTTTGGCGTGATTTGCTGTGTAACGATTCTGCCGGCCTTCCTTTTGATTTTTGATAAAGCCATTCAGAAAACAACACACAAAAATATTATCCCGAAGATGGAGAAACCGGCAGCATTTATCACAAAGCATTATAAAGTATTTGTTGCAGCCTTTGTAATTCTGCTGGTTCCAGCGCTACTTGGTTATACCAAAGCGGAGGTTTATTACAATCTGGATGCAACATTGCCAAAGGAACTGCCAAGTATTGTGGCAAATACAAAATTGTCAGAAGAGTTCGACATGAATGCGACCCATATGATTCTGGCAGATGCAAACTTGTCATCGCGGGATGCCAAAGCAATGTTAGATGAAATGTCTAAGGTCGATGGTGTGAAATTTGCGCTTGGACTTGACAGTGTGCTGGGTTCGGCAATTCCGAGAGATATGATTCCGGAGAACGTGACCAGTCAATTGAAAAAAGATGACTGGCAATTATTCTTGGTACAGTCTGAATATAAAACAGCGACAAATGAAGTGAATGCACAATGCGAGGAATTAAACCGCATCATCAAGAAGTATGACCAGACAGCAATGCTGATCGGGGAAGCGCCTTGTACCAAAGATTTGATTACGATCACAGACAAAGATTTTAAGGTAGTCAGCGCAGTATCCATTGTGGCGATTTTCCTTATTATTGCGATCGTATTTCGATCTGTTTCCATACCGATTGTATTGGTATCGGTCATTGAATTTGCGATTTTCATTAATTTGGGCATTCCGTATTATACCGGAACGAGAATGCCGTTTATCGCTTCAATTGTCATTGGAACGATCCAACTTGGCGCAACAGTAGACTATGCGATTTTGATGACGACAAGATATCGGAAGGAACGATGCCATGGAAAGGAAAAGAAAGAAGCAATTCAAATCGCACTTTCTACATCAATCGCATCTGTTATTGTATCTGCATTGGGATTTTTTGCAGCCACATTTGGCGTCGGTATGTACTCAGACATCGATATGATTTCTTCCCTTTGTACACTGATGGCAAGGGGCGCGATGATCAGTATGGTTGTTGTTATATTTATTCTTCCGTCTATGCTGATGTTATTTGATAAATTAATCTGTGCAACGACGAAAGATATGCGGAAAATCAGAAAACAAAAATCAGCAGTAGAGACTGCAGGAGTATAGTGGGAGGTATGAACAATGAAAAATAGAGAATTTCGCAGATTAATGGCGATTGCACTTATGACAGCGATGGTCGCCGGAGGAACTCAGAATTCTATCATGTATGTGCATGCGGCAGATCAGACAAATGTTGTAACCACAGGAAATGGTACTTCAGAAACGGGAAAAGCACAGAAAAACGAAACGGTGTATGTGAAGCTGGATGCGAATGGAAATAAAAAACTTATTGAAGTATCGGATCAACTAAAAAATATTGCAGATTTGACAGAGATAGAAGATAGTTCCGATTTACAGAATATTGTAAATGTAAAAGGAGAAGAAACATTTGCACAGAATGGAAACGCTTTGACCTGGAATGGAAATGGAGCAGATATTTGTTATCAGGGTACGACAGACAAGGAACTTCCGGTTGGAATTGGAATCACTTATGAGCTGGACGGGAAAAAGGTTACCGCTGAAGAACTGGAAGGAAAAAGCGGGCATTTGAAAATCCGGTATGAGTATCAGAATAAGACAGACGGAAAGAATTATACACCGTTTTTGATGGTGACGGGGTTGGTTCTCGATACGGATAAATTTACCAATGTTACGGTAGAAAACGGGAAATTGATTTCAGATGGAGAGAGGGATATTGTCATTGGCATGGGTATCCCGAAAATGAAAGAAGCACTTGACGTCGAAAAACTGGATATTCCAGACTACTTCGAAATGGAAGCGGATGTGGAAGAATATGAGGCAGTCGAAGGAATTACGGTTGCTTCCAATGATGTTTTTAATGAAATGAGTACCGATAAATTCGACAGCTTAGATGAACTGAAGGATTCGATGGCGGAATTGCAGGATGCGGCAGATCAGCTTGTGAGTGGATCAGGTGAATTAAAAGATGGTCTGGATACGTTGCTGGACTCTTCTGGAACGCTGATTGATGGAATCGGGGAACTTGCAGATGGAAGTATCCGACTTTCGAGAGGAACGCAAACATTGGCATCAGGTGCTGCGCAGCTTCAGGAAGGAGCCGGAAGTCTTGCAGTTGGAACAAAGGCATTGTCGGAAGGCTCTGATACGTTGGCTGCAGGAGCCGGAACGGTTTCCGATGGAGCACAAGGGGCCCTGCTTGGAATGAATCAGTTGTATGGAGGAATAGAAACTTTGCAGCTTGGAATTGGCACACTTCAAACGGAAGCGTTGGCAGGAATTGGTCAGGTGCAAGCTGGCGCAGATGCGTTAGCAAATGGGATTGATACAGCCGCATCCGGGGCAGAGCAGCTGCGGGCAGGTATCCACACAGCAGCCGACTCTGCACAGCAACTGTCAGCCGCAGCATCACAACTTTCTGGTTTGCTCCCGGCGCAAGTCACGGGACACATGGAAAAACAAGCAGCGGTCGATAACCGGGAACAGATTGCAGCTCTTCAAAAGATTAAAGAAGCCTGTGCAGATGAGACGGTAAGCGCGCAGATCGATGCCGTAATTGCCAGTCTGGAAAATCAGGTGGTAAATGTGAGCGAAGATGTTCCGGTAACGTTGAATCTTGATGGTCAGAGAGCGTTGGCAACTGCGCTTGCACAGGGAACAAGTGAACTGGCAGCTCAGCTTGGCGATCAGGGACAGATTGGAGCAGGAGCGGCAGCAATCAGTGAAGCATTGCAGGGAGATTTGAAGAATGGCGCAGCTTCTCTTAGCGGCGGAATCGGTCAGATGGAGCAGCAGCTCGGCGCAGGAATGAATCAGCTCGATGCCGGAGTAGGCGCGTTGATGAACGGAACAGATGGAAACGGCGGAGCTGCAGCTTTGAAAAAAGGAATGACAGATCTTGCTGGCGGAGCAAAGCAGGTAAGCGATGGAAGCAAGAGTTTAAGCGATAACCTGAAAACCGCAGAAAACGGTGCAAATGCACTTGTTGTCGGAAGTGGAAGTCTTGTATCCGGTGCAGAAGAAGTGCGTGACGGCTCAGGCACACTTTCTTCTGGTCTTACCATCCTGAAACAGGGTTCCGCAGCGCTGGTAGAAGGCGTGACCAAACTGGATGAAGGCGCAGGCGAACTGCATGACGGAATGATACAGTTCAATGAAGAAGGCATTGAAAAATTAGTTTCAGCATTTGACGGAGATATAAAAGGTCTCCTGAACAAAGTCAACGATATGCTGGATGCATCGCGAGAATACAAGAGCTTCAGTGGAATCTCAGAAGAGATGGATGGAGAGGTAAAATTCATATTTGTGATGGATAAATAATGGAGACAGCCATGCGGTAAAAAGTTACTGCATGGCTGTTTTGATGTATGTGCCAGCCACCTTGGAATCTGACATAAAGTATCTATACGAAATAATTGTTCAGTTAGACACTCACTTTTAGCAAACGTAATAAGAATTTTGGCATATTTAGTATCCATGAAGAAAATTTTTGGTGCTAGAATATAAATAGTACAAGCCAAAATGAGAAATTCCAAATACACATAAGCATGGTACAATAGAAACATGCTGAAGGAGGATCTCATATGGCAAAGCAACATGACAAACAATTTAAA
>Ga0129315_1001297_pt1 | contig 10587 bp, 16 predicted proteins | sample Cm827metagenome_FD_94432 | JGI IMG/M metagenome (GOLD analysis project Ga0129315, IMG submission 94432) | Eastern black-and-white colobus group fecal microbial communities from Wisconsin, USA - Cm827 metagenome | ecosystem: Host-associated > Mammals > Digestive system > Large intestine > Fecal...
AAAATGACGGTCTTTATGATGAAGATACCGATTATGAAGATGAATATGAAGCGGACGACTCCAATTACATAGTTGATGACGAGTACGAAGATGAAAACGCCCTTTGGGATGATGCGGAAGAAGATGCCGCCGATAAGGACGATGCCGATGAACCTCCCGAAAAGAAGCGAAGGAAGCGAAAAAAGAAAGATGTCTTCGCTGACAGCGATACCGATGCTGAGGATGCGGAAGCCGAGGAATACGAAAAGACACGGCGCAGACTTGCAAAGGAACAGCGTATCATTGATGAAATAGAAGCCGATGCCGCAGAAAATCCCATAGAGGATGATGGGGATGATGCCGGGGACGAGCAGCCTGAACGAAAGCTCTTAAAGCGTGAGCTTCGGGCGCAGGCATTGAAGCGGTTGGAGGATTCTGCCCGAACGCTCAAAGATTACGAAAATCTTGTTGCGTGGTATGACCGACTTGATGCCAACCGTCAGCGCAAGGAACGCTATCATGAGCTGTACCGAAGCGGTGACGATGTTCCCCTTGACTACGGTGCATCTGAGGATGCTTTGTGTTTCCCCGACACGCTGAACGATGTATTAAAGCGGCAGGAACGCAAAGGTGATTTCATAGATTCCATTTTCTATTGCCCTTACGATATTCACGAGCTTGTGACGGATGCGGATATGTCCGTCATCCTGCGGGAGCTGAACGAGGATCACAAGTTCCTTTTGTTCCTGTCTGCTCTGCGGCAGTACAGCTCTGCCAAGATCGCTGCTATCCGTGGGCAGTCAGACCGCAATATCCGCAAGGTGCGGAACACCATGCTCAAAAAAATACGGAAAAAGCTGCTTGCCGCACTTACCGAAAAAGTGCAGGCACAGTGGCCCTTGACCTTGCTTGAAAAAGAATTTCTGAGTGAAAATGGCGTGGATATTGAAAAAGCCATGAAAAAGTAGTATAATAGTAATATAATTGTGAATTATACGGGTTACAATATATAATGGAGGGTTTTGACGATGAAAAACCTGTTTCAACGCACCAGTTCTAACTGGGTGCGATATAGTGAATATGAATGGAGAGAGGCAGAGGACGGAACCCTGTTTCTCACGCCTACAAAAACGGCTCAGCCGAGCATATACGACCCGCTGAGCGAATACCAGCGGCTTATCCTTGATGCCATTGATATTGGTCGGATGGAATCGCAGAAGAAAACACCGCAGGAGATACAAAAAGCAATTCAGCAGTTTGCGATGAAATATGGCTTGCTTGGTCTTATGACAGCATTGCCTACCACACCGAACTTTATGGATTACGAGGCGGTATATCTGCCGAAGAATCATTTTATTCGTGAGGAATCCATGTCCACGATGGATTATCTGAATCTGTTCTTTCCCTTTGACAAGCCGGATGTGGTCAAGCGTGGCATTGAATCCATGTGGAATATACAGAATGACCGTGTAATGATGGCGCTTGCCATGACCATGAGTGACAAGCCGATGGCGGTAAATATGAGTTTTCAGCGTGAGTATGCCGAACGCTACGAGTGGATGAAGCAGCAGTTCATTGATATTGCTTTTACCTATCTGACCTCCGTGCTGTTCTATGAGGATTACGACACGATGACTCCCGAACAGCGGCTTTTGATGCAGCAGGGCATGGAAGCCTTTGGCGGCATTGCGCCGACCTATCGTATTGCTCTGCTCGACAAGCCGACTATCGTATGGGATTTCCACTCCCTTATGCTTGGAATACAGATGATGTTCAGCTTTATGCTGACCGATACGGACAAGCCCATCCGTATCTGCAAGCATTGTTTACAGACCTTTGTGGCAAGCAGACCGAGTGCGATTTTCTGCAGTCCGCAGTGCAAAAATAAGTATAACGTGTATAAGAGCAGAACGAAGGAAAAGAAGGAATGATGGGAAAGGAAACAGATTTATGATAGACAGATGGATTGCAGAAGCAACGGAATGTGATTTCAAGGTTGCTTTGGAAGTAAAGAAGCCGAAAAGCTGGCTCAAAAGTGTCAGCGCCTTTGCCAACGGTATCGGCGGCACACTATTTTTTGGCATTGATAATGACAGAAACGTAATTGGCTTGGCTGACGCACAGACAGATGCGGAGACGATCAGCCGCTTGATTAAGGAGCGTATCACGCCATATCCGAACTTTATCCTCGCTCCCGAACGGGAGAACGGCAAGGATATTCTTGTGCTGTCCGTTTCCGCAGGACGCTCCACACCCTATTATTACAAGGCAGACGGCATTACGGAGGCATACATCCGTATCGGCAACGAAAGCGTGATTGCTCCGTCGTATGTATTGAATCAGCTTCTTCTCAAAGGAATGAACCGCACCTATGATGCGCTGGATTCTGAGTACGATTTCAAAGATTATGCCTTTTCTAAGTTGCGTGAACGCTACAAGGCTTGGATGGGCAACAGCATGGAGGAAAAGCTGTTTGATTCTTTTGAAATGCGGGATGGCCACGGCAAGCTGACCAACGCAGGCGCTTTGCTTGCGGATGATGCACCCATCAAGCACTCACGTCTGTTCTGTACCCGTTGGAACGGTCTGGATAAAAGCGGCGGCATGGTGGATGCGCTCGACAGCGCAGAGTATTCCGGCAGCTTGATTATTCTACTCAATGAGGGTGTGGGCTTTGTAAAGCGGAACATGAAAACCCGTTGGAAGAAAACAGCCAACTCCCGTATTGAAATGCCCGATTACTGTGAACGAAGCGTTTTTGAAGCCCTTGTCAATGCGCTGATCCATCGTGACTATCTGATTTTGGGCAGCGAAGTCCATATCGACATTTACGATGACCGTCTTACCATTACTTCTCCCGGCGGTATGGCAGACGGCACACGGATACAGGAACGAGATATTTCCAATATTTCTTCTACTCGCCGCAATCCCGTCCTTGCCGACATTTTCGCCAGATTGGGCTATATGGAGCGCCAAGGCAGCGGATTTAAGAAGATCACAGAAGCTTACCGTGCTGCCCACAATTACCGTGACGAATTGGAGCCAAAGTTCTATTCCGATGCCAGCTCTTTCCAAGTTACGTTGTATAACTTGAATTATGGAACAGCAGTAAACGCAACTAAGGCTACGATTGAGGACGAAAATGTTGCGATTGCTCCCGATCATCTTGCGATTGAGGTTGCGATTGATAAACTGAACGCAAGCCAAGCTACGATTGCAAAGGCTAAAGCGGTATTTGCCAATATGGGTATGGACGGCGTCTTCGGTCGTTCCGACATAGCTGCTATTACGAACGATTCTGTTACTGCCGCCGGTAATCTCATTACAAAGCTGAAAAATGTAGATTTAATTGAACCTGTCAGCGGTTTCGGAAAAGGCAAGTATAAGTTCGTATCACCTAAAGCATAAAGATAATGCCCGTTATCAGCCACACAGCCGATAACGGGCATTCAACTAAGCATATACAAGTTCGGTCAAGATAGTTTCCACACGCTCGTTGCTTCCACCATATTCAATGTTACAGTTCTGCCATCACTTCAAATGCTATTCTGGCACCCAGCTTAAAGCTGTTTTGAAATATCAGACAATCCGTTACTGTTTGAAATTCTCGGATGCAGTCCGTGTATTTCTCAAACAACGCTTTCTGTTCATCCGACATGGTGACACGGAGTTTTTCTTCATTCCTGCAGATCAGCTCCTGCAGCTTCTTGTACTCCTTGGAAGATGTGTCGTACTCAGTCGGCTCGATATTGCCGTACCACAATTCTTCCAAAATCTTCATCCGACACTCTCCTCATAGACCAGTTCGTGAAGAACGATTTCCTCCGCACGGTTGCGGATATTGTTCATGCGTCGTACCCATTCCATTTGGTCGGCCGCTTTGAGTGCTTCGGTCACGCCCTCTTGCTTTGCCATAGCGGAAACGATGGTTTCCATACGCTCATTGCAGGCTTGGTCGATCTCGGACAGATGCTTGAACAGCGTACCCTCCATCACATAATTGGTGTAGAGGATTTTTCGATGCCCTTTCAGATAGTTGCGGCGCATACGCCCGTATTTGCCTATCTGATATTCGCCGTCATCCGGCAAAACAAGGTTGGGGATAAAATAATCTCCCACTTGACGGTATGTTCCGCCCATTTCCTCAAATAGAGATTTCATAGCATTTCAGCTCCTTTTGTGTTGATTTTCAGCGGTTATAAGGCTTTTTCTGCTCCTTTCCTATAACTGCTTTTCAATTCACCACAAATGAGCCGCAGTCATATGTATTCGGGTGGAGAAACCACCCTTTACATATTACCTCTCAAGAAATGATATAGAAGCAATCGCTGAAAAGTATGTGAAGGCATATTTGGAATTGCCAGAGAATAAGTCAGCACAGGTGTATCGCATTGAGCCGGAAATCATGTTGGAAAAGGTTCTCGGTCTTAATGTTGAATATATGCATTTGTCATATGATGGAAGTATTCTTGGGATGACTTCTTTCGGGGAACTGGGAGTGCAGGTATTTGAAAATGATGATGATGAAGCCTTTTTCTTCTTAGATGGAAAGACAGTTCTTGTGGAGTCTGACCTGAATTATGATAACAAATCTAAAGGCAGAAAGAATTTTACACTTATGCATGAAGGCAGCCATCAGATATTTAAAATGCTGTTCCCGAATGATTATGGTGTGACACAGCAGTCTGTCGGAGTACATTATTACAAAGCGAATACAGAGAGAAGCAGACAGATCAATGATTGGGAAGAATGGCAGGCAAATACACTTGCGGCAGCCATATTGCTTCCTAAGTGTCTGATCGAAAAAGGCATGTTCCTGTTTGGACTGGGAAAGAAAATCGAATGCTTAAACAAGATATATTATCCGGCAGAGTACGAAAGATACTCGGCATTGGCAGATTTTTTAGGAAGCTCTAAAAAGGCTCTTGCGATACGAATGAAGCAACTTGGATTACTGGAGCAGGAATATCTTGAGAATCCGTTTGATTATTTGACGATATTTCCGGAGGTGGGCGAGATATGACACGATTGGAACAAAAAGTGATTGTCAGATGTAAGCGATGTGAGTGGCGTATTTTCGACAAGATTACAATGACAACCGGAAATATTGAAATTAAATGCCCGAAATGTGGGTATATCAATGAGATTGACCTTTCTTTAAGAAAAGGCAGTGTCAAGTTTAGGAAATTTAAAATCAATACAGATTGAGCAGACAACTGAATAACTGAGCTTTGTACCGAGCCACGGAACCGATATGAGTTACCAAATAGCCGGACATTGAGAATGATGGGATAACCAGATCCCGCATATTCTTGATGTTCGGCTATTTTTTTGTTGCTCCGAAATGGAGAAACAGATGAAAAAGCAGTGGCAGGCGTACATCGCCAGATACCCGTGATCTCCGAATTTTCTATATAAAAAAGAAATTTTAGAAAATTCAAGGAGATTACGAACATGACAAATGAAAAAACATTAAAAAAACAGGAAGAACTTTTTGCAAAGAATTGTAAACTCATCAACCTCAAATACGAGTACATGGGATATACCGGACAGGAAAAATGGGCGATTGTATCTGAATTATCAGAGCAGGAACTGTTTGAGAAATATCCAAATGAAGTGAAGAAGTACATACCATTCGTATTGCTTTCTGTTGAGCAGGGAAAAGCGATACAGGCATACAACAGAAATGAGGATAAGTACAGAAAACGCCAGAATAACAATAGCGATGCCTTTGGATATGATGATGGAACTACTGAGAATATGCATTCAGAGGTATCCATACCTGATTTTATAGAACAGCAGGAGATGGACGATTATTACAATCGACGAGCCGAAGAAAAGATGCGTTTATTTGTTACAGCTATGGCGAGTCTTACAGAGAAGCAGCATAAGTATCTGGTAATGCGATATGTAGATGGAATAAGTGCAAGGGATATTGCCAAAGCAGAAGGCGTTGCCCATCAGGTTGTCGACAGACATATTCTTGCAGCAAAGAAGAAGGTTGAAAAAATATTCGGAGACTTTTTCAGAAAATAGGGTGTCAAAAGCGATTTTAATTCCAAATAAGTGAGAGGGTTATTTCATTCCGGATGAAAATGACAAATTAGACGATAAGAAAAGCGAGGTTTTACATATGAAAGAAAGAATGATCAGTCGTGGAGATTTATTCTATTACGACTTTGGAGAAAGAGTGGGTTCCGTACAGAGTGGAGAGCGTCCGGTGCTTGTGGTGCAGGCAGACGACTATAACAAAAATGCACCGACTGTGATTGTGGCTGCTGTTACAAGTGTGATTAAAAAGAGATACCTGCCATCGCATATTATATTGGGCGACAAGTTTGGTCTGAAGAAACCATCTATGGTTTTATTGGAACAGGTCCAGACAGTAAATAAGGATGAGCTGAGTGATTATATTGGTACGATTGAGGATGAACATCTTTTAAGACAGATCAATGCGACGCTGAAAAAGACGTTTGGGCTATGGGTGTACAAGCCGGAAAAAGAAGAAAATGTCCGTTGCCTTTGCACCAAGTGCCTGAATGACTATATCCACAATCCGGATTACATTGTGAGGAGACTTGATCCATTTGCAAAGGTCAAAGACCATTGTGATAAATGCAATCAATCCGGTTGGGATTATATCGTTAAGGAAAGACGTTTTTCAAAGAAAGGTAAGAGGGCACGATATGCGAAATAAGGTAAAAGTTCCTATATGGAAAAAGACAAATTTGACAGTTGATGAAGCGTCGGCATATTCCGGTATTGGTACGAAAAAACTGAGGAAAATGACAGAATCCGAAGATTGTCCGTTTGTTCTCTGGAATGGAACAAAGCGGTTGATTAAGAGAGAACAACTGGACGAGTATCTGGAAAATTTGAGTTCAATATAACACGAAAATGCAAATGTGCGATGAGTCCGGTCGCAATATGGGCTTATCGCTGCATTTGCATTAAGATGTGGACATCGAAAGATAAGGAGGTGCTTCAGCAATGGCAGATACAAAATATTATGTGCCGGTATGGCATAAAACAAATCTCACTGTAGAGGAAGCGGCAGCATATTGCGGTGTTGGCTCTAAGAAGCTAAGAGAAATGTCTGACTCAGAATACTGCCCATTTGTTCTTTGGAACGGAAACAAGCGATTATTTAAAAGGAAGAAACTGGATGAGTATCTCGCAGAGATGTACTCAATATAGATCATTTGATTTGCCTGCACGCAGGAGGGAGGTGCTTCAACCTATGGCAAACAGAGAAAAAGCAGAGATAAAAAGATACGATGTGCCGATATGGCATAAAGCAAACCTGACGATAGAGGAAGCAGTGGAATATTCAGGAATAGGCAGAGAAAGACTTAGAAAAATGACCAGTCAGTATGATTGTCCGTTTGTTCTTCGACTGGGAAATCGCAGATTGATAAAGAGGAGGGCTTTTGATGAATACATTGAAAAACTTGATTTCATCGAATGATGATGAAGAAATGCTCACGGAAGTAAGAACATATCAGAATAAACTTATATCTAATAAAGAAGAAACGCCGATTTGGGAAAGGAAATGGCTGACCATCGAGGAAGCTTCTGCATATTCCGGAATCGGCAGAGGGAAACTTCGGGAGTTATCCAAAATGGCAGGGTGTCCTTTTGCGATATGGATGGGAAGCAAAATCCATATCGTGAGGGAGAAACTTGATAAGTATACAGCAACACACGACAGGATTTAGGAGGGACAGTACGATGGCTGAAAAGAGAAAAGATAAAGCAAGGACTGTTTTGAAAACGGGAGAGGTACAGAGAAAGAATGGTACATATCAGTATAGCTGGATGGACGGACAGCTCAAAAGACGTTTTGTTTATGCAAAGACATTAGCTGATCTTCGGGAGAAAGAGAAGCGTATCCAGAAAGATAAATGCGATGGCATTAAGACGGAAGCACGTTATACGACAGTCGATGACTTATACAATCTTTGGCAGAATCTGAAAAGAGGATTGAAGAACAATACATTTGAAAATTACAAATATATGTATAGCACCTTTGTAGGTCCTTTCATCGGGAACAGGAGAGTTTCAACATTGAGAAAATCAGATGTAAAGAAATACTATAATTATCTTGTGGATGAGAGAAATTTGAAGGCATCCACGATTGATAATATCAATACGGTTTTACACCAGATATTGCAGATAGCGGTTGATGATGATTATATTAGGAAGAATCCGGCGGATAATGTGTTAAGAGAACTGAAAAAGGCACATCCATTTCAGTCAGGCGAGAAAAAAGCACTGACAATGAAAGAGCAGGAGCTGTTCCTGGATTATTTGAAAACGCATCCGGTTTATGAACACTGGTATCCGATATTTGCTGTCATGGTTGGAACGGGACTTCGAGTTGGAGAAGCAACGGGATTAAGATGGATTGATATTAATCTGGAAGAAGGCATGATTGATGTAAATCATACGCTTGTGTATTACGATCACAGAACAGAGGGAAGTAAAAGAGGATGCTATTTTAATGTGAATAGTACCAAGACACCGGCAAGTATGAGACAGATCCCGATGCTCGATTTTGTGAAAGAAGCATTTGAGATGGAAAAGCAGAAACAGGCAGATTTAGATTTGCATTGCACAGTTACGATTGATGGGTATACGGATTTCATTTTCCTGAATCGTTTTGGAAAGACACAGAATCAGTCAACATTAAATAAAGCCATCAAACGTATTATTCGTGATTGCAATGATGAGCAGTTTGAAAAATCAGAGGAACCGGAAGTACTTTTGCCAAACTTTAGCTGCCATATACTCAGACATACATTTACAACAAGAATGTGTGAAGCAGGGGTAAATGTAAAAGTCATTCAGGATATACTCGGACATACAGATATTTCTACAACACTTAATATCTATGCAGATGTAACGAAAGAACTTCGTAAATCTGAGTTCGATGGACTTGAAGCATATTTTAATGGCGAACCTAAAAAAGTTGTGAATGCTTGAGCAATGGAACCGGAAGAAAGTTTTAAACAGACAAAAGAAAATATATCATCGTAAGAAAAAGAAAGCTGAGCAGATAAAATATCTGTGGGGCTTTCTTTTTAAATGTTGTATAATAGCAGTTATAGAAGATTGCTATGAGGAGGTCAGAGATATGTTGAGTATATATTTGGGAGATATGCCGGAAGCTATTTACCACCCACCAATATATTTTGATAATACATATGAAGATGAATGGATAACGAATGAGTTATCTGTGGAGATGATTGCAGATGTTGATAAATCAAAAGTAATCGGGGCACATTTGATAGAGAGTCCGGTTTTAGGTCCAATCCCACCACAAATGTTATCGGGCGGTGTAAAAACACTGATGGTGTTGGCATTTGATGAAAGCGGCAAAATATTCAATGCGGTTGGTGGAGATAACTGTGCGAAGTGGATATTGAAAATTGCAGAGAAGAAAGACCTGACAATCAATCTGCGACATATCATGAATTTTGGAGAGGAGCCTTTTGAAGCTAAGATTTTGAATACAGGAGAAACAGTGCATAATATGTTGGAGCTTATCCGTATTGCCGGGACCTATGTATAAGGGTATATTTAATCAAACATATTGATATTATTCGTTTGGCTGTGTATAATAAAAATTACAATTGAATATGTGCTCTTAACAATTTTCGGGCTTACATCATTTACATCAAAACTTACATCAAATGAGTGCTATATTGGTGTAAAATCTCCCGAAAAAAGCTTATTATAAGGAGTTAAATATTGACTACTAATAAATTATGCTTAAAAGAGCAGGGATATGGGAGAACAATCGCAATAATCCCAACGATGAAGTCACAGGGCGCTGCAAAGAACGAAGCAAACAATGCAGCACAGGCAGCTTCTGCAGCAAAAGAAGCTTCTGTTCCGGCTGAAAAACCAGCAGAAAAGATCGACTTTTCCAACGTAAAGATTGAACCACTGTTTGAAGAATCTGTTGATTTCGAAACTTTCAGTAAGTCTGATTTCAGAGCTGTAAAAGTAAAAGAATGTGAAGCAGTTCCGAAATCTAAAAAGCTTCTGAAATTCGTTTTGGATGACGGAAGTGGTGAAGATCGTGTGATTTTAAGCGGTATTCACGAGTATTACGAACCGGAAGAACTGGTTGGAAAGACTTGTATCGCTATCACAAACCTGCCGCCGAGAAAGATGATGGGTATTGATTCCTGTGGTATGCTGATCTCAGCAGTACATGAGGAAAATGGACATGAAGGGCTGAATCTTCTGATGGTAAATGATAGAATTCCGGCAGGAGCAAAGCTCTATTAAGATGATAAAATGAACCTTGCGGCGGTGTGCGTTTATGGACACCGACATAAGGCGGAAAACACACGGAGACGGCAGTCGACGTGATGCAGAAAACGGTGTAGAACGAAAAAAATCGCATAATTAGCAGAATAAATGGGCAGTCTTGAAAATAGGATTGCCCATTTTTATATGAAAAAATTATGTCTCTTTTAGTACCATAAAAGTGTAGTTGTTAGAGAGTAATTAACTCTGACATCTGCACTTATTTTATTATAATATAGGGGAGTAATTGGTCTGACGTGGCTCTATTTGGATCATTGCATCCGTCAA
>Ga0129315_1001299_pt1 | contig 10575 bp, 8 predicted proteins | sample Cm827metagenome_FD_94432 | JGI IMG/M metagenome (GOLD analysis project Ga0129315, IMG submission 94432) | Eastern black-and-white colobus group fecal microbial communities from Wisconsin, USA - Cm827 metagenome | ecosystem: Host-associated > Mammals > Digestive system > Large intestine > Fecal...
TGCGGGCCCAGCTTTCCACCTTCTCATAGTCCGTCACATCGAAGCAGAATGTGATGACTTCATATCCCTTCTCCTTGAACTCCATAGCCACAGAATCGATGCGAGATTGGTTAAAGTCTACCAGGGAAAGTTTTGCTCCATTGGCACCAAAACGCTCTGCGATTTCTTTGCCGAGCCCGCTGCCGGCACCGGTAAGCGCGACTACTTTTCCGGTATAGTCATTTTTCATCTGATACACAGTGCAAACCTCCATTCATGTTCAATCTCTTCGCAAATGCTGCTGTATCTGTGTGCGTAACGAGTGTGGACTAGCCGTCTTCCTGAACCTTTTTCATCAGTTCGCTGACATAGGCAGGTTGGACGTAGAGGGGACGGAGATTATCTGTCAGATACCGCTTGTAGCGGTCCAGACAACGGGGACCGGTGGTGTCGTCGGTGAGGAGGATGAACTCATCCGCCTCGAACTCCTCAAGGATGCGCTTAACGGCCAGATCAGTGTCCAGGCTCCAGCCGCCAGAGGCCATGTTGCGAATGGCGATTTCCTCATATCCGGGTCCCTGATAGGACGGACCGTCGGGCGTCCAGTCGGGTCCTTCTGGCCGATAGGTGTTGGACTGCCACAGGTTGCTCTTTACAAAGCCAGGGCAGATGGCGTAGGCTTTCACCTTGGTGTTGAATTTCCTAAGGTCGAGCTCCAGCACCTCGGTGAGACCCAGGACCGCATGCTTGCTGCTGATGTAGGCTCCGCCGCCCCAGAAGCAGGCCAGGCCGGCCAGGGAGGATGTATTGAACACATAGCACTCCACGCCGCTGTCAATCATCTTCGGCACAAAAGCGTTGATGCCGCGGACAATGCCCATCACGTTGACATCGTAGACCCATTCCCACTCCTTCATGGGGGTCTCCCACATGACATGGTTCGGGCTGACGCCAGCGTTGTTGCAGAAGAAGTCACAGTGGCCAAAACGGCTGAACACCACGCGGGAAAACGCCTCAAAGTCCTCGCTGCTGCTGACATTGAATACAGCTGAGACGACCTCCACGCCTTTGGCACGAAGTTCCTCCGCGGTTTTGTGCAGTACCTCGCCCCGCATATCGGCCAGGGCAAAGTGTTTTACACCTTTGTCAGCCAGCTGCATAGCCAGTTCACGGCCAATTCCGCTGGCGGCACCGGTGATAGCAGCAACCTTGTTTTGATACTCCATCCGTATACACTCCTTTCTCCAGTGGGGGCAGCTGTTAAGACCTGGATTTGTGGAAATCCTTGAGAGAGTCGGTGACTTCCTTCGGCTGGACATACAGGGGACGCAGGTGTTCGGACAGATAGCGGTGGTAGCGGGCTTCGCATCTGGGACCCACCTCCGGATGCGTGAGCAGAATGAACTTATCCTGTTCGAAATCGTTGAGAATGGCGGTTACGGCCTTGTCCGTATCCATTCCCCAGCCCTGAGAGCCCACCGAACGGGCGGCGATTTCCAGATAGCCCTCGCTCTGGTATGCCGGGCCATCCGGCTTCCAGTTCTCTCCGTTGGGGCGGTAGGTGTCACAGCGATAGAGGTTGCTTTTGCACACACCCGGGCAAATTGCGTAGGCTTTGACTTTGGTATCAAACTTCCGCAGGTCCAACTCCAGGACCTCGGTCAGGCCCAGAACCGCATGTTTGCTGGCAATGTAGGCCGCGGCACCCCAGAAACAGGCTAAGCCGGCCAGGGAGGAGGTGTTGAAAACGCAGCACTCCACGCCGCTGTCGATCATTTTGGGCACAAAGGCATTGATGCCCCGGACAACACCCAGCACGTTGACGTCAAAAACCCATTCCCAGTCAGCCATCGGAGTCTCCCAGGCGACGTGATTGGGGCCGGTACCAGCATTATTGAAAAACAGATCGCAACGCCCAAACCGGCTGAACACTACCCTGGAGAAGGCCTCGAAATCCTCGCTGCTGCTGACGTTGAATACCGCTGAGACCACTTCCACGCCTTTGGCACGGAGCTCCGCGGCAGTCTCGTGCAGTACTTCCCCTCTCATATCGGCCAAGGCAAAATATTTCACGCCCTTGTCGGCCAGCTGCATCGCCAGTTCTTTGCCCAGTCCGCTGGCGGCCCCAGTGATGGCGGCTACTTTACCGGTATAATCGAACATATCGCTCCCTCCCAATCATCAGAAATACGATGGTTCAAAGGTGGCTTCGCCTGTTTTATAGAGCGCCGTTCATTCCGCCGTTTTTCCACCCTTCCTGGATGCCGAAAGTCTTGGCCACGATGTCACGATGCACATCCGGGGGCTGCTCGGCGATCTGAACACCCAGAGAGGCAATCCAGTTCCGGCCAATACCTGCGGCTAGAGTGAAGCCTACTCCGCCGTGGAGAATGGTGCAGTCCTGAAGAATCTTGGTGTTGGACTCGGTGGCATAAACCTTTGTCATGGAAGCGTAGCGTACGGCTTCGGTGTAGCGCTCGGCGTCCCAGAGCTTGGCTGCGGTATAGACCATTTCACGCATATTGGCAATGCGGATGGCGCAGTCTACCAGCCGGTGGGATACTGCCTGCATGTCGGTGAGCGGCCGGCCATAGCGGGTGCGCTGCTTGCAGAAGTCAAGGGTGCTCTGGAATGCCGCCTCACTCATTGTCAGCGACATGACTCCCATAAACATATAACTGGGCGCCATCCACTTTCCGCCAAAGCCATTGTCAACAATTCGGTTAAAGCTGGGGACGTGCACATCCTTCAGGTTCATGGAGCCCCAGTCCGCCAGGCTGGGAATGATCTTCTCCTCGCGGAAACCTGTCTCCACACCGGGAGTCCCTTTGCGAACCACATACACGCTGGAAGACCAATCGCTGTTTTCCGCGCGCCCGAAGACAACTTTGTAGTCGGCAATGTCGATCATGGTTCCGCAGACCTTGCTGCCGTTGAGGATATATTCCCCATTCTCCTCCTTGACGGACAGACCCCACTCAGCAAAGTTTCCCAAGCCGGCCGGATCGGTGACACTGCCCATCATTGTGGCCTCTCCGTTGCAGATGGGCGGCAGGAAGGCCTTCTTCTGTTCCTCGGTTCCCCAGTAGACAATGGGAAGCATGCCCAGGTCAGCGCAGGTCATAGGGCCGGTAGCCGGGTTGCCGTTGCGCATGAGCTCTTCCAAGATAACCAGATAGTCCTGCATCTTATAGCCCATGCCGCCGTACTCTTCGGGGACCCAGGCGCCCATGTACCCCATCTTGGCCGCCTCGCGCCAACTGTTTTCCTCCAGAGTGCCCGGTGTTCTCTGATAGTCCTTCATGGCCAGTTCCTTAATCCTGGGGTCCTGGCAGAATTCGCGGACCGAATTCTGGATCAGCTGCTGCTCCGGTGTTAAAAACAGACTCATTGATACAACCTCCCATTTTAAATTTTATACCAAATCCCGAAGGATGCGGCATACATTATTTCCACTGCTTCTGACCGATGCGGATAGCGTTCAGGGCAAGCACGAGGGCGGCCAGGATGCAGACCGCGATGGCCACCAGAGCCGCAGTATAGCTCTTGGTCACATCGTAAATGGTCCCGATGAGCGGAGTCCCTATGGCGCTGCCCACGGTAAAGCCGGTCATGATGGTGGAGTACAGGGTGGAAAAGCTTTTTCGGCCCAACGCACCGGCCGTGAGGAGGGCGGGGGTAAAGGTGGTGGTGGCGACGCCGATGCCAGTAAATATGCCGGCCAGGCAGGCCAAGGGGAAATTGCCCAGCGAGGTGCTGATAAGGACCAGCACAATGCCTACGGCAAGAGAGATACAACCGAAGCAGGCGCAGGCCTGCGCACCGAGCCGGTCGTTAATCGCACCCAGGAGCAGCTTGCCTCCTGCGACGCCAACCATCAGTGCGGAGACGAACATGCCGGCGGAGGTCATATCAAATGCGCCGTACATCATGGAAGCCGCGTGGGTGTTGACTGCGGCGGAAAAGCCAAACAGCACGGTAACCAGGAACAGCATATAGAACGCGGCGGATTTGCGGCCCTCTTTGTCACTCAGGCCGGGGACTTCTGCGGTGGGAGCGGCCGCACCGCTCTGGGCGGTCTCCGACTCCCGCTTTTTATTCTCATAAGGGCGCATGCCCAGTCGGCTGGGATGGAATACCATAACGGTCGCTGAAAGGGGGAGCCCGAAGATGATGAGATAGAGTCCCATGCGCACATAGGTGCTCTGCCAGCCCACATCTACGATGAAAGACGTAAAGATTGGGCTGAGGATGGCGCTGCCGACGCCAGATGCGGCGCTGGCAATGCCCATGGCGAGGCCCAGTTTATCCTTAAACCAGTTGTTGATAAAAATACTGATGGCAACCACCGTACACCAGGGAGTCACAAAGCCCAGAACACCGTAAACCAGGTACCATTGCCAAAGGTGCGTGGCTCGGGACAAAGCCATAAACCCAACGCCCATAAGCAGAACGCAGAGGCTCAGCGTAATGCGGGAGTCCACTTTCTTCGACCCCAGAACCTTTCCGGCCATTGGCATGGAGATGATTTGGATCAAGGACATAATGCTGGTGGAAATGGTGAATGCGCCGCGGGAGAAGCCAAATTGCTCACAGACAGGGGCGATAAACAAGGTAGAACAAGTGGAGGGGACGGAGAAACAGGTTGCCATCATCAAACAGCAGCCTATCATGACAAGCCAGGGTCTTCCTCTGCTGTCCTTTAATGTGGCGGTTGATTCCAACATAAGCACACTCCTCTCTAACGAGCATCTTGTCAAGGTCCCACCGGCCGCTGCAGAGCCAGTGGGCGTGTGGCCACACGGTTTATTTCACAGGCCTGTGCGCTGGCAGTGGAACCGCCTCGGGTGGGGCAGCGCAGGCGCTGTAAAATACAAATCGGAAAAAGTCTTGACAATCATGGAAGGATATGTTTTACTTCTGATGAAAGGTTCTGCCCTGTTATATTAGCAAGCAGCGTGCCACAAAAATAGTGGAAACTGCAAAAAACTCTCCGCCATACAGCCCCATGGGTTTGGGCGTTTTTCACACCTCGGGGCAGCGGTGTTCAGGATGCACAATATATTTGCAGTGTTCAAGAATTGGACAGTTTTGGATGGCGCATTTCCTCGGGCAGCCCGCTTCCCGGCAGGCGCCTACCCGTTTTGTGTTTTCAGGTTGGAGGTGGTTGTCCCTCATCAAGGATTGCTTGCTGAGTCAAAAGCATATGAGAGCTGATTTAAGAGAGGGAAGGAATTGCTGGTGGAAATGGGATACAAAAACGGTAGTGGAATTACATGCCGGACACAGTTGGTGGTTCCTGATCGGCCCGAAAAAGAGTCAGCGGAACTGGCGGAAATGGCGCGGCCCATTATGGAAGAGCTGTTTCATGCGCTGGAGGCGTTGGGGGGATCATATGCGGTCGTTTTACTGGATGTAATGGGGATGGTGCGTCGGTTCCTGGGCTGCGGCCAGGCGCCCTTGATGTTGAAGGAGGGAAGCCGCTGCGATTGGGCAATATCCGCCTTGGAGGGCGCGAAGCCGCAGTGGCAGCCGTTCCACCTGGATAACATATGTGAAAGTGAAGGGGACCGGCTCGCCGGATGGAGTGTGACAGGGCACCCCGTTCTCGATGGTGACACGTTGTATGGAATCCTGTGTGTGATGACTCATTCGAAGGATGCGGCGTGGATTCCCCCGGTGTTGGCGCTGTCTGCGCGTACATTGGGGGAGCGGTGGAGCCAATACATGAAATCTCAGCTTATACTGGCCACCCTTTTGGAGTCCATGCCTGTTGCCACTGTGACTTATAATAAAGACGGGACGATTCAACGGGCCAATCAGGCTTTTGCGGAGCTGTGCGGCATTCCAAAGGAGCGGCTTCCTCTGCGGCATATGTCTGAATTTTTTTCGAATCAGACTTCGGAGGATTCAGGAAATTGGGCTACCGGGGGGAAATTCCGCGCTGTCCTCACATCTAAAGAGGGGCGGCTCTACCAGGCCTTCTGCATTAGCTCCATCTCGGAGGATGGAGCTAATGGTGCATTTGTGGTGGCTCTGTTTCCCGCAGGCCCTGAAGGGGAGCGGCAGAACAATCGGAACAGGCCAAAAAAGTCAGAGCAGGAGGCTGTAGCTGCCATATCTTTTTCTGACATCGTTGGGGACAGCCCCGAGATGCAGGAAGTAAAGAGGCAGGCCCGGCGGGCCGCCGGCGTGGAGTATAACGTACTTTTGCTGGGCAAAAGCGGGGTTGGAAAAGAGATGATAGCTCAGGCCATCCACACCGCCAGCCGCCCAAACGGCCCCTTTGTGGCGATTAACTGCGGTGCCATTACCAAAGAGCTGTTGGGCAGCGAGTTGTTCGGCTATGAGGAGGGGGCCTTTACTGGTGCCCGTCGAGGCGGTCAAATCGGGAAAATTGTACAGGCAAACCATGGAACCTTGTTTTTGGACGAAATCGGAGAGATGTCTCTGGACATGCAGGTCTTGCTGCTCCGTGTCCTGGAGACAAGCACGGTGGTGCCCATCGGAGGCCTGCGGGCCCGCAAAGTGGACGTGCGGGTGATTGCCGCCACGAACCGGGATCTGCTGCAGAATGTCATCAGTGGAAAGTTCCGGGATGACCTCTATTACCGGCTGAATGTGATCAAGATTACCATACCAAATCTCTCTACCCGGCAGGGAGATGTCACCTTGCTGGCGAAGCATTTTTTGGCGCAGATCGCGCAGTCTCACGGGCTGGAGCGGATCCGCATCTCACCGGAGGCCATGGAAGCGCTGAACGCATACCGCTGGCCGGGAAATGTGCGTCAGTTAAAAAACACGTTGGAGAGCGCCTTTACCAACGCAGAAAATGCCGTTATTACGCTGGACTCTCTGCCGGCTACAATACGTGAAAATATCAATTACTGTGTACCGAATAAGGGAATTTTGCAGGAGTCGGAAAAGATGACAATTGAGGCTGTGCTCCAGCGGCATGGGGGAAATGTCAGCAAGGCCGCCACGGAATTGGGCATTTCCCGCACAACGCTCTACAACAAAATCAGCCGCTTTGGTATTACGCTCTAAGCGGCTCCTTTGTGTGGCCTGGCTTCGGAACTTTTTGGTGCTGTCGTCAGCCAGGCAACCATTGATACTGGCAGACCATTGCATCCTATCCACAGCATCTGCGCCAGACTATTTGTCTGGCGCTTTCTTTGTATACAGAAAACCACTCGCTGGGCGAGTGGTTCTAAAAAGCCTACGGCGATGAGGGGGGAAAGAAAAACTCCCTTTGCTATAATAAAAGTGCGGTCTGCCAACTGCACAAAAGATAGCAAAGGGAGGACAGTCAGGATGGGCCTGAATGACATCCATAGTTTATCGCACACAAAATGGAACTGCAAGTACCATATTGTGTTTGCACCAAAGTATAGGCGGAAAGTATTCTACCGGGAAAAGCGAAGAGAAGTAGGGAAGATCTTACGGCAGTTATGTGAATGGAGAGGAGTCCGTTTAGTAGAAGGAGAAGTGTGTCCAGACCATGTTCATATGCTGGTAGAGATTCCGCCTAAGATGTCTGTGTCAGGATTTATGGGGATACCTGAAGGGAAAGAGCAGCACGATGCTATATGAAAAATTTGGGGAACTGAAGTACAAATACCGGAGTAGAGAATTCTGGTGCCGAGGCTATTATGTAGACACAGTAGGAAAAAATGCAGGACGGATTGCAGAATATATCAAGCACCAGCTGGAAGAAGACAGACTGGGGGAGCAGATGGTCATGAGCGCCCCAGGCAACCCGTTCACGGGTCGCAGGTAACAGTCTCCACGCAGCTGGCAGACCGTATTACGCGTTGTACGCGTTACGCGAAGAACAAAGGGCTTTGCCCGCATAGGAAATACCCCCGGCTACGCCGGGGGATATTTATTTTACTCAATTATGAGGTATTGCTATGATCGACTGGTTTAAAAAACACAGAGTGTTGTTTGCATTGATCTGCGTGGTTATTTTGTTCCTGCTAATCGGTGTACCCTTTGTTGTTAATATCCTATTTAAGATAAACGCCGCAACAGATATCTTTGCAGCCGAATGGTCTGCTGGTGATGCATTGGGTTATTATGGTGCAATCCTCTCCTTTCTTGGCACTGTGGTCTTAGGCGCTTTAGCCTTGTATCAGAACCACATTATCAAAGCAGAGGCAGATAAAAAGGCAGCGCTTGCTGAAGAACAAGAACGTGCCGAGAATATGCCCCGCTTCTTCTTGCGTTTTCAGTGTGCCAGTGGATTCTGCGGGAGTTTAAAGTTCGCAGTAATGAATGTATCGAACAACATCGCGTACACCGTCGATGTTTATGATATAAAAATTAAGGATGGATCTAAAACAATCTGGGAATCCGATGATACCTATGGTGCCCCTGTAATTAATCCGCAGAAAGAAATGACCATTCAAACAAAGTCACCTGCAACTAGTGAGACTGGAGAATTTACACTTTTTGCTACAATGAGTTGCATGGACAAATACGATGGGAAACACGAGTACATACTTAAAATGACTTGTCGTTACCCTTATCATTACGATGACACAAGCATAACCGAAATCAAGTAAAGTCTAATTAGCTGAGGGAAATCGTCCCTGTAACGATAAAATGTGGGTGTCGAGGATTAGTTTCCTCAACGCCCACATTTTATCGTTCAACTTGTGTACTTGTTTTTTAGATACTCGGCAACACATTCGATTTCAGGAAAAAGAGCTGCACGATTGACCGAGAATGTCTCCAATTGTTCAAGGAATTTCTTTTTCCCTTCAATCAATAAAACTACTTTTCTCCCGTTTTCACTGTATCGAAACTCTTCCAAAGTTTTTGATCCATCAGGCAGGCCACACAGTATGAATGCTCCGTCTTGCTTTACAATTCGATTGTTATTCTTTAGCGCATAGACAATGAAGCTATTTATCAGATCGTCCTTTTTGATTTCAGACAAAAAAGCAGGCTTTTCAAGTCTTACTTCATGAAGTAAGCGAGCCACCTTTTTGTTGAAATCATGTTGTGATACCGTTGGATCTGATGCCAATCGTCCAAATTCTTGCTGTTTCTCGTATGAAAAAACAGGTAGACTTGCTAATATGGATACCGTATCACTTTGTGGGTATTTGATTTCATGGTTCTCGGGTGAAATTAAAACCAGTTCCCCATAGCTCTCGGGATTACTCTCACATGCAAAATACAGCGCAACAAGAGGGTTCCTTGTAATATCCAGCAAGCGAGTAGGCAAACCGTAGTGCTGCATCTTTACCAGTTTCTCAAGATGAGTGTGACATTTTTCAAAGTCGTCAGGGCAATTAATTATTAGTTCGTGGTATATTTTGCTTTCGTTCTGCAATAAGCGCGGGGTTCGCATAATTGACGGACGTAAAATGTAGTTTGGATCTGCATGTCCTCGGAAAAATAGCGTTCCTGCCTCTTTCTTTAGTGAAGAAATATAACTGTTTACACTTGAAACAGAAGAGAGAAAATGCATCTCAACTTTTTCTGCATTATATACTACACCTTTTGAAAAACGGATATCATTTTGTATACCATGTAATTCCTTTATCTGTCCGAGCAAATCTTTAGTGAAAGTATTTCTTTCTTCAGAATTTTTCAGTGTCTTGTAGACCCAGTTAACAATAGCACTGGATTCTAAATATGTAAGCTCGCACCGGGAGCTGTTGGTATCGTCATTATATGATCCTTCTCCCATTTTTTGACGCCAAACAGAAGAAGCCGTATTTTTGTTGGGAAATCTTCCTTGGTACAAAACTGCATATCTCGATTTGCTTGCTACAAGGCGCGCATATATATCTTCTTTCTTTAGCCGTCCAAATATGTATGCACTCATATCGAAATAGCCATCGGAAAGCATTTTGTCCAGACATATATTTCTAAATGCTTGCTGTATATCCTCGATATAATACAAATCATCAAAAAAATAAAAGTAGAAGAAAGCGTCCACCCCCAGAAGCATATCTGTCTCAAAGTAGTGATTTACTGTCATTAATTGTAGCAAAAAAGCGGTTTATCCGCAAGTCTATTGACTCTATATCCTTAACTTCTCCATCACAATCTCATCAATCTCCTGCTCCAGCTTCTGAATCTCCCCTTGTAATGATAAAATGTGGGCATCGAGGACCGGTCTCCTCAACGCCCACATTTTTTGCAGTTTCATAAATTTCTCGCGATCTTTAACTAGGCCATCCCGAACCGCCGTGAGATACTCCCACACCATGTCATCCAGCGTTTCCTCGTGGATACGGTGGGAGCTGCAATAGCTTTTCCCATTCCGATGGTAGCCCTTGCAGACATACTCCACACGCCGCTTGCCGTTCCAGTACCGGATCATGGGGACGAATACATTGCCGCATTCCTGGCACCGAAGCAGTCCGGCATAGCGGTGCTTGGAGCGATTCCCGTTGGCTGGCCGGGCCTGCTCTTTCAGCCGTTGCTGAGCCAGTTTCCATACATCCGGTTCCACGATAACCGGGAAGAAGTTTTCGTGGCGATACCATTCCGCCTGTTCCAATCGTTTTGCCTTGCCATCCTGGGTTTCTGACCGATGGTTGATAAGAACCCCAGTATAGCTCTCTTCTGTCAGCA
>Ga0129315_1001300_pt1 | contig 10567 bp, 6 predicted proteins | sample Cm827metagenome_FD_94432 | JGI IMG/M metagenome (GOLD analysis project Ga0129315, IMG submission 94432) | Eastern black-and-white colobus group fecal microbial communities from Wisconsin, USA - Cm827 metagenome | ecosystem: Host-associated > Mammals > Digestive system > Large intestine > Fecal...
GGACAGTTTACCAATCCGGCAAATCCGGCGACACATCTTAACACCACAGGACCGGAAATCTGGGAGGATACCGGAGGCAACGCAGACTACCTGGTTGCCGGCGTCGGCACCGGAGGGACCTTAAGCGGAAGCGGGCGCTACTTAAAAAACCGGAATTCCAAAATTAAAATAGTGGCAGTAGAGCCGGAAGGCTCTGCCGTGATCTCCGGAAGGCCCGCAGGACCGCACGGACTTCAGGGCATCGGGGCCGGATTTATCCCAGATACCTTTGACAGAACCATCTATGATGAAATCATCACAGTATCTGACAAAGATGCCTATTCCACAGGACACCTGCTCGGGAAATCCGAAGGGATACTCTGCGGAATCACCTCCGGCGCTGCACTCTGGGCTGCACTTCAGATCTCCATGCGCCCCGAAGCAAAGGGAAAAGCAATTGTAGTGGTGCTCCCGGACTCCGGGGATCGCTACCTCTCCTCACCGCTGTATGAAGCGTGATTTCGCCCTGTACGCCTGACAATTCCGTCTGCCGCTTTTTGCGGCAGTTTTTTTATTTGAATCAGAAACATTTCTAAAAATATGATTTAATACTTCTCAAAAGTGGTATGATTATATAAAAAGCTGTTTTATTACGCGTTCAGCGTGTATTTTTTGAGCAGCTCCAATTCATTCAGAAGGAGAGGTATATGCAATTAAGACAACAAGTGGATCTCGCAATTGATCGCAACACTGAAACGGCAGAGCAGCTGGTCCGCTTCATGTATGAGCATCCGGAGACCGCCAAGGAGGAGATTCTTGCGAGTTCCAGGATCACCGAGCTGTTGAAGAAAAAGGGCTTTGCTGTGGAGTATCCTTACCTTCAGAAGGAACTCGGTTACGGCACAGCCTTCCGAGCGGTCCTGGAAAATGGCAGTGGTCCGAAGGTCGCGATTCTGGTGGAATATGATGCACTTCCGGAACTCGGACACGGCTGCGGACACAATCTGCACGGCGCCCTGTCAACATTAGCCTCATTGGCTCTCTTTGATCTTAAGGAGCAGTTTCAGGGCACCCTTTATGTGATTGGAACTCCTGCTGAAGAAGGAGACGGCGCCAAGCTCCTCATGTCAGAGCTTGGAATCTTCGATGCGATGGATCTCGCAGTCATGATGCACAGCTGTGGTGCCATTTCCTATACTGACATGGATGCACTGAGCCTGCGCTGCTATGAGCTGACATTTCACGGACAGCAGTCTCACGCTGCCGCTGCTCCCTGGGCAGGTCACAATGCTCTGACGGCAGCCAGAAAATTTTTAGATCTGGTGGATGCGAGGAGGGAGAGTCTTGCCCCGTACAGCATATTCAGCGCGGTCATAAAGGAAGGTGGTATACAGGCAAATATCATTCCGGATTACGCGATGCTTCACCTGGAATTCCGCTCAAAGTCAAGAGCGGAACTGGAGGAGCTCAATAGAATTGTAAAGAACTGCGCCTCTGCTGCGGCACTGGCGATGGACTGTACAGCAGAATTCAAAGCGCTCTTCCCCGATTTTTACGATATGGTTCGCATCCCTGTGCTCGAAGAAGAGGTGCATACGCTCATGCAGTCGCGTGAGGAGGAAATTGCCGCGCCGGAGCGTCCTTCCGGTTCCACAGACATGGGAAATGTCAGTTACCGTTGTCCATCAATTCAGCCAATGATCTGCATCACAAAGCAGGCACTGGCACTGCACACCGCAGAATTGCGCGACAGTACAATACAGCCTTTTGCCATAGAGCAGATGAAGAAGGGGGCCGCTGTGATCTGCGAGCTGGCACTGAAGCTATTTCACGATAAAGCATTTTGCACCGAGGTAAGAAAGAGCTTTGAGACAGAGCTGAAAAAAAAGGAGGACATTGCGTTATGACAGCAACAGCTTCAAAAAAGAAGAATTTGAAACTGCCACATATTTATGTACTGCTTTTTGGCATTACTGTGCTCTGCACTATTCTCACTTGGATATTGCCGGCAGGAAGCTTTGACCGAACACTGAACGAGGCCGGAAGGGAGATCGTTGTTGCAGGGACCTTCCACCTTACAGATCCATCTCCTGTGGGTCCCTTTGAGATGTTCAAATGTATCTATGAAGGGCTCTGCGATGCCGCAGGAGTAACCATGTTTGTCTTTGTCGCCTATGCATTCATAGGGCTGATTATTTCCACAGGTGCCTTTGATGGACTGATCGCCGGCCTGCTCCGCACCTTTAAAGGGAAATCAAAGGCCATCATCATTCCTATCTTTATCACACTGATCGGATTTGCCTCCTCTACCATCGGCGTGTTTGAGGAGACCTTCCCCTTTATTCCGATCTTTGTCGGCATCTCAATCGCCATGGGCTACGACGCAATCGTCGGGCTGGCTATTGTTGCCCTGGCAGCTGCCATTGGTTATTCCGGTGCATTTATGAACCCCTTCACAGTCGGAACTGCACAGAGTATTGCAGATCTTCCCATCATGTCCGGCGCCGGCTTCCGTATCTTCTGCCATATCTGTATGATTATTGTCGCGTCTGTCTACACCGTCCGCTACGCGCTGAAGATCGAGAAGGATCCGACCAAGAGTCTGGTATACGGTGAAACAAATGAATTTGCCATCTCAGAGGAGGAAGTGCAGAACCATCCCTTCGGTATTCGTGAAAAGCTCGTACTGGCAACACTGCTGGCAGGCATCTTACTGCTGATTTATGGCACAAAGACCTTTGGCTGGTACTTCACAGAGCTCAGTGCACTTTTTATCATTATGGGGCTCGTAAGCGCTATTATCATGGGATGGTCATCCAATGTTATCGCGGGAAAGCTCTCAAAGAGCTTTTCTGATATCGCAGAAGCCTGTCTCATGATTGGAATTGCCCGCGGCGTACTTATCGTGCTGCAGCACGGCAATATCATAGACACAGTGGTCTATGGTCTCTCACTCCCACTGGTGCATCTGCCCTCTCTGGTATCCGCAGAGTGTATGCTGCTCGTGCAGACACTAATCAATTTCCTGATGCCCTCCGGATCGGGACAAGCAGTTGTGAGTATGCCCATTATGGCGCCACTCTCCGACATTATCCACGTACAGCGCCAGATCGCTGTACTCTGCTTCCAGTACGGAGACGGCCTCTCAAATGTTCTCTGGCCCACTGCTCTGACTCCTGTTGTGACCGGTATTGCCGGAGTGAAGTTGGAGAAATGGTGGAAATGGTTCATACCGCTCTTCCTCATGCTCCTGGCCACCCAGATGGTTACAATCGCCATCGCTGTTTTGATCGGATGGTCATAAACCTGTCTGTAAAAACTGATTCCATCTATTCAGCGTAATTCTAAACCATTCTTTCCACTCCCGGGGATTCCTGCCCCGGGAGTGCTTGCATTTTTCTCCTTTTCCTGTTACTCTAAATGACTATCATCTCAGATATCTGTTTCAATTCATTCTTCAACATCTCAGGAGCGCCGCTTATGCCACAGGAAAAAAACTTACAGGAAAATAAGATGGGGACACTGCCGGTCGGGCGACTGCTGCTCTCCATGTCCGTTCCGATGATGCTCTCCATGATGGTGCAGGCACTGTACAATATCATTGATTCCATCTTTGTCTCCATGATCAGTGAATCTGCCCTGACTGCAGTGAGCCTTGCCTTTCCGATTCAGTCCCTCATGATTTCATGCAGTGTGGGACTTGCAGTCGGCATCAATGCCTATCTCTCAAAGGCTCTGGGCGAGCAGAATTTCGAGCGGGTCAATAAGAGCGCAGCGAATGGAATCTTCCTTGAATTTGCCGTGATGATCCTTTTTGTTCTGACCGGGCTTTTTCTTACTGTACCCTTCTTCCGTGCGCAGACCTCTGATCCGGAAATACTGCACTATGGACAGCAGTATATGCGTATCATATGCTGCTGCAGTCTGGGCATCTTTATGGAAATCACCTTTGAGCGCATTTTGCAGTCGACCGGAAAGACCATCTACGCTATGGCAACGCAGATGGTTGGCGCCATATTTAATATCTGCATGGATCCGATCCTGATCTTCGGACTTTTCGGCGCACCGCGGCTTGGAATGGCAGGTGCCGCCATTGCAACGGTCATGGGGCAGCATATTGCTGCCGTACTTGCCGCTGTTTTGAATCACAAATTCAATACCGAGGTACATATCCGCTTCCGCGGCTTTCGCCCAGATCCTCAGATCATCGAGGGCATCTTTGCCGTAGGTATTCCTTCTGTTATTATGCAGGCAATTGGCTCTGTCATGACCTACGGAATGAATCAGATCCTCATCGCCTTCACTCCCACGGCGACCGCAGTTTTCGGGATCTATTTCAAGATCAACAGCATTATCTTCATGCCCGTCTTTGGCCTGAACAACGGCAGCGTCCCTATCATTGCCTACAACTACGGAGCACAGAAAAAGGAGCGCATTCTGAAAACCATGAAGCTCGCCTTCACTGCAGCCATCTCCATCATGACTGTTGGCTGTCTGCTCTTTGAACTGATCCCTGCATTCTTCTTCTCGCTCTTCAATGCCTCAGAGAATATGCTCTCGATCGGTGTGCCAGCCTTTCGCATCATAGGCCTTGGCTTCCCCTTTGCGGGCTTTGCCATCGCCTGTGGCTCTGTCTTTCAGGCACTGGGAAAGGGCAGCTACAGCATGATTGTGTCTATCTGCCGGCAGATGCTGGTGCTGCTTCCCATGGCCTACCTGCTTTCACTCTCCGGCGTTTTGGAATATGTATGGTGGTCCTACAATATTGCTGAAGCCGTATCTGTGCTCCTCTCCGCCTTCTTTCTTCGAAAGATATACCGGGAGATCATAGCAAAGGTCGGGACCTGAGGCCCCGACCTTTTATCAAAAACCATTTTCCCTCTATTTGTCAGATCAAAAAATGACCCACGGCAGATTATAGTGCCAACCACTATCTCAGCGGTCAGATCTGGTATGAACCAGGCATTGCTACCTTCCTTGGCGCTCTTTTATGTATATCGGTTCCCAGATTTGTTTTAAAGCCAGTGCCATCACAGGGGATCAGCGGCAGATGCTTCAGGCTTCAGCGTAAAGGTCGTGTTTCCATCTTTCATATCAGGCAAAACATCCCATTCAACATAGGTATTTCCTCTGCGCGCATACAGAGAATAATACGGAAACCCCTCTCCTTCAAACGCATTAAACTGGTAGACCTTTCCAGCTTCCGTAATTACAGAGGCCACCTTTTTGTCCCGTACCATTTCTCCATTTTCTTCATCAAACTCAAGAGACCACAGCTCTGCTGTCACGCCATCCGTGTCACATTTGAATCTCATATCCGTATCCGGGCCCTCATTCATGATCTGTATGTCGTTTCCCAATCCTCTGTAATCGACAGCGCCGGGATCAGAATACACGGTGATCGTAAAATCTCCCCTCGAAAGCTCTGTATGTTGTCCCTCCGCAGGATCCGTCCTGTCCTTTACATATTTTTCATACAGTCCATCATAGATCTTCTTATCGGCAGGAAGCGATTCATACGTATCAAGATTCTTGCCCCCCACATGATTTATACTGTAGGCTCCATTCAGCTCATCTATATAGTAATAATCTGTGACAGCCTCATCCCCCAGCAGCCAGATCTCATATTCATTGGTATTTGAACCGCCGGCGCCATGCCAGTGGCCTGTCACAATGACAGCGCTCTCCTTTTTATTGATTCCCCCTATCCATCCCTCTATGCCCAGTTGTATAAGTGCATCGTCCGCTACGGTATATACATGCGCGATCCCGTACATTCCGGAACCATACAGAAAGAGCTCCGGGATGCCGTCTCCATTTACGTCGTCAAGCGCATAACTGTCAAAGCCGTAATGATCTCCGAAATACATCTTCAGATAATCATTCCCGCCCGAATATTCTTCGTCAAGGGTCCAGTCCTCAATAAGAGGCTGATACTGCTCAGGAACTGCTGCGGATAAGAAATGCCGCTCACGGAACTCATCAAGGGTCATTTCCTTCATGAACACTTTATAGGAATCCATAAGTACCGAGGCCTTGATGCTCCTTCCCTTATTCTCAAAATGCTCGTCGTCCGCATAGAACATATGGTCATACATGAAAGCGATTATATAACCATCCTTCTCCATGCCGCCGAACATATCTTCTTCTGCCGACAGGTATTTTTCTTCAGAGACTTTTCCATCAGCAGTCTCATATGTAATATTTTCGTCATAGTCGCCGGTTTTGTCATTCCATGTATGCTCCGTGACAGAAGCGACAAAACTGTCAATATCTGCCTTCCCGTTTTTCAGTGTCAGGTCGCACTTGATAAAGCCATTGTAAAAGCCGCCTGAGCGAACAACGTTTTCACAGATATAATGGTACCGGTCTTCCGCTTTGTCGTAATATACACGGAATGCATCAGCGCCATTATCGTTCATCAAGTCAGGCGCAAAATCGCCGTTGTTTTCCCTCTGAATTCCACTCCCGCTCCATTTGCACTCCGTAAAACCATCACCCGCTTCATTGATCTCATAAATATGATTTTCAGAGTAGTATCCCGTCCCTGTCGTAAACGCCACGATAAGCTCAGTCCTGCCATTATGATCCAGATCTGTCACCGCATACCCCATCGTGTCATAGTACGGCTCAGACTCGCCTGCCCAGAATCCCCACTCCTCCTCGCGGTCAAGGAAGATATCAATCTGGCGCATCAGTTCATCCGCATCCGGAACATTTTTTACGGGGTTCCCGGGAAGTATGTGCTTTTTTTCTGCTGCCGCCTCTGTTCCGGAAACATTTTCTGTCCCCACAGGCGCTGCTGTTCCGCTCTCCGTTTTTGCAGCTCTCTCCCCGCTCTTTCCACAGCCAGAAAAAAGAACCGGCAGGCACATCAGAATAACAACTGCTGACAAGGAACCTTTTTGTAATATCTTCATATTCATACCGCCCTATCCTCCAAAAACGGCTTCGCCTTTTATTAGAAATCAACAGTCTTCTGTTTTCTGAACCAACCTTTGATTACAGCTACCCGCAGTTCTGCCAACATATCTCCCACACCCACTTTTCGGCTGCGGCCCGGGAGACCAACATCTGCTCTCCACAGCACTTTCAGCCCAGCAACGAAATACTCCCCGAAATGAAAGTATATATCTTTATAATTATTCTACCATTTTTGCCATATTTTTTTCTATGTAATAAGAAAAAAGCAAATAATTTTTGATTATAATTCTAAAAGTCCGAAATTCGAGTCACAAGAATTTTTCGAAATTCCTGCTCCTTTCGGAGCCCTAAAGTCCAGCTTTTTGTCCGCACCCCCTTATCTAATACCTTTTATTCTATTTGCCACTTTTACCCCTCCTTTCTTAAAAATGGGCATGAAAAAAGACATCTACTTTTCGTAAATGTCTTAGTAATATGTTTTATTCAATTCGACAAACTGGAAATTGTTGTTAAATTACAGCTTTCTGTACATCATCTGGTGCTTTCCCGAATTAATGCCAATCATTTGTTTTCTCATCCGTAATCTCCAATGTCTCAGTATCTATTAGATAGAAATCCACAACCTTGGTGGAAGCTACTTCATTACCGGATTTGTCTTTAAATTTAATTTGATAAACATATTCTCTTGAACCATTCTCAACATAAGATTCATTAATAATAATGTAATGCGTTGCTATAGCTGAAATACCATCTTGCTCGTATACTTGCTCCGCAATATTAACGTAAGGATATCCCTTAGCCGAAATATTATATGCCAGAAACTCGCTGAGTTCATCCCCTGCCTTTACTCCTTGGTATGACTCGGTATTTCTGATATAAGTTGCAACAGCTGTTAGTTCCTTCTTATAGGACTGAAATTCTTCTGTCAGAGGATAGCCGTCACTGTCTGTATCTATTGCTGTGTCATCCTCCTTCTCCTGTTGAGAAAATATATTTTCATTATCTATTCTCTCGTCTTCTGAATCATCAGTTATTTCAGTGGTATCATCCATTGCAGCATTTTCTTCCATCATACTATCATCTTCGTAACCATCAACAAATGGATCAAATCCGCCTTTTCCAAAGTGATCAGTAAAAAGTACTTCATCACCTGTAATAAGTGGATTTTTGTATTCATAATAATCAACATATACCTGCAGAAAGGCTCTCACATAGGCAACACATTTTATTCCGTCTTTTTCAACTATATGCATCGGTTTATAAGAAAAAGCAAATAATAAAATGCAAATATAAGTCAAAGGTATGAGACAAATGGCTTCAACACATATTGCTACATATTTCACATAATTCTTTCGTATTTTTAGCAATAATTGAAATATGCCCAACAATATTCCTATTATTATGATTCCGATTACCGCATAATAAACCCATTCTATAAACTTCAGATGAAAAAGCGATAATATGCCGTGAGCACCTGCAAATGACGTAGCTGCTACAAGTGTATCTAAGAGTATATACTTAGAATAATGCTTTAAAATATCTTTCATCTGAAAGCCTCCTTGTCATGTGCAGACACAATTACAAATTCAAATTTATTCAAATGTTGTAAATACGCATTTTTATTAAATTTAATATTGCTATTTTTATAAATCCAATGCAGCTTCATCTAAAAGAAAGTCCTCTACACCAATATATAAAATATCATCATATCTTGGCACAATATTATTTCTAACTATAACAACCTTCTTAAAGGAATCTCCGGTTCTCCTCAAAGATTCTGTTTCTTGTATTTGCTTTTGTCTCTATGTCATGCGCTTTTAGTCTCTGTTGACTTCTGTCGCATTTATTCTAAAATCTCGGCATAATATTGAGGAAATGCGTGAGAGAATCCGACGCATGAACGACCCGCATTATCTTCATACCGTTTCCATGACAGAGCTGTATCAGACCGCCTACAAGAGCAGACCACCCGTCATAGACGGTCTGCTCTACTCAGGGGCATATATCCTCGCAGGAGCGCCCAAAATCGGAAAATCATTTCTGGTAGCGCAGCTTGCCTACCATGTCAGCACAGGGCAAAGGCTGTGGGGCTATGAAGTCCATCAGGGTACGGTTCTGTACCTTGCACTGGAGGATGATTTCCAGAGAATCCAGAGCCGGATGTTTATGATGTACGGCGTGGCGGATACCGCCAGCCTGCATTTTGCAACGGCAGCAAACAAAATCGGAAACGGTCTTGATGAGCAGCTTGAAAATTTTGTACGTGAGCATCCCGACACCAAACTCATTATCATTGACACCATGCAGAAGATTCGGGAGGCCGGAGGCGAGGCTTACAGCTACGCCAGCGACTATAAAATCATCGGAAAGCTCAAGCGTTTTGCGGACAGACACAGCATTTGCATCGTTACCGTCCATCACACAAGAAAGCAGCCAGCCGGGGACAGCTTTGAAACGATCTCCGGCACGACGGGACTTCTTGGTTGTGCAGACGGAGCACTCCTGATGCAGAAGAAGAAACGGACAGCATTGGAGGCCACGGTCGATGCCGTGGGGCGAGATCAACAGGATCAGATTCTATATCTGAAAAAAGATGCCGACACGCAGATATGGAGCCTTGAACGGACGGAGAACGAGCCTCATCAGGAGCCGCCTGACCCTGTATTGGATACGGTTTCCCAGCTTGTTTCCTCGGAAAGTAGAGAATGGGCAGGCAGTCCGACCGAGCTTGCGGAAGCGGTGAATACGGGCATGGTGGCAAACGCCCTCACCCATGTTGTCTATATCCCCGTCGTGGAAAAACAGATTCTATGGACGAAACGCTGCAAGGATAAATCGCTGGTGGGGACGGTCAAGGAAACGATACAGCAGGTCAGTATGAGTAAAAAGTGGGATTCCAAGCCCGCGCTGGACGAGCATGGGAAACCGCTGCTGAACGCAAACGGGAAAACTGTGCTCCGAAAATCCTATTCCGTTCTGCAAGATGATTTCTTCGCCGCCATGCGAAAGGCAGGGTATGACGATGTGGAGCGAGGCGAACGCGGCAGCTCCGAGGAACATCTGACGGTGACGCAGTTCAAGGTACAACAGGAACAGGCGCGGCTGGCAGCATTCACAGAACAGAACCGTCAGCAGGAAAAACAGGCAGCAACGCTTGGGAGCAAAATTGAAAAAATCCAGAATCAGCGGGTCGATGTGCGGTCTATCGAAAAAATCGTGGCAACGTCCATTCCCTTCTCACCCAAAGTTGCCGTGGAGCGTGAGGACTTTGACCGACTTTCCACTCTGGCAAAGAAGTACGTTACAGCAGAGAAAAAGGAATCCAAACTGCAAAAGGCGTTGGATGCGGCAAACAAACTGATTGCAAAACTCAAGGCTGAGATTGACGGTTTGAAGCAGGAGATTTCCGATTATAAGTCTGTTCGCGGCAAGCTCCGTGCAGCAGAATTGGAGCGTGAAAATACGGAGCTGCGCGGGAAAGTCCGCAGCTATGAGGATGTGATTCAGCGCAATAATCTGTGGCGATTCTTCCATCCGCACAGAGAAAAAGCGGTCACGAGGGACGAAGCTCGCTGATTCCTGTGTAGAGCCGGAAAAAACGCATTTTATCGAATGGGAGCGCGTCAGACAGGGCAAACATCGTCCGGCGCGCTCCTGTTTGAAA
>Ga0129315_1001302_pt1 | contig 10535 bp, 11 predicted proteins | sample Cm827metagenome_FD_94432 | JGI IMG/M metagenome (GOLD analysis project Ga0129315, IMG submission 94432) | Eastern black-and-white colobus group fecal microbial communities from Wisconsin, USA - Cm827 metagenome | ecosystem: Host-associated > Mammals > Digestive system > Large intestine > Fecal...
CCTTGCTCTCTCTGTACTTGTCGCAGACGGCATTCAGACGCTCATCAGAGCAGGATGTCTCAGAGTCAAGTTCCTGCATTCTCTCGTGCGCCAATCGGATCGCTTCGGCATTCTCTGTCAGCCTTGCATCGGTATCTGCCTTCTGCTTGAGATAGTCAGCCTTTGAGATGCTGCCGGAAGTGTACTTTTCGTAGAGCCTGAGCTTCATAGCCTTGAGCTGTTCGGTCTGTGTCTGCAATGACTTGATCTTTGCAGCGCATTCCTTGATAGCAGACTTGCGAATGTTTCCGACCTCTCGGTTTTGAACAGACTGCTTTTCTGCCAGAGCAAGGAAGCCACCAATCGCATTGTAGACGATGGCTTCTAAGGATGCCTCGCTATACTTCTCGCCAACTGCGCATTCAGTATCTTCATCATGAATGGAATGGTGGCAGGAATACTGCACAGAGCCGCCTTTGAGCTTCCGTCTGGTCATGACACGCTTACAGTTACCACAGCAGACAAGACCGCGCAGAGGGTAATTCTTGACCTCACGGGCGGCATGATTGCCCCCACGGATAATTTGCTGGGCAAGCAGGAACTCTTCCTTGCTGACTATTGCCTCGTGCATTCCCTCTACGATGATCGGCTCTTGAGCCACAGTTTTCTTTGTGCTTACGCCACACTTCTTTCTGCGATGGCTGACCATATCGCCGGTGTAAATCTGGTATTTCAAGATCCGAAGCACCATAGCGACATCCCAACTGATTTTCTCGCTCATGCGACTGAACTTCTTGTTGCCGCCGTACTTGCTTCTGAAATACTGTCCGGGCGTAGGTACATTCTCATCATTGAGCATCTTGCAGATTGCAGATGTGTTGTTTCCGGCAATAGCCTCATCGAAGATACGACGGACAACAGCAGCCGAGTCAGGATCAATGGCGAGGGCATTTCTTTTTGTCGGGTGCATCATGTAGCCATAGGGCGCATAACCTCCGACATACTTACCTTGCTTCATCATTTGTACCTTAGCAGAGGTAGTCTTCACTGACAAATCCTTGCTGTATGCAGCGTAGATGATGCTGCGCATGACAACTTCAAGTCCTCCGGTTGTACCCTTGTATTCATCGCTGTCATATCCGTCGTTGATGGAGATGAAGCGTACTCCCATGAATGGGAAGGTACATTCGAGGTAGTTGCCGGTCTCAATGTAGTCACGAGAAAAACGGGAAAAATCCTTGACGATGATCAGATTGATCTCGCTTCGACGGACTTTCTCCATCATAGCCGTGAACTGAGGACGATTGAAGTTCGTACCGGTATAACCGTCATCCGCGAACTCAAGTCTCGGAAAATTGCGTAATACCGGATGATTGTCGAGATAGCGATTGATAAGCATACGCTGATTACCGATGCTGTCACTTTCCGCTTTGTTTCCGTAGCCGGTATCTTCGTCAGCCAGAGATAGGCGTATGTAGATGCCGATGGTATAATCTTTGCTCATTACATCGCCTCCTGAACTTCTTTGATACTCTGCAATGTCAGTGCGTAGATGTCTCCGTACTTCATGACCAGCTCCACAGAGCCGTCATCATGGACTTTGACCAATTCAACAGACTCGTCTACTAAATCCTGAGAGAGCTGTTCTGCCGTACTGACAGACTTCATCAGCGTGATCCACTTGTTATCTACCGACATCGCCTCGCTAAACTTGCTTCTACGCTGGACTGCCTCATCCAACCGGCGAGACAGATCCGCATACTGCTCATCGTAGCTTTTCTTGGCGAAAGTGTATTCCTCTTCATCCAGAAGACCTTCTGCGAAGTCCTCATAGAGACGAGTGCGCTTCTTTGAAACGCCGCCGAGCTTGAGGTTAAGGCTTGAGATCGTCGCATTCAGTTTGTCACGAATGCTCTTTTCACCCTCGCTGCCTCTCAGCTTGCCGAGCAGCTTATCGTAATCGAGAGCTGCCTTGACTTGAAGCTGGATTGCCGCAAGAACATCGGCTTCGAGTTTATCCTGCCGAGTGTAGTGAGAAGTACAATGCTCATAGCGTTTGGAAACGGATGTGCTGCACTCATAAAAGGCATACCAGCGTCCGCGCTTATCCTTGTCAATGCGCTTTCTGTGAAAGTACATCTTCCTGCCACAGTCTGCGCAGACAATCTTGCCCTCGAAGAGATTGATGAGCGTTGCTCTGATTTCTTCGGACTTCTGCATTTTTGTCTGACGAGCTTCGGAGGCAGCATTCATAATGTCCTGCACCTTTTGGAAGTCCTCACGGGAGATAATCGCCTCGTGTGTGTCGGGGAAGACAATCCACTCATCCTTGTCCTTTACATTGTGGGACGGGATGTTTTTGTATATTGCCTTCATAGACCGTCCGAGAACGGTATCGCCTACATAATGAGGATTGGTGAGAATGCTGTATAGCGATGAGCTGTACCAGCCGGTATAAGATGACGGATCGCCGTCTCTTGTACCTACCTCACGCTTCCTTGACTCTGGGTTAGGTGCGCCCATGCGGTCAAGGGCATCAAGGATTGACGGAATTGACCACCCCTCAATCTTCCATTGAAACATCAGACGAACGAACTTTGCGCTGTCTTCGTCGATAACCATGTTGGAGCGTTCATCATTCCACTTATAGCCATACGGAAGATTTCTCTTGCGGAAAGTCCCTTGCTCCATCTGTGCTTTCAGCGCAGTGGAGACCTTACGGGAAATGTCCTTCGAGTAGAGTGCGTTTATCATATTTTGCAGAGGGATCATCAGGCTCTCGTTTGAGCCGTCGTTATCAAAATTATCGTACTGCTCTTTGATAGAGATAAATCTGAGACCGATCTGCGGAAAGATGCGCTCAAGGTATGTGCCGGTTTCGATGTAGTCACGCCCGAAACGACTGAGATCACGGACTACCAGACACTTGATCCTGCCGCTTTTGATGTCGTTCATCAGACGGTTGAACTCCGGTCTGTCAAAAACAGTGCCGGTGCGTCCGTTGTCGATATAGGTATCGACAAGATCAAGATACGGGCGGTCAGCAATATAGGACTTGCATATCTCAATCTGATTGGTGATGACATCCACCTTTTCAGACTTGCCGCTATTCTCAACGGAAAGACGGGCATAGATGGCTGTCTGGTAGATTTGCGCAGGAGTAGCTTCGATAATCGGCTCTGCTACGGCTGCGACTTTTCTGCTTTTTCGTGCCATTCGCTCATCCCTCCTTTATCCGGCAATGGCAAGTTCATCGGAATAGCCGAGAACATATTCAAGTGTCTGCTGATATTCGTCCTTGTACTTGAAGACGATTTCTATTGCGTGGTTTTCATGGATCAGTATGCGGTCAACAAGGCTCATCAGGACGCGGCGGTTAAGCTCTTCGATATTTTCATACTGTTTGAAGAGTGTTACCCAATTCCTCTCCGTCGTGCCGGTTGTTACCGTCTGCTTCATTTCCTTTTTGACGCGCAGGAGAGCTTCCTGCTTGTCCTCTATGATTTTGGTGTAGCTGTTGCGGAACTCAAAATACTCCGCTTTGTCAATTACACCGTCAGAGAGGTCTTCGTAGAGCCTGAGCTTGAGCTTCTGATAACGCTCAATCTCTTCCTCAATCTTTGCAATCTGCGCCTCATAGTTGAACGCCTTGCGGCTTTGGGAAGGTAGTCTCTCAATCATCTCAAGTGCCTTTTCGAGATTGATGACAAGCTCGATCTGGTCATGGATGGCGCGAAACACCTTTTCCTCAACTTCCTTTGCGCTGATGCTGTGAGGACTGCAAGTGCGGCTATGCTTGTTCTGAGAACAGACATAGTAGATATACTTTTTCGTCTTTGACGGAACAGTCTTGCGGATCATCGACTGCTGGCAGTCTCCGCAGAACAGAAAGCCGGAGAAGAGATGTGCTTCCTCCTGATCGGGAGCGCAGCGCATATCTCTCTTCATCATGGACTTGACCGCCATGAAGTCTTCATAAGAGACAAGAGCCTCGTGAGCATTCTCAACCTTTACCCATTCAGCTTCGTCCTTGCTCTGAACAACACGCACCTTGTAGTTGGGAGTGCCGCGTTTTCCCTGAGCCAGAACGCCGATATAGACCTCATTGTTCAGAATGCGAAGGACAGCATTGTATGTCCACTTCGCCGTCTCACCGGTCTTGAAGACGGTATCGAACTTCACACCGGCTGAGTGTTTGTATTCCATCGGAGACAAAACACCCATTTGATTCAGTCTGGCAGCAATGCGTCCGATTGAAAAGCCGTCCTTATACATGGCGAAAATCATTTGGACATATTCGCTGACCGCCTCATCGACGATGAGCTGGTTTTTGTTCTCCGGGGATTTCTTGTAGCCATAAGGAGCGAATGCCCCTACGAACTCACCGTTCTTCTGCTTGACCTCCAAGCTGGAACGGATTTTCATGGAGATGTCCTTGCAGTAGGAATCGTTTATCAGGTTTTTGAACGGAATGACAAACGAGTCGGACTGAGGATCGCCGGTCAAGCTGTCATAGGCATCGTTGATGGCTATGAAGCGAATGCCGAGCTGAGGGAAAATCTTTTCAAGGTAGCGTCCACCGTCGATGTAGTTTCTTGAAAAGCGGCTGAGGTCCTTGACTACGATGCAGTCAATAGCCCCCTTCTTGATAGCAGCTTCGAGCTTTTTGAAGTTCGGACGATTGAAAGAGACACCACTGTAACCGTCATCAATAAACGGCTCACAGACAATCTCCAGATCCTCGTGTCTTGCGATGTAGTCTTCACATATCGCTCTCTGGCTTGCAATGGAATTGCTCTCCACCTTGTCACCGTCCTCACGCGAGAGGCGGCAGTAGATGGCTGTTCGGTACACCTTTTTTGGCATAAAAATAACCTCCGTTTTTCTGTTTGGTGTGATACATCAAATCAGAAAGACGAAGGCTTGCTTCATGGTATGAGAGAAACAAGACATAGCCCCCAACATTCCATCGGCGGCTCAGTCCTATTCTTCTTTTTTTGACCTGATGTGATTATACCACAAAATCATCCTCTTGTCGATAGAACCGGGGAAAAAGATTCAATTTGTTCATAATCAAAGTCCTCTCAGATAATGCTCAAGGCAATCTTCCATAGTGGTATCTGTATTGGAGAAGCTGATCTTCACGACAGTCTTTCCATCGAGATAGCAATAGGGATTTTTGATCTGCTTGATAAACTCACGCAGCCTGTCCTCTCTCGGTGCCGTAGGATCGAGTCGGACGCTGCTGCGCTGAACGAGAGTATTCCGGTCAACCGTCTTCGGGTCTACCGTTCTCATGGATTCAATGCCCATCATGTATCATACACCTCCTGCTTGATATTTTGTCTCAGGACAAAAGGATATGGCAGAGCATCTTGCAGTAAACCGCCCGACACTCTGCCACATAGTTTTCATCTTGAAACTATATGAAAAGTTTCTTATAGGTTTGTTTCAAAATCCAGCATATTTGCAGCTCGCGCCCCTGCTGAATAGGGAATGCTACGGACTACCAACGGTTAATCGGTATCATGGGACTCTCACCCCTCCGAGGATCGCTCCGAGCCGCCCCGAAAAATCGAGACGGAAGTATCATTATACCCAACTTCTCCATCATGGCAAGCAGCCGCACCACACGGCTGTTCTGTCTCTCTGTTGATCGCTCGCTCCGGTTGGAGGTCATGGCGGCAGAAGACAAGTCGCTTCGAGAAAAGAGGAAAGATCCGCAGCACTGAACTATTCAGTTTTCAAGGAACAAGCGAAGTTGTCTGATTGACCCCTTCACTTTACAACGGACATTTTTTTGCCGTTTTTTAAGTACCGCTTTTCAAAAAACAAAAAATTTTTTTGCTTTCTTCTGGATAGCGTGAATGTGCTGCGTAACGCTCGAAGCAGAGATGCCTTTTCTCTTTGCATAATCGTAGGGCTTCATCCCTCCAAGAAGTACAACCTCATAAATCTCGCGCTGTGCGTTGGTCAGCATACCGCGAAAATCCTTTTCCATTTCACCGACCATAACCTCACGAACAAAGTCTCTGTAATCGGTGAGCCAAGCAGCGGACTTTACATCATCGTCAGGCAGTGCATCAAGAGAGAGGATTGTGTTCATATCTCCATCTTCACTGTTCTCGGAAGCCTCGCCGGTGAAAGACCGTCTCAGCTTCTTTTCTTCTGCGCGGAGGATTTTCATGACCTCACGGGCTACCTCCGTCACTTCGCCGGTGAGCTTGACGCGCACCATGCACTTGCCGTCCTCCGTTGTCCAGAGGTCATAGTCGAACTCGACTGGGGTTTTGGGGATTCTTTTCATTGTCTTGTCCTTTCCGCTGGCGCGGAGCTGCGGAAGGACGAGACAAAAATAGAGCCGCATGACGGTGAGCTTGTGATCCCATGCCGATAAACCAGAGACTTCTATAACAGAAGCTCTGTTCATGCGGCTTAGGAAGACTCACCAATCAGCGGCTCCATAGCACAGCTATAAAAATATTTATTTGTTATCTCAGAACTTTACTCGTGATGGTGAAGCCTGAGTTTTAACCGTCTCATGCTGAGAACATCGAACACGGTCTCACGCCCACAGTTTTTACACTTTGCTTGAACATGACCTCGTGTGTCCTCAAAAACAGCGATTGAATTGTGTTGACAATACGGGCATTTCACCATGCGCTTCTTCTGTGTGGCAATGGCGTTGCAAGCCCGTCTTATCTTGATCTGCATTTCCGCAGATGGCTCAGTAATACGAATGTCTCTTCTCATGCCCATACCTCCAACGGATCGTGATATTCAAGGTACGGACGGTCTTCGAGATGACCGAGCTGTCTCAGCCGAATGATGGCAGCAGACTTAGAAACGCCGAGATGACTGCACAACATGGAGAGAGACATTTTATCCAGATAACTAAACCTCCCCTCGTAATTGATGAGCTTCCTGCCAGCGGCAAAATACCACATGGCAAGGTCCATCTCTTTTTGAGGCATGAGGATTGCTGCGCCTAATGCGTTGGCTTGCCACTCGTTCCAATCCTCGCGTGTCTTGAGATCACGCAGAGAGTAGGACGAACGCGCAGCATACTTCTTCTGGCAAGCCGCCTTTACTTCATCAGATTCATACTGATAAAGGATTTGATGAGCGCACTCGTGGGCAAGAGTGAATCGTCGCTTGCCGCAGAGTTCCTTCACTTGTCCGGGCTTAATAAAGCTCTCATCCAGAAGGACTTGATTTTGTTTTAGGGGGATGGTGTGCCTGATGCCCATTTCCTCTATCTCATACTCGGTATCGGCATACGCCGTCAAACCGCAGATGCTTCCGTCAGCAGACAGTCTTGCGAATGAAACGCTCAATCCGAGAAAGTCCTTTGCGAACTGATCAATCGGAGTACACTGAACGAAGCGTCTGCTGTTTTCAAAGTCATCACCGAAGAAGAACTGATTGAAGTCTTTGGTGACGGCTGCTGCAATTTCTTCTATTTGCTTGTGGGATAAAATCATCAACTGCTCTCCTTTGCTTCTACAAACCATTTTGTTCCCTCTTGAAAGAGGAAGGACTGATGCCCTTTGACGAGGATCGTGTAACGAATACCGCCGCCTCCAACCTTCTTAGAGGCAGCTCTGCATTTATACAGAATGTCCTCAATCTGATAGATAAGTCCGTTGTCCCATCGGATAAAACGGGGATGGATAACGCCTTCCTTATCAATATCGGCATTCACCGATACATACGCTTTTTTACACTGAACTTCCATTTTGCTTTACCTCACTCCTATTGATGACATATCGGCAGTGGACACCGATATGAATTGCCCATACTTCTCCGACGCTTGTCCCATCTTTGAAGCCCTAATTGTAACTTTTCATTCATTTTTACTCATACCCCTTGACAAGATGAGCAATTCGGAGTAAAATATGAGTAGTTGAACTGCTCAGTTATTATTATACGCACTTGAAGTGCCTTTGTCAATAGGTTTGAGCATTTTAATGTCGCAAACTTTTTGTGAACAGGAGTGATTACCAAAATGACCTTTGGAGAAAAGTTCAAACACGAACGAGAAAAAAGAGGTTTAACCCAGCAGGAAGTCGCTGACGGTCTGGGTATCAACCGGCGCATGATTACGCGCTACGAGAACGGGATTTCTTTTCCGCGAACGAAGGACGCATATAAAAAGATTGCTGATTACTTCGAGGTAGATGTGAACTATCTGCTGACTGAGGACGAAGAGTTTGTCGTTCAGGCTGCGGAGCAGTACGGCACTCGTGGCATGAAACAAGCTCAAGAGCTGATTGATGGTATGTCCGGTCTGTTTGCCGGTGGCACACTCTCTCCGCAGGATGAGGATGCTGTCATGAAGGCATTGCAGGACATCTATTGGGCAGCTAAGGCGCGGAATGTGGAGAAGTACACACCGAAGAAGTTCAAAGCGCAGGACGAGAACGCCTAAAATCGAATGAGTCCGTTTTATAGGACTTACTATGCGCTAAAATAGAATGGGCAATTAGAATACTAAGGGGGTGTGATAGTCCCATGATCATTCGCTCCGAAGAGATATATCAAAAAGCCACAAGTATTGTCCGAAGCTGCGGCACTCGAAATACGCTCAAGATCGCTCGTGAGCTGGGCATCTATGTGGACTTCATTGATGACTTCGACAACCTTCTCGGTATGTATACCTACCGGCATAAGGAAAGACATATTCTTCTGAACTCCAAAATGGAGGAAATGACCATGCAGATGGTCTGCGGTCATGAGATCGGGCATGACATTTTCCATCGTGACCTTGCGAAAGGAAATAACGCTCTGCCTGAGTTTGTGCTGTTCGATATGCGGTCTAAGCCTGAGTATGAGGCGAACGCTTTTGCGGCTCATCTTCGCATCGACGATGACGAGTTGATTGAGTATCTGCGTGAAGGTTATGATGTGGTGCAGCTCTCTTCGCTGATGAACACCAATATCAATCTGATGCTGATTAAGCTCAACGAAATGAATCGGATGGGCTGGCGTTTGAACTTACCTTATGTGCCTCATGCGGACTTCCTCAAGAATGTGAGACCGGAAGGATAATGAACAGTATGGAAGAACATATTTTGAATACGGAAAACTACACATACGAGCCTTTTTCGCACAACGGTTTCAGCGGCAGCCTTTATCTCGCCACGGCTAAGGACGGAAGTCTGCCCAAGCTACTGATTAAGCACGAAAATCCAAGCTCTGCCTGCAACGAGTTCATGTATTCGAGGCTGGCAGAGCTTTTGTGCATTCGTGCGCCGAATGTCTATCTATTTGATGTTGCAACGAAGGACAAGAAGCTCTTTGCTTCCCCGTATGTAGTGGGTATCGAATATATTGAAGGTCTGCATCCCTTCACGCTCGATGAGATGAACAGTAAATCGGAGTGGCAGCGTGAGTACGCAGAAAACTATGCTCTTGCGGTTATGTGCAGTCAGGATGACAATGTGCAGATGTCTATGACACCGGACGGGCATATCGTGAGCTTTGATTACACCGAATGCTTTTATCTGACTTCAACTGCGACGGCAGCAATGGACTATGACGAGGACACAAGGATTGAGATTGTCAAAAGACATCTTTCCTCTGTTGACCGAGCTTCGCATGGCATTCTTGCCAATGCCGGTGCTGAGGTTTTGAGGAAGCACTTGCGCAAGGACACTCTTGCTGAGGTCTATCCTCTCTATCACGAGCCGATGAGACGGCTCATAGGGCTGACTACGGAACAGATTGAAGCAGCAACAGATCCTCTCTTCGACATCTATCCGGCAGAGATCGGCGTTTACTTTGAAGAGTACATAAAAATAATGCAAGCAAAGATGAAAGCATATCTGCTCGGCGTCACAAAACGCTAATGGAAAGGATGGAGAAATGAAATATAAGCTGTACCGTTCCTTCGGGAACTTAGATAAGGATGTCAAGAAGCATGAGCTTGTCGGAGTAGAGTTCGGCAAGGACATCGACGAAGTTGCTGAGGCTCTGATCCGCGCTGCTGCTGATGATTTAGCCGGTATGCCGGAATATGAGCATTGTGAGACTGCTGCTTATGCGCCGGAGTTAATTCACTCTTCTCGCCGCGTCAAACGCTATGACTATGAGATGATGGGGATCGTCTATCCTCCCCACGCAAGCGAAAACATTCTCATCGACTTCGGAATTATTGAAGAGAGTGAGGGCTGACCTTATGGAAGATATAATCTTCGAGCAGGACTATACAAGGCATGAAAAAACGCCTGAGACCGAACGGGCTGAGGCAATCTTCAATCAGGCTATTGACGGGGGCTTTTTCAAGGCATTCGCTGATGCAATGGATAAAATCCCGAAGATCATTGTCCAGAAAGACAAGGAAAACTACGAATACCTTCTTGATCGACTTGATGCTGTTGCTAAACGCAAGCATGGACGGATTAGAGGCATTGTTGACTACCACAAATGGGAGTCGCATATTGAAGTATTCTTGCCATTCTTAGGCTTTGAAAGTCCAGAAGACCTTGAGCTTATGAAGGAGATCGCCGAAAAAGCCCATGCCGTGACCGTATCGCCCTACGAGGACGGAGTTC
>Ga0129315_1001303_pt1 | contig 10534 bp, 9 predicted proteins | sample Cm827metagenome_FD_94432 | JGI IMG/M metagenome (GOLD analysis project Ga0129315, IMG submission 94432) | Eastern black-and-white colobus group fecal microbial communities from Wisconsin, USA - Cm827 metagenome | ecosystem: Host-associated > Mammals > Digestive system > Large intestine > Fecal...
CCTGTTTTTTACTTCTTTATGTCCTTTTTTCTCATCATAGCTTCTTGAATTTCCTCTGCCGTGGCTTATTTTTGGACATATTCACTTCTTGAAGCTTCATTATGTCCAATATCTCCCATAGACTCTATCACTTGTTTCCTGATTTCCCTTGATTTTGGATATATTTCCTGTTTTTTACTTCTTTATGTCCATTTTTCTCATCATGGGCTCTCGGATTTCCTCCGACATGGCTTATTTTTGGACATATTCACTTCTTGAAGCTTCCTTATGTCCAATTTCTCTCATATATCCTATTTTATGTCTCCTGATTCCCTTTTCCTTTGGACATATAACTTTCTATTTGCTCCATTATGTCCAATTTCACTATCAACTCCTATCTCCTCTCCCTGACTGCTAATTATTTTTGGATATATTTCTCACAATTACCTTGTTTATATCCAATTACTTGTCCCTATCTGAAAATGATATGGAAAAATGAAATGATATCCCTCCGCAATAACCCCATTTATAATTATTCTGCAAACACTTTGTAACGACCCTTTCATAGTTTATTCTATAAAATACTCTATAATAACCCTTTCATAGCTTATTCTACAAAATACTCTGTAACGACCCTTTCATAATTTATTCTATAAAGTGCTCTGTAACGACCCTTCCATAGCTTATTCTACAAAATACTCTGTAACGCTCTTTCATAGCTTATTCTACAAAATACTCTGTAACGCACTTTCATAGTTTATTCTATAAAGTACTCTGTAATAATCCTCTCAATCTTCTCCATACTCAATGGTCTTTCTCTGGTTTCATACGTTGTAATCAGATTAATATCTGGAACAATATTATTTGTTGTATAAAGCTGAAGTTTGGAAAATGTATTTTTACAATAAACAGGATCATCCATTAAACCAAAATGCTCCCAATAAAAATACTCTCCTGTTTTCGGGTGCCGGATCGTAAAATCAGGATACAGTATAATATCATCCAGTGCCAACATATCCTCATATCGAAAAGGAATCTTGTGAATGTAGAGACTTGAATCTATCATCATTTCTGATTTTGATCGAACCATATTACCGGAACATGATTTCAAAATCTTCTGCTCCGGATATTTATTATTTGTTTCATAAGAAGCCTGCATCCATTCTGATAACGATGAATCTACCGGTCGGAAATAATTTGACAGTAAATTTTGATATTCCTTATTACTCAAAAGCTTTTCTGCCAATCCATCATTCGCAACACAATGTTTTAAATACAGCTCTATTGCTTCCTTTTCTCTCTTTTTATCCTCAAGAAGTGCTGACATATATTTCTTAACTGCAAGCTGTTCTGCTAATTTCCGCTGCTTCTTTGGAATATAAAGCTGCATATTATCTTTGTGACGATACCACTTATAATACCCTTTATTGTTTACACAATTGAGATTCCCTTCCGGACATTCTCCTAATTTCAGCTGTAACTCGCCAATTTCTTCCTTTAATTTTTGATTTTTATTTTTCATTCCTTCGTATGACATAATACTCCCTTTATGATGTATATTTTTAATATAGATATTTTGAGCATGAACGATTCATATTTTATGTCTGAATAATATGATGATATCCGGATCAAAAGGTCAAAAAAGTTGTTCGCGCTTGCACGATAAGACTTTTGAACTTGGAACCCGTCAAATATGAGAAAGTAACGATTTACGTAGTAAATCAGAGGATTTCGAATGTTTGAGAATTGCGAAAGCGGCTTCACAGCGGAGCAATTCATGGATATCAAGCTAAGGACAAAATATCTTTTGACCCCAACATCATAATATTAGTACTTTAATGGATGTGATTTAAAAACTTGATATATCGCTGCTTTCTTTTTTGATATAGCTATACCGGGAAATTTGGCAATAATTGTTTATTGTAGAATTAAAATGGTCCTTCCTGATCATTTTAAACATTTCAATATAGTTTAATTAACTTGATATAAGTCCAATCATTAGAATACAGATATCATTGCAGATATTATTGTAAATATTATTGCAAATATCATTGTAAATATCATTACAGGTATGATTGTTTCGATATACTTCTAATATCTCAATATGGTTCTGATCATTTTGTGGAATTTTGAGTTCGAATTTTCTGACAGAGTTCTCTATCTGATTTCAAATATAAATAGATGCCACAGAAATTACTTATTTTTATAAAACATAACACGAAAATCATATAGATGCAATACATTTTCTTTCTATGGTCAACTTTTGTATGATCAACTTTTGAGAATGCTCTGCCGCATAAGAATATTCACAAATTGTTAAATTAATGTTGATGTTGACCCAGCGGGCGGTGGAATTTAAATAAAAAATTTAGGCTTTTACCTAAGGTCAACTTAAAAAATCTGTTATGATATAAAATCTTATGATATACTAATGCCATCTTATATCATTGAAATTATATAATCAGAAGGGAATTATCACTCATGCTGACATGCAAACGTCTGATTTTAAGAAAATGGACTTTAGAAGATGCCGAAAGTTTATTTGAATATGCCAGGGATCCCGATGTGGGACCGATTGCCGGGTGGCCTGCTCATCAAAGCATCGAAGAAAGTCGTAACGTAATTGAGCAGGTATTTCATGGTCCGGAATGTTATGCCGTCTGCGAAAAAGGAAATAATATTGCTATCGGTGCGGTTGAATTAAAGCTCAACGGCAATACTGACATGACCGATCGTGATGATGAATGTGAGCTTGGATACTGGCTGGGTAAGCCCTTCTGGGGACGAGGTTATATGCCGGAGGCTGCCAGAGAGCTTCTTCGAAGAGGATTTGAGGAGCTTGGCATGACAACAATCTGGTGCGGTTACTATGAGGGAAACCAGAAGTCAAAAAGAGTACAGGAAAAGCTTGGCTTTCAGTATCATCATACCTGTGATGCCGTTCCTGTACCTTTATTAAATGAGACCCGGATTGGTCATACAAACATTATGACAAAAGAAATGTGGGAAAATACAAAAATACCCGGCTCACTTAAATAAAATATCTCCATTTACATTTAATAGTTTCTAAAATTTCCGTCTCAAAATCAGGAAAACTGCTGCTATTATTTGTAAATGGAGATTTATGATCCTTCTGAAATTCTTTTCCTATTGATGACTGTATTTTACTGTTTTTACAACTGTCTCAATGCAATCAATTGTTAACGCGAAAATGATGATTGCAAGAAATACCATGTTAAAGTGTGTAAAAACCTGCGAAATAACCTCTGCATCTTTTCCAAACAGCTGCTCAATACCATCGAAAAATTCATGATTCATAACCTTATCATTTAACAACCAGATGGTGGTTAATACGCCATCAATAATATTGGTGATCATAGTAGCAAACATCACTCTTTTGGTATAGCTGCCATCAATAAGTCTCACACTGTCCTTTGCAACACCCAGAATTCCAAATGCAAGAATCAGATACCATGTTTGTCTGATGTATTCCAGATTAAAAAGCGGTTCATACACATCGACCCCGTTTTTCACAAATGCAATGCATAAAATCTGTGGACATACAAGAAATACAATTGTAAAGATAACCGAAAAAATAATGCCAACAATCGCATCTGCTTTCGAAATTCTATTCCGCTTCTGTGGAACAGGCGGCAAATTATCTATTCCGTCATTTAACCCATCCACCTTGATTCCTTTTTTATAAAAGAATGCAAACAGCAATGTCACAAATGCAAATCCTGTCAATATACCGCCCAAAATTCCGCCAATAGTATTATAGATAGCTATATACCAGATCGTATGCGATGTTAATGCTGCCATAATTTGAGCAAGCAGCATTCCCCCACTGACGCAGGCTGTCACAATTTTCAGTACATACACATATAAACTGTAATATGGCTGTCCAATCAGACAATCCTGTGTTTCACCCTTATATTTCGAAGAAAGCTCAGCCGGAGTTCCCAGTTCCGTCAGGACAACCTTGATATCACGCTCAGTTGGAGTAACATCCCCGCAGCGTTCCTCCAGCATATCTTGTATGATTGTCTCTAATTCCGCTGCCACATCCTTTTTCATGGCAGATTTCATATGTTTCGTAACTGCATAAATATATCTGTCGATCAAGTCATTTTTTACCATCTATTCTTCCTCCATAAGCGCATTGACTGACTGGGAAAACTTTTCCCAGTGTGCCTTTATTTTTTTATAAACCAGCTTCCCGTCTTCCGTGATGATATAATATTTTCTCGGCTTCGCTGCGTCAGTTTCCCATTCACTTTTTAGCAGCCCCTGACTCTCCAGTCTTCTCAGTAAAGGATATAATGTGTTGCCTTCTATCGGAATACCTTTTCCCTCTAATTCCTTTACCAGTGAATATCCATACATTGGTTTATTCAGTTGTGCCAACACTACCATGATGAGTGTTCCTCTTCGGAATTCCAAAATTAATCCTGAAACAATTTCATCACAATTCACCCTATTTCCTCCTTCAAATTATCTTTCAAATTATCGTTTCTTAAAATGCAAACATTAATCACACAATATTGTGTATCGCACACTATTATTTTAATATAGTATACTGTGTATCATACATTATGTCAAGAATGGTTCCTGGAAATCTTATGACAGAATGATTCTTGGAAAGTTTATGACAGAATGGCTCCTGCAATTCTTGTGGCAGAATGATTCCTGCAAAGTTTATGACAGAATGGTTCCTGGAAATCTTATGGCAGAATGATTCCTGCAAAGTTTATGACAGAATGGTTCCTGGAAATCTTATGGCAGAATGATTCCTGCAAAGTTTATGACAGAATGATTCCCGGAAATCTTATGACAGAATGGTTCTGGGAAATCTCATGGCCGCTGATCACGCCAGAAACAGAGTGGCTTGAAATAATCTCGTGAAAACAAAAGCTGCGCCACAGCCCAGCCAGGCTATCGCGCAGCGTAGTTTACCTCATGTGGTTACTTCGCCATATAAAATTACTATTCTGTATGAATAAATGATTGTACTGTTACCAGATAATTTACCGTCCTGCACGGACTGCCCAGCGCATCTTGGTTGACCGGGCACGGCCGTTCTGACGGCATTCTTCCGCAGTGGGACGGATGACATCCGTTGCAATCTCTTCAAATATTCCTTCCCGATAGTACTGCTGGAATGCCTTTTTTACCAGACGGTCTTCTCCGGAATGGAACGTAAGAATTGCTACTCTTCCCCCATCCGCCAATGCCTCCGGAAGCGCATTCAGAAACGCCTCCAGAACTTCAAATTCACTGTTCACATCAATACGCAGTGCCTGAAATACACGTTGACAGGTCTTCTTTAAAATATCCTTCTTTTCTTTATTCTCCGGAAGAAAACACAATGCACGTTCAATAGCCTCACGTAATGCCGTTGTGGTATCCATGCCTCCTCCCTTTTTGAACGTTTTGCAGATCTCGGATGCAATCTGCTCCGCATAGGGTTCATCGGAATTTTCCACCAGCATTCCGATCAGTTCCTCCCTGTTAAGCTCCCTAAGTCTCTGTGAAGCCGGAATCCCGTGCTGCGGATCAAGACGCAGGTCAAGCGGCCCGTCTGCTTTATAGGAAAAGCCTCTTTTCGGATCATCAATCTGCATGGAGGACACACCAAGATCCGCCAGCATGAAGTCAAACGGACCATATTCCTTGGCTACCGTTTCCAGATTGGCAAAGTTCTGTTGAAGAATCGTAAGGATTTCTTCTCCATATCCTGCTTTTTGAAGCCGTTCTCCGGTCTTTACAATTTCGATAGGATCAACATCAAGTGCATACAGATGCCCCTCCGGAGCTTTCCTTCTGAACACTTCCTCTGAATGATTCTCTGAGTTGTCCGCCGGATTATCCCTTGAATTATCCTCTGGATTGTTCGCTGGATTATCCCTTGAATTGTCCTCTGGATTGGCTACTGGATTATCCCTTGAATTGTCCTCTGGATTGTCCGCCGGATTATCCCTTGAATTGTCCTCCGAATTCTCCTCTGGATTTTTCCATGAATCCCCCTTTGTCTGAACGTCATCCTTTATATAGACTTCATCTGTCAGCTCTGATGTCCCTGACATCTCTGTCAGTTTTTCCAGCATCTTCCGGGTGTGTCCGCCGTAGCCAAGTGTTGCATCCAGTCCCCTTTGTCCCGGACGGATCTGTAAGAAGTCCAGGATCTCCTTTACCATGATGGGAATATGCATTCCTGCGGGAGTACTACCCTTCTCAATTACCCTTGCTACCGTATCGGCATATTTCTCCGGATCGTGCTCTTTATATTTTTCTTCAAATGTTCTGGGATGTGTTCCCTTATAACGCACGCGGCGCTTATGTGTTGTTTCTTCTGGCATTTTGACCTCTGTTTCCGTGCAATCTGCAGCTTGCGGTTACTCTCTGAACCGTTACTATTTTAGCACGAAAGGTAAGGCTCTATCAACTATTGCTGCTGATCGGCTGCAAGTGCCTGATCAATCAGATCCTCAAGCATCTTCTTCTGCTTCTTTTCCGTGATGGCTCCTACGATAGGATCACCTACCAGGTTGCCGTTGCGGTCAACCACATAAGTAGTCGGATAGGCATAAATATTCATTGTAAATTTTCCTGCCTCGCTGTCAGACGCAAAGTACACGTTCTGATAAGCTGCACCATTCTTCGCCAGCACGTCCTTTGCTTCTGCGATTTCATTCTCATTACCGTCCAGTGTAAAGGCATTCACGCCGATCAGCGCTCCTCCTTTTCCTTCAAGCTCCTTATTCAGTGCATCCAGCTCTGAAAGCTCACCCACACAGGGACCACAGGTGGTGAACCAGAAATTCACAACCGTAACGGCATTACCTGCAAACAGCTCACTGCTCTTTACTTCATTTCCGTCCAGATCCTTTCCCTCAAAGCCAGGGAACTTCTGCGCATTGCTGTCATCGGATGACGTCTCCTTGCTGTTGTCACTGCTTTCATCGCTGTCTGCCGGCATACTCATTCCGCTGTCCGCATCATCGCTGTCTGCCGGCATGTTCATTGCGCTATCCAGATATTTCTGGGCAACCTCCGGGTACTTTTCCTCCAGCATCGTCAGTCTGCTTTCGAGCTCACTGATCTTCTCCGCCTCACTCTGAAGCGTCTTCAGCTCCTCCTCTGTAAACTGATCCTTCGCTGCTTCAATGGTCTTAAGCAGAAATTCACCGTAGTTTTTCCCATCCTCAAGCATGGCCATTCCCTTGTCAGCCTCCAGATACACCTTTTCCCAGAGATCTGTATTCTCTGAGAGGATTTTGTTCTCCTGCTCCATCAGTTCCCTGTACAGGGCAAGCGCTTCCTCTTCGTTTTGCGGTTCGTCACTCGTGACAGAGCCGGTTCCGCTCTGCTCTGTCTGCTCTGTCTGCTCTGTCTGCTGATCTCCATCCTTTGCGCTGCAGGCTGTCATAGCCGGCACCAGCAAAGCAACAAGTAGTATTGCCAGCAGTCTGCCGGCTGAATTTCTTTTTTTCATGTGTTGTTCTTATCCTTTCTACTACAATATATTTATGGCGGATACCCCTTACGGTCTGTAAGGAATGATCCATCCTGCAGGCATAGGTTTATTGTTATCTTACACCTTCTGCTGCAGGTACGATCCCAGTATAGCATATGGAAATTAAAGTTTCTGTTAAGAATAGAAATTTAACGCGGAATTTATTTATCTTTGATATAATGTAACTGAACTGTTTTATCAGATTCGAATCACAGGATTCTTATCCTATAAAAAGGAGGACTTCTTTCATGCACCTGTTAGTAATTGAAGATGAACGTGCCCTGTGCGAAACCATTGTCCGTGACCTGCGCCGTCTTGCCTATAGCGTAGACTTCTGTCACGATGGAGAAGAAGCACTGGAGCTGTTATATACGGAACACTATGATCTGGTACTGCTTGATCTGAACCTGCCCGGCAAAGATGGCATGACGGTACTGCGTACTTTACGGCAGACTGACCACGAAACGCGGGTTCTGATCCTCTCTGCCCGGAGTGGAGTGGAGGATAAGGTGGCCGGACTGGATGCCGGAGCCAACGACTATCTGGCCAAGCCCTTTCATCTGGCAGAACTGGAAGCGCGGATCCGCAGCCTGACCCTGCGGCAGTTCACCCAGCAGGATGTACTTCTTACCTGTGGAGCTCTGACCTTCGATACACGTACAAGAGCTGCCAGCGTAAAGGGACAGAACCTGTCTCTTACACGTAAGGAAACCGGCATTCTGGAATACCTGATGGTACATCAGGGACGTCCGGTGAGTCAGGAGGAGCTGATGGAGCATGTCTGGGACAACAGTGTAGACAATTTCAGCAACTCCATCCGGGTGCATATCTCTTCCCTGCGCAAAAAGCTACGCTCCGGACTGGGCTATGATCCCATCCGTAACCGCATCGGAGAAGGCTATCTGATTGGAGGTGATACCATATGAAAAAATTATCCCTGCAATGGCGTATCACACTCATGACCGTTCTGCTCATTGGTATTGCCTGTGTTTCCATGGAGCTTCTGCTGTGCAGGTCAGGCATCCATTATATGGATTCCATCGGCGAATCCCTTCAGGACTTAACCCTGGAGGGAGAGACAGACTTTTTCGATCCTGAAACGGTAGATCAGGATCAGGATCTCACCATCATCATCTATGGAGCTCAGGAAAGCTTCCGTATAACCAACTGGTATATTACAGCTATCGTGATCGTACTGAGCGGAATTCTGGCCTACTTTGTCAGTGGACATGCCTTAAAGCCCTTACGCAGCTTTTCTGCGCAGGTAGAAAAGGTACAGATCAACAATCTTACAGACATGAAAATGAACGAAAAGCTTCTGCCGGAGTTTTACCGGCTGAGTCATTCCTTTAATCAGATGCTGGACCGGCTGAATCAGGCCTTTGCAGCCCAGCGGCAGTTTACCGGTAATGCTGCCCATGAGCTGTGTACCCCCCTTGCGCTCATGCAGGCCCAGCTGGAGCTGTTTTCCGCAGAGCATCCCGATATCAATGCGGAAACAGCAGAATTTCTCCGGCTTTTGGGAGAACAGACGGAACGTCTGACCCAGATGTCAAAGACACTTCTGGAAATGAGCAGTCTTCAACAGGTGGCACGTAATGATCAGATCCATCTTGCTCCAATGATTGAGGAAATTTTTACAGATCTTGCTCCATTGGCTGAGAAGCGCGGCATCACGCTGGAGCAGGATGGCGATGGTGTCATGACTGGCAGCGATGCCTTAATCTACCGGCTGCTCTTTAACCTGACAGAAAATGCCATCAAGTACAACCGCACAAACGGTTCTGTCCGGGTTTGTGTAACCCGGGAGGATACGAATATCCACATTTATGTGACCGACACCGGATGCGGTATCCCTGCAGAATTTCAGCGGAGTATCTTCCAGCCCTTTTTCCGGGTAGACAAATCCCGCAGCCGGGAATACGGCGGTGCAGGGCTGGGGCTTTCTCTGGTATGGGAAATCGCAGACCTCCATGGCGGTTCCGTCCGGGTAGCGGAAAGCTCAAAGCAGGGCACCACCATCGCAGTAGAGCTTCCCGCTCTGAGTTATTCCTGATCTGAGTTATTCCTGATCTGCGGCTTCCGTGCTCTCTTCCTCATCCGCCGCTTCAAAATAGGAAGAATCCTTATGCAGCAGATAATAGGTACTGCTGTCAATCAGGTAAACACTGCTGCCGTCATTGACCGTAAGATAATATCCGCCTGCGAGGGAATTGTAATCTCCGATCCGGAATACATACAGATCATTGGCAAGCTGTAAGGTGACCGCATCGGATTCGTCACTGATTCCATAATCCGAATCATCCGTCACATCGGTAATTTCCTGCTTTGCCGTAAATGCACAGATATCGTCCAGGTACGCAGATACCGTATCCTGATTAACCTGTCTGATGGTTTCTGCATTTTCCCCGTCTGTACCCTGGGCGGTGTCTTCAGTGGTATCCTCGGTGTCATCTTCAGCTGCAGCCTCGGTGATATCTCCGGTGGTGGCTTCGGTAGTATCTTCATCTGCACCCTCAGTGATATCTCCGGCAGTGTCTCCAGCGGTATCTTCAACTGCATCCTCGGTGATATCTCCGGCGCTGTCTTCAGCTGCAGCCTCGGTGATATCTCCGGCGGTGGCTTCGCTCGTATCTATGGCAGCCTCTTCCAGATAATTCCAGGTATCCTCCTGCCTATGCAGGGTAAATGAGCCACCATCGCTGCGGATAAACTCCATATCCGTCACTTCCTCTTTATTGATACTGACTACCGGTACACTTTCCTCTGTGGTGACGGCCTCTTCCTGCATGAAATCTGCATCCTCATTCTTTTTAAGGAAGAGGAAGATTACCAACAGGACCACAATGAGTATCAGCAGCACAATTAAGTTTCTCTTACTTTTCCTGTTCATTCTCGGTCACCTGCTTTCTTAACTCGTAACTGTTCAGTACCTTCACAGTTACGATGCAAAATCCATTTAAAATCAGCTTCGCTGATGGGATTTTGCACTATTGAATCATATTCGTACGGTCTCAGCAGCATGTGCTTCGACCTGTA
>Ga0129315_1001304_pt1 | contig 10520 bp, 12 predicted proteins | sample Cm827metagenome_FD_94432 | JGI IMG/M metagenome (GOLD analysis project Ga0129315, IMG submission 94432) | Eastern black-and-white colobus group fecal microbial communities from Wisconsin, USA - Cm827 metagenome | ecosystem: Host-associated > Mammals > Digestive system > Large intestine > Fecal...
ATCTGCCGCTTTGTCCTCCTAAACACAAATCAATTCTACATCTATAATCTCTACTGCTCTGCTACGAATATTATTCATTTTCCCGACCCATTCAAGCTGATTTTCTGCCTTTAGCTGTTCTGTCACACCCTCACATTCTGCCATCTGTTTTACCAGCCGAGAAAACATTTCCTCTGCCTGTCGGTCAATATCAGCAAGGTAACTGTTCAGTTTTCCGCTTGTCAACAAATTAGAATAAAACAGCCGTTTATGCTCTTTCAAGTAGCGTTTATGCCGCTGTCCCCATATGCCGATAGATTGTGTTTCTGTTTCGGGTAGTTTCAAATCGGGGAGAAAATAATCTCCAACCCGTATATAAGTGCCGCCCATTTCTTCAAAAATCGTCTTTGTCATTGTGTATTCCTACCTTTCATTTTGATTATCTCTAAAGCGTTTATCATGCTGTTTAGACTGTTTGGCTTGCTCTAAAAGTCCATCAATTTGCTTGCTGCCGAATACCTTACGGAGTAGTTTATAATCCCTGTTTTGCTCCTTCAGTTCAGCATTTTCAGCGTTAAGACTGCTGTTTTTTCTGCTCAACACTTGGTTTTCACGATACAGACTTGCGTTTGTTGCGTTCAGCCTGTGATAACTGTCCCACGCTTCAAAACATCGGGCAAATACGGTTTTAATAAGCGATTTTAACCTCTTGATAAGCGGCTCGGCGAACTTTGTTTTATAGGTTTTGGCTGTCATTAACCCCGATGGTTCGGGTAGATTATATTCAGGTGCAGTATCTAAGCTATCGCTTATTGCCTGCAATCGCTCAATACCGTCATCAAAATTCTGCACTCGGTCTGAAAGAGATTTCACCACATCGGTTTTCTCGGCAATCTGACTGTCAAGAGCCGATATTTCTTTTTCCCGTTCCTGCTTTTTGTAATCAAGAACGGACAAATGCTTATCGTGTGTGCCTTTCTGCTCCCACTCAATTCCGTACCGTTCCATAACGGCGGCAAGCTGTTCTTTTTCAGAAAGTACCCATTGCGACCATTCCGTATCGCCACGAGTACCGCCCTTAAATCCCTGCGCCACAAGAGCCTGTTTTAGCGACACTCTTGTATCTAAACCTCGCTTGCTACCTGTTGTAAACGGTACAAAGTCAATGTGAATATGCGGTGTTGCTTCATCCATATGCAGATGAACAGAGAACACATATAAGTTTGGATTTCTCTCTCGAAAACCCTTGTAATACTCATCCAAAATCTGCTTTGCAAGCTGTCCGTTTTCGCTTTCTGCACTCATATTATCTTTATCGCCAATCTGTAAAATCAGTTCGTGAAACGGCTTTTCCTGTTTGCCTGTACGGATTTTGTCGTAATAGTTTTCTATCTTTCGGTCTGCCCTTGTCTGCTTATCATTGTATCGTTTCAGAGCTTCATCAAATAGTTTGTGATATACTTTTTCGATGTTCTCATTGCAATAATCTATATTCAAGTGGGTGCGCTCTGGAGCAACATTCTCTGCTGTAAACTTTCGGCTGTTGTGATTGATCGAGCCCTTTCCGACCATTGCACTAATTGTTCTTTGCATTTTATCACGCCCTTTCTTTTCGGTTAGTGGTTCTGTTACTCTTGCCAAGAGTAACGCAAAAGCACTTTTGTCAGCTTCGCCAACAAAAATGCAACCTGCAAGCAGGTTTTGCGCTCTCCGAGAGGTAAGGGCTGTCCTTTGAAAAGGACACCCTTACAACCCCGTCTAAACTTTTGTGACGGTGTGTGACGATGGTGACGGTATTTTTGATACCGCACCCGCCCCTAAAATCATCGTCACACCGTCACATATCGTCACGCCTGCTCCAATCGGGATAGCTTTACTTTTCGCTCACTTCGACTGCGGCTGTTCTCATAGAAAATCTTATACTCATTTAGCAAACGCCCCGCATTGATATTCAGCTTTCGTGTGAGAGCGTTAGGCTGAATATCAAGCTGAAGAATAGAGCAAAGCTCCGTAGGCGTCCCCGTCCATTCATTACTGCCCGAAGAAAGCAATTGCGCTATCTTTTCAAGCAAAGGTTCGGGCGGTTCTTTCCAAAGCTCCGTTTCTGTCCGTTCCAGCTCCCACAGCAAAGTTTCGGTATTGCGATTGAGGTACAGCTTTTGGTCTTGCTGATCTCTGCCCGATACTTCAAGCGTGGCGGCGTTGCTTGTGCGTTTCTCTTTTTGCAGAAGAAACGCCCCATCCGCCGCACCGAGCAAGCCTGTCGTTCCCGAAATCATATTAAATTTATCATCCGCTGTTTGCTTCCTCGTGTGATGAACAAGCAGAATACAAATGCCGTACTTATCGGCAAACTGTTTCAGCCGTGTGATGATTTCATAATCGTTTGCGTAGCTGTAATTATCCCCGCCGACTTCTCTGACCTTTTGGAGCGTGTCAATGATAATCAGGCTTGTATCGGTGTGTTCCTGCATAAACCGCTGTAACTGAGCGTCCAATCCATTACCGAGACTGTCGGCTGAAACAGAGAAGAAAAGATTGTCTGTGCTGTCTGTTCCGAACATTCGGTATAGCCGTTCCTGCAAGCGTCGGTAATCATCTTCAAGAGCAAGATACAGCACCGTTCCTTTTCGGACGGTATAATCCCATAGCGGTGTGCCTGTGCTGATATGATAGGCAAGCTGCGCCATCAGGTAACTTTTGCCGAGCTTCGGCGCACCGACAAAGAGATAAGTGCCAGTATAGAGCAAGCCGTCAATCAGCGGCGGCTTGCTTGGATATACGGTGTCGTAAAGCTCTGTCATAGAAATTGTTTCAAGGTCGTTGATTTTTCCTGCTTTTTCGGATATACTATTGTCAGTACATTTTGAAATTGGCTGCTCCGTATCTGTTGCCGCAGATACATCAAGGGCAGTCATTTCTTTTTTATTCTCCATTCCCATCTTCTCCTTTCAGCCCGCCGAGAATAACGGCAATCAATTCGATTGTGTCAAGCAATTCATCATCAATACCGTTTCCTGCTTCAATCCTCTGTAATTCCGCAAGGACGGCAGCAAGCTCATTACGGAGTGCCTTATACACTCTCGGATTGCCCTGCACAACCACATCTTGGCATAAGAGCCGTCTTGTGATATAGTCCTGCTTGGTAAGCCCCGAAAGTCGTACTGCCCTGTCTATCTGCTCGCTTTCTTCGGGCGATACCCGAAACCCTACCGTGATATTTCTCCAACGGTTTTTGTTGTCCCTGTTTTTCGCTGACATATTAAAAATCTCCTTTCCCTAAATCGTCTAATCGCTCTGCCATTTCCGTCTGTTTGGACGGGAACAGGTGGGCGTACTGATAAGTGATTTCAATACTTTCATGTCCTACACGGTCTGCAATCGCCACCGCCGAAAATCCCATATCAATCAGTAAACTGATATGGCTGTGTCTCAAGTCGTGAATGCGGATACGCTTCACGCCTGCGGCTTTCGCCCCTCTGTCCATCTCGTGATGAAGATAGCTTTTTGTTACCGTGAAAATGCGGTCTTTCTTTTTCAGACCGTAAAGCATACCGATATATTCCTGTATTTCCTCACAGAGAAACTGCGGCATTTTGATTATTCGGTTGCTCTTTTTTGTTTTCGGTGTAGTAATCACATCTTCTCCGTGTAAACGCTGATAGGATTTACTAATCGTTACCGTTCCCTTGTCAAAATCAAAATCGGAGGCGGTCAAGGCTAATAATTCGCCTTCACGGATACCGCACCAATACAGCATTTCAAAGGCGTAAAAGGAAACTGGCTTATCCATCATCTCATCGGCAAATTTCTTATATTCTTCTCTCGTCCAGAACAGCATTTCCTTGTGTTCCTCGCTTCCCATATTTCCCACCTTTGCCGCAGGATTTGACCGCAATTCATAATAGCGTACAGCGTGATTGAATATGGCTGACAACTGATTGTGCAGCGTTTTCAGATAGGTTTGTGAATACGGTTTTTTCTTCTCGTCACGGTAAGCAAGCATTTCATTCTGCCAAGTGATAATCTCTTTTGTGGAAATCTCGCTGATTTTCAGTTTGCCAAAGTAGGGCAGTATCTTCGTGCGAATGATATGCTCCTTTGTCAGCCAAGTATTTTCCTTCAGACGGTTTTTCACATCGTTAATATACAGTTCCGTAAAGGCTTCAAAACTCATATCAAGGTCAGACGAGTTTTGTAACTGAAACATTCGCTCCCATTCCTGCGCTTCTTTCTTTGTGGCGAAACCCCGCTTGCATTTCTGCTTGCGTTCGCCTTTCCAGTTCACATATCTCGCCATTACATACCAAGTGCCGTTGTCCTCATTTTTGAATACTGGCATTATTTACTCTCCTTTCCTGCTCCGTAGAGCCTTTCATAAAAATACTGGCGGTTTACACGCCCTGCAATCGTAATAAATCCCTGTGCTTTCAGTTCCTCGTTCAGCTTTCTGATGAGCTTATAGGCATAGGGCTTTGATACGCTTAGTTCCTGTGCCACATCATCGGCACGAATGAATTTGTTTTCCATATCATCAGTCCTTTCATTAAATTTTCAAGTTGCCGTTTTACCCGAATGTCGTTTTTCTGTGCCTGCCCCATTTCAGCGGCGTTGCTTCGCTCGTTTCCTTTTCGGAAAGTCCTTGCAAAGACATATCCCATTCAGACGGTCATTCAGTTGCATTTATTAAGCGCATTTGCTTAATGCCCTTTAATTATACTAAGCATATTTGCTTTTGTCAAGTGGCTTTCAAGAAAATATTAAACTTTTTTGTTTCATTTTCTCTTGACAATTCCTAAACTTATATGCTATACTACTTGCAGATACATAAGGCAAGGAGTGAAACACTATGGCTATTGGCGAAAGAATACATTTTTTTAGGCTTCTGCGTGGTATGACGCAGAAATATCTCGGTACGGCTGTCGGTTTTCCCGAAAAGTCCGCTGATGTGCGTTTGGCTCAGTACGAAACAGGCACACGCACACCGAAAGCAGACTTAACGGCGGCATTGGCGCAGGTGCTTGATGTTTCCCCACAGGCTCTCTCTGTTCCCGACATTGACAGCTACATCGGACTTATGCACACCTTATTTACCCTTGAAGATATTTACGGTCTGACCGTCAGCGAAGCAGACGGAGAGGTCTGCTTAAAAGTCAACAAGGACGCCGCCGAGCTACTGAAAATGCTCTGTGCTTGGAAAGAACAGGCGGACAAGTTATCTTCCGAGGAAATCAGCAGAGAAGAATATGACCGATGGCGTTATTACTACCCGAAATATGACACCACGCAACTTTGGGCGAAAGTTCCCTCGCAGGAACTTAGCGACGCTCTTGTTGACGCTTTCAAAGACCACCTCCAATCCGACAAATAAAGATAAAGACAACAAAACGCCCTTAGCTATGAGTTACTACCCACAGCTAAGGGCGTTATAAATAATATGGATTTATTCAGAGTATGGCTCTGAACACCAGTCATACAAGCCGCTTGAAAATCATTCCGCTACCTGCAAACCACTTGATAGTGAGAATAATCGCATTTATATGACTGTTATCAATTTGTTATCAAAAGGCCTCTTGAAATGCCGCAAACCCGCATAAACACTAGGCTTTTTCGGATTCTCAATTTATTCAAACTCCCTAACAGTTCTTTAATCTTAAATATTTTTGTTTAGGAGTTTTCATATATTTTGATTCGATTTGATACCAGTTATCCTGATTATATAGGCTATCTGAATTCCTGTTATCATTTTGTTATCAGCGGAATGTTATCATTTCCATTTCCGACTCTTTATTTCATGAATGAAAGTCTTTCCTGTTCAGTCAACTGAGCAACCTTTACGCCCTTTTTTCTGGCGTATTCCATAAGTCCTCTTAGATCCATCTTCTGTTTGATCTGACTTAACATGATAGGCTCTGGCATCATTGCCAATGACTCTTTATATTTCTTCATCTGTCCAGTCATAATCATACACTTCCATTATTCTTACGCTTATTCATTTCTCTCTTTTAATCGTGAATGAACATCTGATGCTCCATAGAATACTGCAATAACTGTGACCATTTCCGGATCAACAACATAACAAACCAAATAGTTATCTACAACCATCCTTCTGATTCGAAGAGAATGTTCCGGCTCCGCATCGAAGATTCTATATCGCTCAGGAAATGAATCTAATGTCAAAATAGCATCCGCAATACGATCATACTGTCCTCTGGCATTGTCTGGAGCAAGCAATTCATGTGCAATATAATTGTAGATATCCTCCATATCTGCAAGAGCATCATCTGTGATATTTACAGTATACTTCATCATTAAAAGTTATTCTCCCTGAATTTACTGAATGCAGCTGCAGCATCCTGTGTTCTGCCTTCTTTATATGAATCATATCCCTTCATAATCTTAGCATGAATTTCAGTTTCAGACATCTGGGACGCATCCACGCTGACCGGTGCTTTTGGCAAGGTTACTGAAAATGGAATACCGCCAGACAGAACAACCTGATTCAGAAACATATCAACTGCAATAGACATTGGAATACCGAGTCTTGATAATACTGATTCCGCATCTCTCTTAAGGGTTGGATTTATTCTTAGATTAAGTGTTGCACTTTTTTCCATGATATCGCCTCCGTTCATTTATATTGTAACGACATTGTTGTTACGTGTCAACAAAAAAATAACTGATCATCATATAGCATGATCAGTTACATTTTCTTAAACTAAATAAGTTTTTCCATTCCAGCAATTCCTTCCCTTGTAAGGGCTGATTTATCAACCTTAAGACTCTTTGTCAATGGATAATAGCTTTTACCATCCATGATTTTAATATACAACTGGAATGCATTTCCCACTTCTACGTTCACACGATTTTTTATACCACTTTTCAATCTCTTCATATCAATCCTTGTCTTTGGCTGAAGAATGATATGTGCAGCATATACATTTTCTTCTGTCTTAACAACTTTAACAACAGCAATATGTTTGTAATCTCTGGAAATTGCATCCTCAATTCTGAACTCCAGCTGCTTCTCCAGTGTATCACGGATTCTATCCTTAATTACAACATTGCCTTTTTCATCTACATAACCATAATCTTTCATATCTGCACGTCTTATACCATATGCATCAGTGATATAAAAGTTGTTTGTGCTTATCTCATCATGATTGTAATACTGCATATTGCAGTCAGAAAGAGCTGTCATTCGTCCAATCTCATATGGATTAGCATATGTCCCGTCTTCACGAAGCACCTTAATATCAACAAAATCATAAGTTGACATACCAATTGGATCCTTTTTCTGCTTTCTTCTCGGATTTTTGCTGAATAATGCTCTGTGAATACGAATAAAAATACTACCAATTTCACACTGTCCCCCTGCAATGGACATCATTGCTAGGCCAAACGGAAGCCGTATTTCCTTATTTTTTGCTATCTTGATTCTTCTTCCTGCATGCGCTGCTTTCAGGAAACGATTGCCCAAGTATTCTTCACTTGCGCTATATCCTTCGCCTGCAGCAAAGTTTAAAATAGCATTCTCAATTCTATAGTTCTTATATTTCGGATTATAAAAGTAGTTCAACGCAAGAATATTCCAACTTGCCGCTGACGCAATATTCATGTTTCCTTTATTAATCTTTAATCCAACTGGGAAGTATTCACTCACATCTACTGGATCAAGCATCACTAAACCTGTTTTTATCAAGTTATCAGAAACTGATGACAGAATAAAGCTGTTAGAATATGACGGAATATTTGAATACGTAGAAAGATTTCCCATTTCCGGAACTCCAGATACCTCCGGATCATGATATCGTCCCATCGTAATGTAATGCCTGTTAGAATGTACGATTCCCTTCGGATTTCCTGTGGTTCCACTTGAATAGCTAACAGTAAATATCGTATCAAGATCAGCCGGTTCTTCGATCTTTCCTTCAAATGCAATTCTATTTGCATAAACCTCTTCATAAGCGCATACATTATCACGTGTTCTTATCATATTAGCAGTAAATGCATCGTCAACCGGATAGTATTTTTTTATATACTTATCGTAAACTTTTCTTTTATGAGCAGATTTCAATACGGGAACAACAACAAACATATACTCTGGCAAATCATAAATCAGCTTCTCCAGTTTTGGAAGTTTATTATCCTGAAGAAATACAACTTTTGAAGTACAGTTTTTCAAAATGACATTTTTGATATAATCCAATGAGAATCTTTCACATACTACATTTATCTTTGCCGCAACAATGTTAGCACCACCAAGTAAATAAGTATATTCCGGTGTTCTGTCCATAAATACCGAAAACTCTGTGCCTTTGCAGATGCCTACCGATCGCAGCACTCTTGCAAACTGAAATGACTCATAGATAAACTCATTCTTTGTAATAGAGTTCTCTACCATATACCTAAAAACAATCGGTGAAAACATATCGAATTCTCGCTCAAAAGCTTCTTTTGATATTCCAGATTCCAACCTATCAAATACCTGATCTGATAAGTTATTATCTCTAATCACTTCTCGAAACCAAGAGTGATTACGGTTATCCTGAATCTCTTTTAATATCTGACACGCATGCTCATTAATATCTATCGATTTTCTTTTCTGTGAAAACATATTTTCTCCTTCGTCAGCTTTTATTTGTATAGTATTTTTCTTTCCCATCGCAAAAGGATTACCATTGTCAATTCTAGCGATGTAATTAAAATCAGACATTGTTTTACAGATGTTTTATAATAAAAATTGGTGCATTAGATGCAAAAAAAGCATGAGCAACAACAGCAAATAGTGCCCATTCTCATGCTTTTTCTTTTGTATCTTTAAGTCTACCTTCAGATACACTTTTATCCTTATTTTGTTTTCTTTCTACACACCAACGATGAAAAGTGGTATGGCTCACACCTAATTCAGAAGCTCCTTTTCTTGTAGATAATTGTCCAGATTCCCATCGCCGAAAGCAATCTTCGAATCCTTCTGGAATTTCCAGTTTCTTCCTTCCAAACTGTGTTCCTTTTGCTTTAGCAGCCGCTATGCCTTCTGCTTGTCGTTGCTTTATAAACTCACGTTCCGTCTGAGCTACATAAGCAAATATCTGTAACACAAGATCTGCGATAAGTGTTCCGGTAAGTCCATTGTCTTTTGACCTGGTATCGAGCAGTTCCATATCCAGTACAAGGATGTCCGCCTTGATTCCCTTGGTAATGTGCTGCCCTTGTGTGAGAATGTCCTCATAATTTCTTCCCAGTCTGTCAATACTTTTGATGATCAATAGATCTCCTGCCTTTAACCTGTGCATCAATTTTTTGTAAGCAGGGCGGTCGAAATCTTTCCCGGATTGATAATCACAGTATATATGATTCTTTGGCACTTCATATGGCTCCAGTGCTGCAATCTGGCGGTCTATATTTTGTTCTTTCGTGGAAACTCTGACATATGCATATACTTTCATCCGATCACCTCCCTGTACATTATCCTGTAGATTGTACGGCAGGCTTAAAGATACTTTTATCTAATACAGGTTATTGACCTGGCTTATTTACGAAATATCTATCTCCATCCTTTTTGTTTTCTTTTTCATTTGCTTTTCCAGTAATTCCTGGCTTCTTAATTTTGAAATCTCCTGATTCACCTCAATCGTTCCATATTTCTTTTTCAACAGATCCATATCATGTGCAGTTTCCCTAAGTTCCTCATTTTCTTTTGCATAATTGTCTGCACGATTGCTAAGTCCCGCAATCTTATCGTCTTTTCTTTTCAGAAGAACTTTAAAATCTGAGATTTCACGGATCATGTTCTGACATTTCAAGGTTAGTTTTTCGATTACTGCAATCAGTTTAGCTACCAACGGTCCTGCTTTCTTTTCCTTGTATGCCCTGGCTGACATTCCAAATGTCGGTTCTGGCAACTGCCATATATCGGATTCACGATACTGCCAGACATCCTGTTCAAAATCTCGTTTGGTGGCATCGGCCTTCTTAATCTCTTTTCCTAACCTGGTATTTTTCTTTTCTAATTTTTCATTTTCTTCTGACAATAATTCTTTCTTTTCCAGAAGATCTTCCTGTTCCTGCAGTAACTCATCATTGATCTGTTCCATTTCAGAATTTGATTTACGTATCACCTCAGCCTGCTCCTGAAGTTCTTCGATTTCTCGCATGGCAGCCCTATATTCCGGAAGTGTTAGGTCTTCACGTTTCTCATCCAGTGAAACAATTTCTATACCACGCTCCAGACACAGTCCTGATAGATACTGTCGTTCCCGTTCCTGCCAGGCCATAGTTTCATTCGCATATTTTCCAGTTGCTTTTTCAAATCCCATACACTGCAAAGCTTTTGTCAGACTGTTTCTTGTTTTCAATCCTGTTTTATAACAGCCCGATGCTACCGGAATATAATCAAGATGCAGATGCGGAGTTGCTTCATCCATATGCAATACAGCATTAAATAAATACAGATTGGGATTTCTTTCCTGAAATGTCCTTGCATAATTGTCCAGGATCTTTGCAGCTGTTGCAGCATCAATTGTGAGATTACCTTCCTC
>Ga0129315_1001305_pt1 | contig 10465 bp, 5 predicted proteins | sample Cm827metagenome_FD_94432 | JGI IMG/M metagenome (GOLD analysis project Ga0129315, IMG submission 94432) | Eastern black-and-white colobus group fecal microbial communities from Wisconsin, USA - Cm827 metagenome | ecosystem: Host-associated > Mammals > Digestive system > Large intestine > Fecal...
AATGTAATTGGTCCATGGGGTCTTCTCCTTGTGAATGATGATTCGTTACCATACATTCTACCAAAGAGAAGCTTCATGGACTTTTTTATTTATATGTTCAACTTGATGTTACAATCGACGGACGAAAATTATTTTAATAACCTTGCAGCCAATGGGGTTATTTCCGGAGATGAAATCCGTCTTTTCGTTGGTCGTATTTTACAGTATGGCTACCGTGGGACAATCTCGACATCTTGGAGGTCACAGAATGAAGCGGCAGCAAACAGCATTGCACAGGCTTATGCCACACAGCTTCTTATCTGGGAAACTGTTATCGGAGAGCGTGATGCGAACTTCAATCATGTAGCAGCCAGTGGTTGCAGCAATGTGAAAGATGTCATCAATGCAAAGCATCCGCTCCGCAATAAGATTTTCAGTTATTACAACAGTATGGTGCAGAGTATACAGAACCATGCGACCATACCGAGCTTTTGTAATAAATCATCCGGTTCGGCAAAGACAATAGAACTTGAGTGGAACGGAAGTAAGTACACAACTACTCTGACAGATTCCAATAATGTGCTGTCCAAATATAATTTCAAGGCAAGTATCAGTGGAGTAAGTTTTTCAGTGGATGGTAACAAACTTACGGTTTCTATGGACACAGCACCGAGTAAGGAATTTACGATTACCGCAACGAAGAAAAATGCAGTCCGCAGAGGTGTGGTTGTATGGTCAGAGGGCAAACACGGTCAGAACTCCAGTGTGCAGGATGTTGTCAGCTATGCTCAGGAAGTAAGCGACAGTATCAATGGTTATGTGAAGATGAAAGTCAGCTATGGTTCTTGTCAGATTGTAAAGACCAGTGAGGACGGCAAAGTTGACGGTATCAACTTCACGATTACCGGAAACGGTATCAATCAGACAGTTACAACAGCCAATGGCGGTAAGTTCCAGATTGATAACCTTATGCCGGGTATCTATACCGTAACCGAGCAGGCATACGATAAGTACGAGCCGCAGGAAACACATAGAGTTACTGTTGTAGCTGGACAGGTTGCAAAGGTCAATTTCAATAACAAATTGAAGCGTGGCGACCTTCAGGTAGTGAAGTCCTCAGAAGATAATCTTGTTGAAGGTGTGAAGTTCCATCTTTTCGGTACTTCTCTTTCCGGTGATGCTGTTGACCAGTATGCAGTTACGGACAATAACGGTGTGGCAACTTTCAAAGATGTGCTTATCAGTGGTTCTGAACCATATACCCTTGAAGAAGTAGACACAGCTATCCGTTATGTTGTGCCAAAAAATCAGACTGCACCAGTGAAGTGGAAAGAAGTAACTACAAGAAACTTCAACAATATTTTGAAGAAGTTTACTGTAACAGTAACAAAGAGCGACGCTGAGAAAGGCGAAGCACAGGGCAATGCCAAACTTTCGGGAGCAGTTTACGGTATCTATAAGGGAGAAACGCTTGTAGATAAGTATGTTACTGATGAAAACGGTCAGTTCACTACCAAAGAATATGTTTGTGATACCGATTGGACAATCCGAGAAATTACACCGTCAGAGGGATATTTGCTTGATAAGACTATCCATGAAGTAGGTGCAGACCCGAAACTTTATGAGGTGGAACACAACCTTACTTCCAATGATGTAACCGAGCAGGTAATCAAAGGTAACGTGGCTATCATTAAACACACTGATGATGGAGAAACAAAGATTGAAACTCCTGAAAAGGGAGCTTCCTTTGAGATTTATCTGAAATCTGCCGGAAGCTATGACGCAGCCAATAAAGACGAGAGAGATACTATCGTTTGCGATGAAAATGGCTTCGGTCAGACAAAAGATATGCCGTATGGTATTTATACCGTACACCAGACTTCCGGTTGGGAAGGCAGAGAGATGATGGACGATTTTGATGTGTTCATTTCACAGAACGCACAGACTTATCGTTATCTCATCAATAACCGTAACTTTGAGAGCTTTGTCAATGTAGTCAAGGTGGACGCAGAAAGCGGAAAGAGTATTCCGTATGCAGGAGCAGGATTTAAGATTTACGACCCGCAGGGCAATCAGGTCAAAATGACCTTTACTTATCCGACACCGACCACGATTGATGTATTCTATACAGATGCAAATGGTTCTCTTGTAACACCTGAGAAATTAGATTACGGTAAGGGATATTCCATCGTAGAGGTACAAGCTCCATACGGATATGTGCTTGATGATACTCCGGTATATTTTGATATTACCGAAGAAAATTCCACAGAGGAAGGCGGCGTAACTGTTGTGAAAGTCAATAAGCCGAATATGGCACAGAAAGGTACTATCACGGTTGAAAAGACCGGAGAAGTATTTAGCGGTGTCAATGTAAGCGGTTCTGAGGATAGTGATATTATCTATCAGCCAGTTTATGAAGTGGCAGGACTTGAGGGTGCAGTTTATGAAGTCCGTGCTGCGGAAGATATTAGCACACCGGACGGTACACTCCGCTATTCAAAGGGCGAAGTGGTAGATACTATCACAACAAGCTCCGATGGATTTGTGAAGAGCAAAGAACTTTATCTCGGAAAATACGAGGTCAAGGAAATTACCGCACCTTACGGAATGGTAGTCAGTGGCGAAACACATACGGTTGAGCTTACTTATGCAGGTCAGAATATCTCTGTTACCGAAACTTCCACATCGTTCTATAACGAAAGACAGAAAGTACAGGTAAGCCTTGCAAAAGCCATTGAAAAGGATAAGACATTTGGTATTGGCGACAACGGAGAAATCAAAAATATCAGCTTTGGTCTTTATGCCGCAGAAGATATTGTATCTGCAAGCGGTACAGTTATTCCGGCTGATGGACTGATTGAGATTGTCAGCGTAAATGAAAATGGAACTGCTGTTATGAAGTCAGACCTTCCGTTTGGCAAATACTATGTCAAAGAGATTGCAACCGATGAGCATTATATTCTCTCTGATACGAAGTATCCGGTTGTATTTGAATACGCAGGTCAGGATACCGCAACAGTTGAAATCAAAGTGAATGACGGAAAAGAAATCAAGAACGAACTTATCTATGGTTCTGTATCAGGTAAGAAGATTGACGAGAACGGAGAAGCACTTGAGGGTGCTGTTATCGGTATCTTCAAAGCCGAAGAAACAGAATTTACAAAGGATACGGCACTTATGACGACTACCTCTAAAAAAGACGGTAGTTTTTCTTTTGCAAAAGTTCCTTATGGCAAATGGATTGTAAGAGAAATTGAGCAGCCAAAGGGATTTGTTCTTGATGAAAAAGCGTATGAAGTCAATATCAGCGAAGCCGAGCAGATAGTTGAAATTGAGATTGTCAATGAGTATGTTCACGGCAATATCAGACTCACAAAAGTGGACGCCGAATATCCGGACAACAAACTTACGGGTGCAACCTTTGAGGTATATAAGGACATCAATGAGAATGGAAAGATTGATGATGGCGATGAACTTATCGGAAATCTTGAAGAAACCGAAACCGGAATTTATGAGATGAAAGAGCTGCTTTACGGAAAATATATTGTCCGTGAAACAAAAGCACCAGAGGGCTTCCTGCTTGATAAGGGAGAATACTCTGTTTTCATTGAGAAAGACGAAACAACTTATTCCGTTGAGAATAAGGCTGGAGTTGGATTTATCAATGAAGCTATGCGTGGAACACTGAAAATCGTCAAGACATCTTCAGACGGTAAGGTCAAAGGTTTTGCGTTCAGAGTAACCGGAGCAAACGGGTATGATATGACATTTGAAACAGATAAGAATGGCGAAATCGTGATTGAGGGACTTCGTATTGGCGAATATACCGTATCAGAAGTGGCAAACAATGCGTCTGCCGCATATATCACACCTGCCGACCAGAATGTTACTATCAAACTTGATGAAACAGCCGTTGTAAAAATGCACAATGAGTTAAGAGATACTCCGAAAACAGGAGATGATACCAATATGAAACTTTGGTATGTCCTTGCCGGACTTTCTGCTGTTGGTATCGCTGTAACTTCTGTTGTTGCACGCAAAAAGAAGAAAAAGGAGGGTAACGAGTAATGGAAGCAAAGACAATTATCGCTATCGCATTAGTCGCCGTTATTGTCGGCGGCTTTATCTTTCTTCAGGTTAAAAACCGTAAGAAGTAAGTAACAAGCGAACATTAATCAGTCGGGGCAGAGCGTAAAAAACTCTGTCCCTTTAATTTTTGGAGGAACATTATGAAACAACAGAAAACGGTGGAGAGCCGAGTGCTTGAAATCTTAAAGGAATGCCCGATGTCGAGGTATGATGATATGCTTCTCATTCTGCATTATTACAACCAATACGGATATATACCTGCCGGAAATCTTCCGCTTGAGGATATTGTATTTAATTACAGAGCATACGGACTTCCTTGTTTTGAAACCATACGCAGGGCAAGGCAGAGAGTACAGTCCCTTTTTCCTGAGTATTCACGTAATCCGCAGAAAGAAGAACAGGGCGGCAGTATTTCTATTGTAATCAACATTAACTAAGGAGGTATTTTCGTGAAAGACAAAGCAACTTTTCAGAATAAGGTCAAGGTGCTGAATAAACTCTTTGACTCCGGTTGTGATACGGAGAAAAAGTTGCAGCAGCTTGATATGGAAGCAATCCTGAAAATCCCGAATATCACGATTCCTGATATGGGTGTGATTATGGAACTTCAGAAGAATACAAAGTCCGGTAAACTCTTTTCGTATTTGGGCGGCGGTTCTGATGAAGCAACAAAAATGAGAGGTAAGGAAAATGAAGCAACAGGAGAATAGAGCAGAGCCGCAGGAAAAGCAAATTCGATTTATAGACAGTCATTACAACTTGAAATTCTATATTCCCGATGGAGGGAAAATAAGGATTACTTTTCGTGATGGACACACAGCAGACAGAGTGTGCAAGTATATTGATGACTACCATTTGTACGTCGGGAATTGCTGCTATCATATATGCGAGTTTGCTGAAAAAATGGAGCTTAATGGAAGCAAAGTTGAACCTATCAATCAATCCGAACCGTCAAAAAACAAGACCAGAAACAGAGAAAAACAGCGATAAGGAGGTGCAAGAGTAATGGCACGAAAATATGACCTTATTTCTGAGCTTTACAATCGCACCTGCAAAACGGTTGTATCAAATCCTCAGAACTGGCAGGCATTCTTGGCTTCGGCTTGCCGAAATTATAAGTTACGTTATGACGAACAGCTTCTTGTATATGCACAGCGACCCGATGCAACAGCGGTTCTTGAGATAGAGCAGTGGAACAAAATTTTTGGCAGATGGGTCAACCGAGGTGCAAGAGGTATTGCTGTTTTTGCTGATGAGAACCGTTCACGGCAAAGACTGACACATTACTTTGATATTTCAGATACTCACGAAAGCAGATATTCAAGAACAGTCCCGATTTGGGATATGCGTCAGGAATACGAAGCTGATGTGATTGAGACATTGGAAAGCACTTTCGGAGAGATTGAGAATAAGAGCAGTCTTGCCGAAGCAATTATGGGAGCAGCAAGAAATGCGGCAGAGGATAATATCCCTGATTATCTGCGAGACCTTTACTATGCAACCGAGGGCAGTTCCTTTGAGGAAGTGGAAGAGGATATTGTGGCTTCCATTTATAAAAATGTCGTGACAAACAGTGTGGCATATATGATGATGTCAAGGCTTGGCGTTGATACGGACGGTTATTTTGAACTTGATGATTTCAGAGATGTTACCAATTTCAATACGCAGGAAACACTCAATGCACTTGGATTTGCTACCAGTGATATTGCAGAAATGGGATTGACGGAAATATCTAAAACAATTACTGCACTCAACCGTCAAAATCGCATAATTGTCGGTCAGGACAGAAATGAATACAATAAGGTTGAAAATAACGACGAAAGGAGTTTGGACAATGAACGAACTGACCTACACGATGGTGGGCGATTACAGCCTTCCGAACCTGAAACTTCCACAGCAGCCGGAAGTGACGTTGGGCAGATACGCTCAGATGAGGAGAGAGTTTCTGAAGGAACATCACAGAGTCCTTTACTACAATCTCCTGACGAGGGGCGAACTGACACAGCACTTGGCGGAAGTGGAACAGAGAGCCAGCAAGATGGAGGAAACAATCCTGAGCCAGATGGCACAGAAAGAGGGAGTGACCGAACAGATGAAAGCGGAGGATATGATGAAATGGGTTCGTCTGATGAACTCCCTTCGCAGCTCGGCACAGGAAATCGTGAAAGCGGAAGTGATATTCGCTTAGAGTATTACGACAGAACGCACGAAGATAAAAGCCTTCCGTTCTTTGGACGTGATGAAGTAATCAATGAAATTCTCAGAACGACACCACATTTGTCAGCAAGTCTGGAAGAAATCAAAGATTATTATGAACGTAATCCTGATAATAAAGACCGCACAGAGTATATAAAGAGTATTTTCAATAATGATTATACCGAACTTACTTTAGAGGACGGCAGGACAGTAGGGTACAAGACCTTTGAAAACGTTCTGCATTTGTGGGAGGGCAAATACGACAGCAGAACCGCACAAAGCTTTTATGATTGGGCTGTTATTGCCCGTCATTTTGAAGCTATGCGATTACTGGGAGAATTAAGTGATAGCATAAAACCATTGCCGTCAATGGACGGTCAGATGACATTCATATTAGACGGTCGGGCAGAGGAAAAGAAAACCTCTGCCTTTACTTTTTCTCAGGAGATTATCGACGCTATTCTTGCGAATGGAAGCGGATTTTCTGAGGGAAAAATGCGTATTTATGAGCAGTTTGAAAAAAGTCTTTCTGCAAAAGAAAATGCCGACTTCTTGAAAAATGAATATGGTTGGGGCGGTTCTTATCCCGTCATAATCGGGGCAGGCATTGATGAGAGCCACGATGGAAAAGGTATTACGATTACGAAAGGCATCGGTAAAGAAAATCCACATATCACACTTTCGTGGTCGCAGGTGGAGAAGCGTATCGGGGAACTTATCCGAATGGACAGATACTTAAATCCAAAGGAAAAAGAACGCTATCCTCAGTGGCTTGAAAGTCAAGAGGAACACAGAGCCAAAATCGAGGAAACGAAAAGAAATCGTGAGATACTTTCTAATGCACCACCGGAGCAAGAGGTCGAACCAACCGAAAAAGAACCTGAAGAAGCAGAACAGCTACAAGATGTGCAGTATGAATATCATCTTGGCGATAAGGTGTATATCGGTGCTTCTGAGTACGAAATCTTATCTGTTGATGATGAGAGAGTAATGCTCTATGACTATGATATGCCACTGTTCAATAAGGAATTTTCACGCACAGAGTTTGACAGAAAAGTGCGAGAGAATCCGATGAATGAGCATTTGATTGTAAAGGAAGAACCTGCCGAAGAAAGAAATGAAACGGAAGAAGTTCAGACCAATATGGGCAGTATGCCGATTGAGGATTATCGAGAGATAGTAGCTTCGCAGTCAGGTTTTGACAGCTATGATGAGATGTATCATCAGGGGTATCGCATAGGAAACGGTTATGATAAAGAGCCTGAGCCGGTAGTTCCCGCTTGGGAGCAGAAGAAAGAAGTCAAAGGATTTGACCTGCACCCTGATGTGCCTATGGCAGAACGCCACACCTTTAATCTTAGAGAAAATGAGGTTGAAACGGTTGGTAAAAAGGAACGCTTCCGCAGAAATATTATGGCGATACAGCTTCTTAAAAAATGTCAGGAAGAAAACAGATTTGCCACTCCTGAAGAACAGATTATCTTATCAAAGTATGTTGGTTGGGGTGGACTTTCAGAAGCCTTTGATGAAAATAATTCAGCGTGGGCAACTGAATATCTGGAACTTTCTTCAGTATTAACACCGGAGGAATATGCTTCGGCAAGAGAAAGCACGTTGACTGCGTTCTACACGCCGCCCGAAGTTATCACAGCCATTTATAAGGCAATGGAGCAGATGGGCTTTCAGGAGGGCAACTTGTTAGAGCCGTCCTGCGGTATCGGTAATTTCATCGGTATGCTGCCGGACGCAATGCAGGACAGTAAGATTTACGGTGTGGAACTTGATACAATTTCCGCAGGGATTGCACAGCAGCTTTACCAGAAAACAACCATTGCGGCACAAGGATTTGAAGAAACCAATCTGCCGGACAGCTTCTTTGATGGAGTGGTTGGCAATGTGCCTTTTGGAGATTTTAAGGTGTCGGATAAAAGGTATGACAAGCATAAGTTCCTGATACACGATTACTTTTTTGCAAAGTCCCTTGATAAGTTAAGACCCGGCGGTGTGATGGCTCTTGTAACAAGCAAAGGCACAATGGATAAGGAAACTTTAGCAGTACGAAAGTATATTGCACAGAGAGCAGAGCTTCTTGGAGCAATTCGATTGCCGAATAATACCTTTAAGGGTAATGCAGGAACGGAAGTCGTTTCGGATATTCTTATCCTGCAAAAGCGTGACAGATTGATAGATATTGAGCCGGATTGGGTTCATCTTGATACCGATGAGAACGGAATTAAGATGAACTTTTATTTTGTGCAGCACCCCGAAATGATACTTGGAGAAATGAAAATGGTATCGGGGCGTTTCGGTATGGAAGCAACTTGTGTACCGTATGAAAATGCAGACCTTGCAACACAGCTTGATGAAGCGGTAGCAAATATTCACGGAGAAATTACAGAATATGAAGCCGAGGAAGAACTGGAGGAGGAAGATAATTCTATTCCGGCAGACCCGACAGTGAGAAACTTTTCCTATACGGTGGTGGACGATAAAATCTACTATCGTGAAAATTCCCGTATGACTCCGGTGGAGGTATCGGCAACCGCAGAGAACCGAATTAAGGGTATGATTGCCATTAGAAATTCCGTCAGAACGCTGATTGAATTGCAGACAGAAGATTACCCCGACAGTGAAATAAAAGCGGAGCAGGAGAGATTAAACAGACTTTATGATACCTTTTCAGGTAAGTACGGACTTATTAACAGCCGTGCAAATACTTCTGCTTTTTCGCAGGACAGTTCATTCTCTCTGCTTTCCGCATTGGAGATAATCGGAGAGGACGGAGAACTGGAACGTAAGGCTGATATGTTTTCTAAGAGGACAATTAAGCCGCATACTCCGGTTACTTCTGTTGATACGGCAAGTGAAGCGTTGGCGGTATCTCTTGGAGAAAAAGCCACGATTGATATGGATTATATGATGGAACTTTCCGGTAAATCGGAGAATGAAATCTTTGAGGAATTAAAGGGTGTTATCTTCCTAAATCCGCTTTATGAGTATGGAAATTCTTACGAACCGAAGTATCTGATGGCTGATGAATATCTTTCTGGTAATGTCAGGGAGAAGCTGAGGATTGCAAAGAACTCGGCAGAACTCTATCCGGAAGATTATAAGGTCAATGTGGAAGCACTTCAAAAGGTGCAGCCGAAAGACCTGACTGCAAGTGAAATTTCCGTGCGACTTGGTGCAACTTGGCTGCCACCGGACGATGTACAGGAGTTTATCTTTCATTTGCTTGAAACACCACGCTATGCACAGTGGAATATCAAAGTTCACTTCTCTCCATTTACGAGTGAGTGGAATATTGAGGGCAAATCTTACGACAAAGGAAATGTAAGGGCATATAACACTTACGGAACTTCTCGCATCAATGCCTATAAGATTATCGAGGAAACACTGAACTTAAAAGATGTGCGTATCTTTGATTATATCGAAGATGATGAGGGCAGGAAAAAGGCTGTCCTGAATAAAAAGGAAACAGCGATTGCTCAGTCAAAGCAGGAAATGATTAAGCAGGAATTTCAGGACTGGATATGGTCTGACCCTGAACGCAGGGAAAGACTTTGCAAATCCTACAATGAGAAATTCAATAGCGTCAGACCTCGTGAGTATGATGGAAGTCATATTATCTTCAATGGTATGAATCCTGAAATTGAACTCAGGGAACATCAGAAAAATGCGGTTGCCCATATCCTTTACGGAGGAAATACCCTTCTTGCACACGCAGTCGGAGCAGGAAAAAGTGCGACACGTTCGTAACTGAAAAGGTTACGCACAAGTCAGCTAACAATAGAATTGGGATTTGAAAGGAGTCCCTGAAAAGACTTGGAGAACTAATATTCTGATAGGTGGAATGAAGGGGTAACGCCCTGAAACGCCTACCTTATAAACTGCGATATGCGGCAGTCCTCTGTAACAAGGATTGCGGTATAACGCTCGCTAAAGTCGGCGGAAATGTACCCAAACAGGTTATGCCGTGGAAAGCATCTCAGCGGTGGGATGTGTGCATGATACGCCGGAGGTCTAAAAACTGCCTATGGTCAGAATGTCACGATGACTGACGAAATCCCGAATGTACGGGTCTAAAAGGCGCAGGAGCAGAAATGTTCCTTTCCGATTACGGAAGTATGTGAGGATGAGTAAGAATTTTTACTATGAAAGTCCTTGCGGTGTTACAGGCACCGCCCAGCATACAGGCTCA
>Ga0129315_1001311_pt1 | contig 10448 bp, 9 predicted proteins | sample Cm827metagenome_FD_94432 | JGI IMG/M metagenome (GOLD analysis project Ga0129315, IMG submission 94432) | Eastern black-and-white colobus group fecal microbial communities from Wisconsin, USA - Cm827 metagenome | ecosystem: Host-associated > Mammals > Digestive system > Large intestine > Fecal...
AGCTGTTCGATGACATCGTGGCCAACTTCATGGACGAGGCCAAGGCCGCTATGGACACCGATGATAAGAACGTCCGCGAGCAGCGTTGGAATGCCATGATCGAAAAGTGGCACGAGAAGTATCTGGAATCTCACCCCGATATGGATCAGTATCTGGAGGAGATCACCTACAAGTTCCAGAAGAAGATCGTCAAGGCCTGGCTGCTGGAGGGTCACCGTGTAGATGGCCGCCAGAAGAACGAGATCCGTCCCCTCAGCGCCGAGGTGGGTGTCCTGCCCCGCGTTCACGGCTCCGGCCTGTTCACCCGCGGCCAGACCCAGGTCCTGTCCGTCTGTACCCTGGACACCCTGTCTGCCTGCCAGAAGCTGGATACCATCTGGGAAGAGACTGAGAAGCGCTACATGCACCACTACAACTTCCCCGGCTACTCTGTCGGCGAAGCCAAGCCCGCCCGCAGCCCCGGCCGTCGCGAGATCGGTCACGGCGCTCTGGCCGAGCGTGCTCTGCTGCCTGTGATCCCCTCCGTGGAGGACTTCCCCTATGCGATCCGCGTGGTCTCTGAGGTCGTCAGCTCCAACGGCTCCACCTCTCAGGGCTCCATCTGCGGCTCCACGCTGGCTCTGATGGATGCCGGCGTGCCCATCAAGGCCCCCGTGGCCGGCATCTCCTGCGGTCTGATCCAGGACGATAACGGCGGCTTCACCACCTTTATCGACATTCAGGGCGTGGAGGACTTCCACGGCGAGATGGACTTCAAGGTGGCCGGTACCAAGAAGGGTATCACCGCCATCCAGATGGACCTGAAGAATGACGGTCTGACTATGGAGATCATTAAGAACGCGCTGGACATCACCTATGATGCCCGCTGCGAGATTCTGGATCAGATCATGCTGCCCTGCATCGCCGAGCCTCGCAAGGAAGTCTCCCAGTACGCTCCCAAGATGGTCATTATGCACATCAATCCCGACAACATCCGGGACGTCATCGGCAAGGGCGGCTCCGTCATCCAGAAGATCGTGGCCGACACCGGCGCCAAGATCGACATTGACGATGACGGCACCATTCACATCGCCGCAGCGGACGCCTCCGCCTGCGACGCCGCCAAGAAGTGCATCGACGATATCGTGTTTGTCCCCGAAATCGGCAAGCTGTACTACGGCCGCGTGGTGCGCCTGATGACCTTCGGCGCCTTCGTGGAGCTGGCTCCCGGCAAGGACGGTCTGGTGCACATCTCCAAGCTGGCCGACCACCGCATTGAGAAGGTGGAGGACGCCTGCAAGATCGGCGACATGATGTGGGTCAAGGTCACCGATATCGACGAGAAGGGCCGCGTGAACCTCTCCCACAAGGACGCCATGCGTGAGATCGCCGCCAAGGAAGCTAACGGCGAGCGGGTCAAGTAAATCGTCTTTCCATTCCAAAACGCCAGACGGGGCGGGCACTTCGCCCGCCCCGCCTTTTTCGTTTCCTGCGCCACAACAAAAGGCCGGGATTCCCGGCGAAGCCAAAGAGGATATTCTCTCTGTTCCCGCAGGGGGACATTCCCATGTCAGGGCAAGGGGAAGGAGCCTTTGGCGCAAAGGCCCCTCCCCCTTAGACCCCCACCCGAAACATGGGGGACGCCACCGTCCCCCATGCCCCCTCTGGCACAAAGGGCGAGGGCTGCGGCCCTCTCCCTTTGGAAACCCTCTCCCAAAGGGACGGGGGACGAGGGCAAGGCCTCCCCTTTGGAAACCAACCCCCAAGGGGCGGGAGACGAGGGACGGGGGAGCGGCAGCGGAAAGATGAGCAGGGGGCGTCCAATTTGCAACCCGGTGTGCGCCGTGCCCGCAGATGCGGGGACGCACTGATTTGAGAATTGGGTATAGCGCAGCCGGTAGGAGACTTCTGGATTTGGTCGGAAGTGCGTGGCGGCCAGCTCTCGTTTTGGGTGAGTTGACCGACAAAGCGGTCAACTCATCCCTGACATTTTTTCTTTTCCACCGTGCACGGCGCATTTTCTTTTTGATGTCTCAAAAAGAAAATGGGGGGTGCATCCCCACGGTAAAACCGTGCATTCTCGTGCCGCAAAGTGGCACCATGCTGCATCCCCTGCGGCGGTTCGCCGCGCCCCTTTGCGGGGCAAAGAAAATGTGGGGGACATTCCAATGGGCAAAGCCCATTTTAGGATTCGATCCCGCATGGTATCACCATGCTTTCCCGTGCCGCATAGCGGCACTCTCTGAAAGGAGCTTCTATGTCTGATCTCATCGCCGCCATTGCCACCGGCAGCACCGCCACCGCCATCGGCATCGTCCGGGTCTCCGGGACCGGCTGCTTTGCCGCCTGCGACCGGGTCTTTCGTCCCCGGAACGGAGTCCCCTTCGCCCAGCAGCCCTCTCACAAGATGGTGTTCGGAGAAATGCTGGACGATTCCGGCGCCGTCATCGATCAGGGATTAGCCGTCCGCTTCGGCGGCGGACACAGCTACACTGGGGAGGACTCTGCCGAATTCCACTGCCACGGCTCTCCCGTGGTCCTCCACACCCTGCTCTCCGCCCTCTTTGCCGCCGGAGCGCGGCAGGCCCAGGCCGGTGAATTCACCAAGCGGGCCTTTCTCAACGGCAAAATGGACCTGACGGAGGCAGAAGCCGTCATCGATCTCATCGATGCCCAGTCCGCCGCTGCCGCGAAAAACGCCGCAGCCCAGCTGGACGGCGGTCTCCGCCGCCGCTTGGAGCCGGTGCAGGAGGCCCTCATCGACATCACCTCCCGGTTTTACGCCGTGGTGGACTACCCCGACGAGGACATCGAGGACATTCAGCCGCAGCAGATCCGATCCTCTCTGCAAATCGCCGCCGACACCCTCTCCGCCCTGCTGGACACCGCCCAGCGGGGCCGGGTACTGAAAAACGGCGTCCGCACCGCCATCGTGGGCCTGCCCAATGCCGGTAAGTCCTCCCTGCTCAACGCCTTGGCGGGCTATGACCGGGCCATCGTCACCGACATCCCCGGCACCACGCGGGACACGGTGGAGGAGACCGTCACCTGCGGCGGCACCCTCCTGCGGCTCATTGACACCGCCGGTATCCACGATACCGCCGACGCCGTGGAGCAGTTGGGCGTAGAGCGCAGCCGCAAGGCGGCGGAGACTGCCGATCTGGTGATCGCCGTGGTGGACGGCAGCCAGACACCGATGACTGTGGACGAGGACATTCTCGCCCTGGCCGCGAAGGCCCCCCACTGGATCTTAGCCGTCAGCAAGGATGATCTGAACCCCGCCGTGAAAACCGCCGTCTGGCAGCTCCCCAAGGGTCTGCGGGAACCGGACAGCCTTGTCAGCTTCAGCTCCGTGGCCCCCGGCGGCCTGGATACGCTGGTGGACGCCATTCAGGACTGCTTCCCCGCCGGTGCTCCCGCCGAGGCCGGTTCCCTGCTGACCAACGCCCGGCAGGAGTCCGCCGTCCGCCGGAGCCTGGATGCTGTCCGCCGGGCACTGTCCGCTCTGGACAGCGGCCTGACGCCCGATGCCGTCCTCACTGATGCGGAGGAAGCACTGGAGTCCATCGGCGAGCTGACGGGCCGCACCGCCAAGGAAGAGATCGTAGGCGCGGTGTTCAGCCGTTTCTGCGTGGGAAAATGACAATTTTCGTTTTTCCCTGTCTTTCTTCCTGTTTTCCTTAACGCATAATCCGGTTTACAAAACCACAAAAATGTGATATACTTGCTCTGATTTCAAAGGAAGGAGCACCGGTATGGAAGAAATTTCCGCCTTTCGCCGTCAGTTGGAGACCCACCGCCCTGCGGATTGGGAAACACTGCCGGATTTCCCCCTGTATATGGATCAGGTCCTCTCCTACATGGAACGGCAGACCATCCGTCTGGACGAGAGCGACGCCCTGACGGCCTCTATGGTCAATAACTACACGAAAAACGCCCTGGTCCCCCGGGCTGAGGGCAAGAAATACAACCGCGACCATCTGGCCTACCTCACCTTCGTCTGCATTCTCAAGCAGGTGATGTCCGTCCGGGATATGGACCTGCTGATCCGCACCGAGCTTTCCGATGACCGCTCCGTGGAAAACGGCTATCGGGCCTTTCTGGAAAGTCTGGACGGTGCCCTGTCCAGTGCCGTGCAGGAGATGGGCGCTTATGAAGGAACTGACAATCTGGCGGACGCCGCTGTTCATTTCGGTCTGCTGAGCTATGCCGCCGGCCTTGTGAGCCGTCATTATGTGGCCCAGCTCCGTGCCCGGACGGAACCCGCCGGCAAGCCGGATAAAGCCGAGGCCAAAAAGGCCGCGAAAAACAGAAAGGAGCGCAAGGACTGATGCGTGATTATGTGATTTTAACGGATAGCTGCTGCGATCTCTCTGCGGAAATGGCCGCAGAGCTGGGCGTAGAGGTCCTACCGCTGAGCCTGCAAATGGGTGATCGCACCTACCGCAACTATCTGGATGGCCGGGAGATCGGCTTCCATGAGTTCTACGAGCGGGTCCGCTCCGGCGAGCTGGCCACCACCTCCGCCGTCAATGTGGGGGAATTTGAGGAAAAGATGCGGGAGATTCTGAAAACCGGAAAGGACATCCTGAGCATCAGCTTTTCCTCCGCCCTCTCCACCACCTACCAGTCCTCCGTCATTGCCGCGGAGGAGTTGAAGGACGAATTTCCTGACGCGAAGATCCTGACGGTGGACTCCCTCTGCGCCTCTCTGGGGCAGGGATTGTTCGTGTATCTCTGCGCTCAGGAGCAGAAAAAGGGGAAAACCATCGACGAGGTGAAGACCTTTGCCGAGGAGACCAAGGGCCGCGTCTGCCACTGGTTCACGGTGGACGATCTGAACCACCTGAAGCGGGGCGGCCGGATCAACGCCGCCACCGCCCTGTTCGGCACCATGCTGGCCATCAAGCCTGTCATGCATGTGGACGACGAGGGCTGCCTGATCCCGGTCAGCAAGGCCCGGGGCCGCAAGGCGTCCCTGACGGCGCTGGTAGACCGGATGGAGGCCACCGCCATCGACCCCGCCGGTCAGACGGTGTTCATCAGCCACGGTGACTGTCTGGAGGACGCCGAATTCGTGGCCGGTGAGGTCCGCCGCCGTCTGGGTGTGGAGACCGTTCACATCAACTATGTGGGCCCCGTGATCGGCAACCATTCCGGCCCCGGCACCATGGCGCTGTTTTTCCTTGGCAGCGAACGATAATTATGCTAAAATAGTTTGGGGAAATCCCCAAACTATTTTTGCTATGCAAACACATAGCAAAAATAAGAAATGTGCCATTTCCTCGCCCCTGCGGGGCAACCGGAAATGATGCACCAAGACTTCACGTACTGGCATTTGTGCATGTTCGCGGTGCGCTGCTCATGCATGAAGTTTTATGCGTATGCAATTAAATTTTCCGCTCTGGCGGAAGCACATGTGAGGATCATATATGGAATGGCTGGAAGTACACATTGACACAAATCACGCCGGGCTGGAGCCTCTGGAAATCTTCCTCTCCGCCAATGGGGTGGACGGCGTGGTCATTGATGACGAGCAGGATTTCCAGAGCTTTCTGGAAAACAACCACCAATATTGGGACTATGTAGACGAGGATCTGGAGGCGTCCATGAAGGGCAAATCCCGGATCACCTTCTACCTCCCGGCGGACGGAGACGGCTTCGCCCAGCTTGCCCAGCTCCGCACGGCCCTTCAGAGCTTCAAGGATGCCCACGCTGGAAAATACGGCACCCTCCTGATGACGTTGGAAAATCTGAAGGACGCCGACTGGGAAAACAACTGGAAGCAGTATTATAAGCCCATGGAGATCGGCGAACGCCTGCTGGTGATCCCGGAATGGGAACAGGAAAACGTGAAGGGGCAGGCCAAATACGCCGGCAAGGTGCCCCTGATCTTAGAGCCGGGCCTCACCTTCGGCACCGGCAGCCACGCCACCACCCGCCTGTGCCTGACGGCGCTGGAGGAAGCCGTCCACGGCGGCGAAACCGTATTGGATCTGGGCTGCGGCAGCGGCATCCTCTCCATTGCCGCGCTGCGGCTGGGTGCCGCCTCCGCCAAGGCTGTGGACATTGATGACAAGTGCCTGACGGTGGCCTATGAAAACGCCGCTCTCAACGGCATCGGCAAGGACCGCTACGCCGTTCTGGTGGGGGATGTTCTCTCCAACGGCGCCCTCCGGGAAACTCTGGGCGGCGGCTACGATGTGGTGGTTGCCAATATTGTGGCGGATGTCATCATCGGGCTTGCCCCCATGGTGCGGCAGTTCCTGAAGCCCGGCGGCCTGTTCCTCTGCTCCGGCATCATCGACACCCGGGCCGAGGAAGTGGCGGACGCCCTCCGTCAAAACGGCTGGGAGATCGAAACCACCCGCTCCGGTGAGGGCTGGTACTCCTACGCCTGCCGCTAAACTCAGAAAGGACCCTGAATACGCCCATGAATAAGCTCCAAGCACTCAACACCTGGATGACCCCGAAAATGCCCCTGCTGATCCTCGGCGCTCTGGCACTGGGACTGCTGTTCCCCGATCAGATCGGCCTGCTGTGTCCCGCCGTTTCCGCCCTGATGATGTTCCAGACCTTTGCCAACAGTCTGGGCAGCAGCGTGCAGGATCTGGGCCGGGTCCTCTCCCATCCCAAGCCGGTGCTCATCACCATGGTTTCTCTCCACATCCTCATGCCTCTGGTCGCTTTGAGTGTGGGCAGTATATGCTTCCCTGACCAGCCCCTCTACACCCTGAGTCTGGTGCTGCTGGAGGGGTCCCCCGCCGCCGTATCCTCTCTGATGTGGATCGTCATCGGCGGCGGCAGCGTGGAGCTATGCCTGTCCATTATCCTGTTGGACACCATGCTCTCCCCGGTGGTCCTGCCGCTGACGCTGCGGCTGCTGTGCGGCTCCGTGGTGGAACTGGACACCTTTGGCATGATCCGGGATCTCTTCGTCATGATCGTAGTCCCGGCAGCTCTGGCCATGGTGCTCTGCCGCCTGCTGGGCCAAAGCACCTGCGCCAAAGCCAAGCAGCGGCTGAGCCCCTTTTCCAAGCTGGCTCTGCTGGTCATCATCTGCGCCAACGTCACCCGCTGCGCTCCCTTCCTCCACGAGTTGAACCGTGAGCTGGTGCTGTTGCTCTGCATAACGCTGGCCATGCGGCTCATCGGTCTGGGCCTGGGCTTCCTGCTCTCCACCCTCTTCCGCTTCCCTTATCCGGTAGAACTGACGGTGACCGTCAATTCCAGTATGCGGAACAATGCCGCAGCCGCTACGCTGGCCGCCCAGTATTTCCCCTCGGAGGTGGTGTTCTCCCCCTCTGTCTCTCCCCTGTTCTCCCAGCTCACCAGTTCTCTGGCGACACGAGCCCTGCAAAAGCGGCAGCAAAAAGTCGAGCATCCCGCCTCATAATGACCCATTTGCAAAAAAAGCACGGTGAATTCCGTGCTTTTTTTATTTTCCCGACAGATTTCCCGACATTTCCCCCGCTCCCCGGCGCTACAATACAGGCAGAACCGGGAACGCCCGCCGTTTCCGAACCTGTCAGGAGGTGCCGCGCATGTTGGACACGCAGGTCCATTGGCTTCCGGTGGAGCAGATCGCTCCCAACCCCCACCAGCCCCGAAGGGAATTCGCTCCCGGACCTCTGGCGGAGCTGGCGGAATCCATCCGCCGACATGGGATCATCCAACCCCTGACCGTCCGCCACAGCGCTGACGGCTGGGAGCTGATAGCGGGAGAGCGCCGCCTCCGGGCAGCCAAGCTGGCGGGACTGCAAACAGTTCCCTGCCTGGAAATGCAGGTCGATGAGCAGGACTCCGCCATTCTGGCCCTCATCGAAAATATCCAGCGCCGGGACCTGCATTACTTGGAGGAAGCCGCCGCCATTGCCGCCTATCTCCGTCAGTCCGGCTCCACGCAGGAGGTCGCCGCTGCCCTGCTGGGCCGCTCCCCCTCCGCCCTGGCCAACAAACTGCGCCTGCTGCGGCTCTCCCCTGACTGCTGCCGCCTGCTCACAGAACATGACCTGACCGAGCGCCACGCCCGTGCCCTCCTCCGTCTGGAGGATGAAGAAGAACGTCTGAACGCCCTCCACCACATCATCCGCCAGCACCTGAACGTAGCCCAGACGGAGCAGTACATCGACAAGCGTCTGGCCCAGCTGCAAGCCACGCCCCCCTCCGGCCGCCGGGTCTTTCTTCTTAAGGATGTCCGCCTGTTTCTCAACAGTCTGGACCGGGGCCTGCGGCTGGTACGGGAGGCTGGCATCGGCGCAGAATCCCGCCGGGAGGACACGGAGGACGCCATCCTTCTCACTATCCGCATCCCAAAGAACCGTCAGGTCGGCTGACGTTTACAGTCCTTTTCAAAAAACGGAGACTTCGGTCTCCGCTTTTTGGTTTTTTCGGAAACCGCAGCCTGCCGCTTGCGCCAAAAGTCAAAATTATTCCACTCTGTTACCGGATTGTAACGCCTTTTTTCAGAAAAGAGTGATATGATAGCGTTAAATGGGAGATTGTTTCTCATTTAACATAACGATCAAAACAGGAGGGCTTCTTATGGAACCGATCCGTGAAGCCGAGATGCAGACCCAGCCGGGGAAGCGGCTGAATGAGGAACCCAAAAAGAGTGGGAAGGGGCCACTGCTGATCGCCGGTATCGTGCTGGCGGTTTTGCTGACGGCCTACGTGGGCCTTTGCGCCTATGCCGGTTCTCTGGATACATTTTATCCCAACCGCCACATCAACGGCATCGACGTAGGCGGTCTTACCGTGGAACAGGCGCAGCAGCGCTTGGAGACTCAGCTTCTCAATCAGGCGATCACCCTTGTGGATGACGAGGGCCAGCCCTTGGCCCATTTCACCGTGAGCGATCTGGGCTACACGGCGGAGAATTTCGCCGGGGACGCCCAATTCTGGAAAAACGATGACCGGAGCAAGGGCTTTTTCATGAAAGGCTGGGCCTATCTATCCACCATCACAGGACGGTGGCCCGGTGGCGCCCACTGGCCGGACATGGACCAAGCCGTCTTTTCCAAAACCGTATCCCGTCTGACGGAGCAGCTTTCCGAAGCACCCCTTGACGCCTCCGGCGTTGTAGAGGGTCAGTCAGTCCGTGTCACCAAGGCACGGGACGGCCGAACACCGCAAGACCTCCGTCTCCTTCTGGCAGATATTTCCGATTACAGTCTGAGCGGCTATCAAGTCCCCGTCTCCTTCCAGATTGTCCCCGCCAAAGCCCTCACCGCCCAGCAGCTCTATGACCAGCTCCACGGCGAGGTGCGAAACGCCTCCTATGACGCCGCTACGGACTCCATCGTACCGGAGCAGCTGGGGGCCGATTTTGACATAGCCGCCGTTCAGAAGGCCATGGATGAGGCCGCTCCCGGCGAAACGCTGACTGTGCCGGCCGACATTCAGCAGCCGGAGGTCACCGCCGCCGATTTGAAGGCCGTTTTGTTCCGGGACGTGCTGGGCGAGGCCAAGACCCATGTCTCCGGCTCCGCCGGGCGGATCGGCAACGTCAAGCTCTCCGCTCAGATCATCAACGGCCTTGTTCTCAACAGCGGAGAGACCTTCTCCTACAACGCCTCCGTCGGCAAACGGACGGCGGACCGTGGCTTCAAGCCCGCCCCCGCCTATGTCAAGGGTGAGACTGTGGACGAGATCGGCGGCGGCATCTGCCAGACCTCCTCCACCCTGTATCTGGCCTGTCTCCTGAGCGATCTGGAGATCACGGAGCGGTATGCCCACCGCTATGTCCCTGCTTATATCGCCTGGGGCATGGATGCCACGGTGTCCTGGGGCGGCCCCGACTATAAGTTCACCAACAACACCCTGTACCCCGTGAAGATCGTCACCAAATATGAAAAGGGCTATCTCACTGTTCAGATCCTGGGCACCAATGTGGACGGCACCTATGTAAAAATGAGCAACGAGGTCCTCTCGAAGACCCCCTGGGAAACCATCTATCAGGAGGACCCCACCATGGCTCCCGGCTCCCCGGATGTGGTGAAGGTGACGCCCTATACCGGATACAAGGTCAACTCCTATCAGACCATTTATGACAAGGACGGCAAGGTGATCGACAGCCATTTTGAAGCGTCCAGCAACTACAAGGTCCGCAACAAGGTGATCTTACAGGCTCCCGCCGCCCAGTCCGGCAGCGGAACAGCGGAGATTCCCGCCGTCACACCGGACACTCCGTCGGATACCCCTGTTCCTATGGAGCCAACAGTCCCCGCGGAACCTGCCGCGTCCCCTGACCTTCCTGTTGAACCGGAGATCCCGGCGGAACCGTAACGGAAGCGCCCCACAGCTTTTTCCATACAAAGCAGCCATCTCCATCCGTTTTTAAGATCAAAGTCAAGACCACCCGTAAAACGGGTGGCTTGCACAAGCCCTATAAGGGCTTAAGACAGGCCGCGCCTAAAGGCGCGGTGAAACGGTCTGCCGACCGCATATGATCCCGAGCAGCCCCACCA